>Ga0206955_1033_pt2 | contig 32319 bp, 31 predicted proteins | sample Alteio_BWOrgHeat_34_FD_153247 | JGI IMG/M metagenome (GOLD analysis project Ga0206955, IMG submission 153247) | Enriched cells from forest soil in Barre Woods Harvard Forest LTER site, Petersham, Massachusetts, United States -... | ecosystem: Environmental > Terrestrial > Soil > Temperate forest >...
CAGTTGCCGAAGGAATCAGCTTTGCAATGGCAGGAATAACCTGAATGGTTTGTCCGGCAGCAGGCACGGAACCCATGTTTAACAGGATGATCATATGCGAGATTTTCATTGCTTCCAAAATGGAAAATTAATATCGCGAATGGCCTGGGCGAGCAGTGAATTCACCCATTTTATGCAGTTTTAATAGTGGCGAACATTACCTTTGCGCCATGCAAATTTTAGACGGTCAGCTCGTATCTAAATCGATCAAGGAAAATCTCAAGTTGAAAACAGCGCAGCGTATCAGCGAAGGAAAGAAAGCCCCGCATCTCGCAGCAGTTTTGGTGGGACATAACGGAGCCAGCGAAACGTATGTAGCCGCCAAAGTGAAAGCATGCGCGGAAATCGGATTTAAATCCACGCTTCTGCGCCTCGAGGAATCCATCAGCGAAAACAAATTGCTTGCGACGATCCGCGATCTGAACGACGACCTCGACGTTGACGGCATCCTGGTCCAACTTCCCCTTCCCTCTCATATTTCAGATGAAAATGTGATCAACGCCATCGATCCATCAAAAGATGTCGACGGATTTCATCCCATCAGTGTGGGAAGGATGGTGTTGGGCACTCCGACTTTTGTTCCGGCAACACCACATGGTATCATGCTGATGCTCGAGCATTATAAGATCGATACAAAAGGCATGGACGCCGTCATTCTCGGCAGAAGCAATATCGTCGGCCGCCCAATGAGCATCCTGCTCAGCACCAACAGCAACCCGGGGAACTGCACCGTTACTGTTTGCCACTCGCAAACAAAACATTTGGAAGATATCACGCGCAGGGCAGATATTATTGTGGCGGGACTGGGTCGTCCCGAATTTGTGAAAGCCGAAATGGTAAAAGAGGGTGCTATAATTATAGATGTAGGAATCACGCGCGTGCCCGACAGCTCGAAAAAAAGCGGCTTTGCATTGAAAGGCGATGTTGAATTTGCAACAGTTTCACAAAAAGCCAGTTATATCACGCCGGTTCCCGGCGGCGTAGGACCCATGACCATTGCCGCGCTCATGAAAAATACTTTTCTGGCCTGCCTTGAAAAAAACTGATCATCCCATCCCAACGATTGGTGACTTCTATTATTTAAACGAAATTTGCGGCATGCAGATGGAAATTGAGCAGGAAACACAATTACTGCCTGTGATGGAATCGTTTTATACTATCCAGGGTGAAGGTTTTCACCAGGGAAGAGCCGCATATTTCGTCAGGCTTGGCGGTTGCGATGTGGGTTGCGTTTGGTGTGACGTGAAGGACAGCTGGGACGCATCGAGGCATCCATTCAAATCAGTGACTGAAATCGTTGAAGAAGCCGGCAAATCGCCATGTCGTATTGCTGTGATCACCGGCGGCGAACCCCTGATGCACAATTGCGACGCGCTCACCCAACATCTGCGCAACAAGAACTTTCTTACACATATTGAAACCTCCGGCGCATATCCCCTAAGCGGCGAATGGGACTGGATCTGCCTTTCTCCCAAAAAATTCAAATCGCCTCTTCCTCAGATCTTCGAAGTGGCCAATGAATTGAAAGTAGTGATCTATAATAAGTCTGATTTTGCATGGGGCGAAGAGAACGCCACAAAAGTGAATCCTTCCTGCAAGTTATTCCTGCAACCCGAATGGTCCAGGTCTTCCACCATCACTCCTTTAATAATTGATTATATCAAGGATCATCCGGAATGGGAGTTTTCCCTGCAGCTTCACAAATACATTCACGTCCCCTAACGCTTTGAATGCCGCTATTTTAGCAGTTGCGTTTTTGGTGCAGACTAATTCGTTTTAACCTGCGTTTTAGTTTTTCATTTGTAATTTACCGTATGAAGTGGTCCTGCCTTTTTATCCTGGTTTTATTGGTTCATGCCGCACGCGCACAGTATGACCCGTCTAAGGTTAGTAAAAAGGCCGTCGACCTGCATGAAAAGGCCATCGAAGCAGCGCGCGACGACAAATTTGAGGAAGCCATCAACCTGCTGAAGCAGGCAGTCAAAATAGATCCCACTTACGAAGATGCATACCTGTCGATTGCCGGATTGTACGGAGAGCTCAAGAATTACCAGGGCGCGATTGAATATTATGAAAGGGCAAAAGCCATCGACAGTGAATATTTCAGGGACTATAATATTACCTACTCCATCAATCTTGCCGGCAAAGGTGAATTCGAAAAGGCGCTTGATGCCATCGACGATTTTCTTACCATTCCCAATCTCAACGAAAACAGCCGCAAGCTGGGAGAATTCAGGAGAAAATGTTATCAATTTGCCATCGATTATGCAAAACAAAAAAACCTGGGCGCTTATAAATTCCAGCCGCAAAACCTGGGTGACAGTGTCAACAGCAAAGACGCAGAATATTATCCGTCGCTTACAGTTGATGGGAACCATCTCATCTTCACCCGTCGCGTGGACGATCACAACGAAGATTTTTTTGAGACCGATAAAGTAAACGGGCACTGGACAAAAGCAAAAGCGCTTGCCGGCGATGTAAATACAAATTTGAACGAGGGCGCACAGAATATTTCCCAGGATGGACAATGGCATTTGTTCACCGGTTGTCTTTTTCCGGACGGATATGGAAGCTGCGATCTCTATATTTCCTACCTGACCCCACAGGGATGGACAGCCGCAGAAAATCTAGGCCCCGGTATCAACACGGAATTCTGGGAGTCGGCGCCTTCACTTTCGCCCGACAAAAGAGATCTTTATTTTGCGAGCAACCGTCCCGGCGGCTATGGAGGAAGTGATATCTATGTATGCCATCGCACACCCAGCGGCAAATGGTCGGCGCCGGAGAATATGGGACCCACCATCAATACCGTAGAGGACGAAGGCTCGCCATTCATTCATCCCGACAACCAGACCTTTTATTTTACTTCGGGTGGGCATCAGGGTTATGGTGGCATTGATCTTTTTGTTTCGCGCAAAAAAACAGACGGCAGTTGGAGCAACCCTGAAAATCTTGGTTACCCCATCAACACTATCGAGGATGAAGGAAGCCTTGTCGTCACCAGCGATGGCAAGACCGCTTATTTCGCCAGCAGCCGGGCGGATAGTCACGGCCAGGTGGATCTCTACACTTTCGAATTGCGGGAAGATGTGCGCCCATTGCGAACACTTTGGGTGAGTGGAAAAGTATTTGATGCCAAAACAAATAAGGGATTGCCATCAACGGTAGAACTGACGGATCTGTCAACTAAAATGCTGGTGAGTCAGTTGCAGACGGATGAAACAGGAAATTATCTTACCACGCTGCCCGTAGGTCATGACTATGCCTTTAATGTGGGAAGAAAAGGTTACCTGTTCTATTCGGAAAATTTCCAGCTCAGCCAAAAAGAACCCGATTCAACGTATAATATCAATATCCCGCTCCAACCGCTCGAAGCGAATGCCACCATCGTGCTCAAAAACATTTTCTTCGACGTAAATAAATTTGATCTTAAGCCACAGTCAACAGTAGAGCTCGACAAGATCGTACAATTGTTGAAAGACAATCCGACGCTCGTGATCCAGATCAATGGTCATACCGACAATGTAGGCAAGGCCACGGACAATCAATTGCTGTCTGAGAACAGGGCCAAAGCAGTTGTTGCCTACCTGGGTTCAAAAGGAATTACCGCCACCCGGCTTTCCTCCAAAGGTTGGGGCGACACGAAACCCATAGCGGATAATAAAACCGAAGCCGGAAGGGCACAAAACCGCAGGACGGAAATGAAAGTAGTGAGCGTCCATCCTTAGTAAATTCCCACTTTTGCAGTACGCCCGAAAATTTGGGGTGAAGAACATTTGATATAGGTTTGAACAAACCTTATCATTGGAATGAAGTCCGATCTTCCTTACCGGATCGCGTTGTCCATGGTGCCGCATATCGGCGCCGTCCAGGCAAAATTGCTTATACAACATGCTGGCGAAGCAAAGAATATTTTTAAAACCCCGAAAACCCTGCTTGAAAAGATCGAAGGCATCGGGCCGGTGCGCGCACATGCGATCCATGCCTTCACCAATTTTGCGGCGGTAGAGAAAGAAATAAAGTTCATCGAGAAATATTCAATTCAACCTTTATTTCTCACCGATAGCAATTATCCCCAACGCCTGCTGAATTGTTATGACTCCCCCACCCTTTTGTATTGCAAAGGAAATGCTTCACTCAATCATCCAAAAATCATTGGAATCATTGGCACAAGAAATAATACCGAATATGGAAAAATAATTACGGAACAAATTTTAAGGGACCTCGCTTCCATCGAACCCCTGATCATCAGCGGGCTTGCTTTTGGCATCGATGGCATCGCACACAAATCCGCGATGAGGAATGGGATGTCTACCATTGGCGTGCTGGCGCACGGATTAAGTTATATATATCCCGCAGAGCATCATGCGCTGGCCAGAGAGATGACTTTGCAAGGAGCGCTCGTCACAGAATTCAGACACCTGGTAAAGGCGGACAAGCATAATTTTCCCATTCGGAACAGGATTGTCGCGGGCATGTGCGATGCAATAATTGTAACAGAGACCGGCGAAAAGGGCGGAAGCATGATCACTGCCGAACTTGCCAACGGATACAACCGAGACGTGTTCGCCGTACCAGGCAAAACGACCGACACCAGGAGCGCCGGTTGTAACAAACTGATCAGGTCCAATAAGGCCATCCTGCTGACAGACGGTCGTCAGCTCATGGAAAATATGGGCTGGCTGCCCAAAGACAACGGAAACGCCAAAGCGCAGCAAGGCGCCAGACAAAGACAATTATTTTTTCAGCTCAGCGAACAGGAAAAAAAAATCGTGGAATTGCTTAGCCAAAAACAGAATATGCATATTGATGAATTGAATATTTGCAGCAGGATGAACGGGAGTGCGCTCGCAGCGGCGATTTTGAATTTGGAAATGATGGGAATTGTAGGCAGTTCGCCCGGAAAAATTTACACATTGTTATGAACATGAACGCGTTCCAAAATTTTTGGCGCGTATATTTCCCTTGCACTATCTTTGCACATGGCAAGAATAAATTCCCCATTAAGCAAGACGAATCTCCCCTCAAAATTTTTCGGTGAAGGACTAACATTTGACGATGTGCTGCTATTGCCGGCATTTTCACAGATACTGCCGCGCGAAACAAATATCAGGACCCGCCTCACCAAAGACATCAGCTTAAATATTCCAATGCTTTCTGCCGCCATGGATACGGTTACGGAAGCAAACCTCGCCATCGCCCTTGCACGCGAAGGCGGCATCGGCATCCTGCATAAGAATATGACGATTGAACAGCAGGTAGAACAGGTCAGGAAAGTGAAAAGAAGCGAAAGCGGATTGATCATTGATCCGATCACCTTACACGCAGAAGCGACTATCGGCGACGCACTGAAACTGATGAAAGAAAATAAGATCGGGGGCATTCCGATCGTCGACAGTGGTTGGAAGCTGGTCGGCATTCTGACCAACCGCGATCTTCGTTTTGAAGATGACAACCGTCGCAAGGTAAAAGAAGTGATGACCAAGGAAAATCTTATCGTTGCGCCGGAAGGAACCGATCTCAAAAAAGCAGAAAAAATTCTTCAGAAATATAAAATCGAAAAACTCCCTGTTGTCAATAAATCGGGAAAACTTATCGGACTGATCACCTACCGGGATATTCTCCAATTGACGAGTTTTCCCAATGCCGTAAAAGACGCATATGGCAGGCTGTTAGTAGGAGCGGCACTCGGCATTACTTCGGATCTCATGGAGAGAACCTCGGCGCTCCAACAGATCGGTGTTGATGTTGTTTGTCTCGACAGCGCACATGGCCATTCCAAGGGAGTGATCGGATCTTTGAAGAATCTGAAAAAATCATTCAAAAATCTTCAGGTGATTGCAGGGAATGTCGGAACAGCCGCAGGAGCAAAAGCAATGGCGGAGGCCGGAGCGGACGCCGTGAAGGTCGGGATCGGACCGGGCTCTATCTGTACGACGAGAATTGTTGCCGGTGCGGGCGTACCGCAGATCACGGCGATCATGGAAGCTGCTTCCGCCCTGGGCCCCTTGAATGTTCCACTGATTGCGGATGGTGGTATCCGTTATACAGGCGATATGGTGAAGGCGCTTGCAGCCGGAGCCAATGCAGTAATGATGGGAAGTGTATTTGCGGGTTCAGAAGAAAGTCCGGGTGAAGCGATCATCTTTGAAGGAAGAAAATTCAAACAATACCGTGGCATGGGCTCTATCGGAGCAATGACTCAGGGCAGCGGCGACAGATATTTCCAGGATGTCGAAGACGGCATCCGAAAGCTGGTACCCGAAGGCATTGAAGGACGAGTAGCCTTTACGGGCAACCTGAGCGAGATCGTATTACAATATGTCGGCGGCCTTCGTGCAGGAATGGGATATTGCGGGGCGAAAGATATTCCCGCGCTACAGGAAGCGCAGTTTATCAAGATCACTAATGCAGGGATGCAGGAGAGCCATGCGCATGATATAGAAATAACCAAAGAGGCGCCCAACTATAGCAGATAAGTTACCAGACCAATAAGCAGCCCTTGAATATATCAGGGGCTATTTTATTTTTACGCTATGCAAAATTTGAAAGCCATACACCCGGCGATATTGTCCGCCGTTTCCGGATTATTGCTATTTGCTGCATGGCCTGTTTCACCATTCACATTCCTGATCTTTATCGCCTTCGTTCCCCTGCTCATTATGGAGGACCGGGGAATGAGCCGGTTATTATTTTTCGTGTATACAAACCTGGCATTGCTGATCTGGAATATCGGAACAACCTGGTGGACCTGCAATTCAACCGTCCCCGGGGGTATTGCGGCCATGCTCGCCAATAGTTTGCTGATGAGCATTCCGTGGATAGGTTTTTATAATGTGAAGAAGAGAATGGGAAGCAAAGCGGGCTATATTTCATTCATTATTTTCTGGCTCTGTTTCGAGTATATTCATTTGAATTGGGAGCTGAGCTGGCCCTGGCTCACCATCGGGAATGTTTTTGCAACGCATCCCGGATGGGTGCAGTGGTACGAATACACGGGAGTGGGTGGCGGATCGCTCTGGGTGATGCTCGTCAATCTTCTCGTTTTCTTTGCATTGAAGAAGAACCGGCGTGCAAGTATTGCGCTGGGAATAGTGCTCGTTCTTCCATTCGTGGTTACGATCATTATGGGCTCTTCGGGCGAGGCCGGACAGGGTAAGTCAAATATCGTGGTCGTTCAGCCGAATGTTGATCCATGGGATGAAAAGTTTGCCGCGGGAAAACAGGAGGCACAACTGCAAAAACTGATTCAACTCAGCGAATCAAAGATTGATCCCGACACGAGGCTGGTCGTGTGGCCGGAGACTGCCATCCCTGTCGCCATCAATGAAGATTCGCTGAAGAATTCTTATTTCATTTTGCCGGTTTGGGGTTTCTTAAAAGCACATCCTTCGATCAATCTTGTCACCGGTATCGAAGGATTCAGGTTTTACAAAGAAAACAATAAATCAGCAACTGCGCGAAGGATCCCGGAAAGCGCTGCCTATTTTGATTCCTATAATAGCGCCGTGATCATGGACAGTAACGATTTTAAAATATACCATAAATCCAAGCTGGTTCCCGGCGCGGAAATCATGCCTTCCTTCCTACATTTTCTCGACAGTTGGTTTGAAAAATTTGGCGGCACCACGGGGGGTTATGTGGGTCAGAAAGAACGGACCGTGCTTAAAAGTTTCAATAACAGTTATCGCATAGCGCCCGCCGTTTGTTATGAAAGTATTTATGGAGAATTTATGTCGAAATATATATGCAACGGTGCAAATATTATCACTGTCATCACCAACGACGGATGGTGGGGCAATACGGCAGGATACAGGCAACATGAAAATTACGCGCGGCTCCGCGCCATTGAAACGAGAAGATGGGTGGTGAGAAGTGCGAACACAGGGATCTCCTGCTTTATTGATCCATGGGGAAAAGTGATCGATCCGCAACCCTGGGATAAAACTGCTGCGATTAAACTTACTGTTCCAACCGATGGTCAAGAGCAATTTACATTCTACACCCGCGTGGGCGACCTGATCTTTAAAATTGCTGTTGTACTGACCCTGCTCATGATAGGATGGAATTTATTCGTGATGATTAAAAACAGGTTGAACCGTGGATAAGGAATTGAAATATGGAGAAGGCCAGATCTATTACCAGCTGGAAGGTGAAGGAGAACCCGTCATGCTCCTGCATGGATTTGCCGAAGATCATACCATCTGGTATCACCAGGTGAAATACCTGCAAAATATTTTTCGGTTGATCATCCCCGATATCCCAGGAAGCGGCCGGTCGGACAGCCTGCAGAAAAGTTTGGGGATGAAAGAAATTCCCACGATGGATGACTATGCCACGGCAATGAAAGCAATTGCAGATGCAGAAGGAATTGAACAATTTTCCATCATCGGGCACAGCATGGGCGGTTATATTTCGCTGGCCTTTGCGGAAAAATATCCATCGCGGATAAAACAGCTGGGACTCTTTCACAGCACAGGTTTTCCCGACACTGAAGAAAAAAAGATTGCCAGAAGGAAAAGCAATGAGATCATCAGGCAATATGGATCGAGGGCATTCCTTGAACAGTCGATTCCGAATTTGTTCGACGAGGAATTTAAGAAAGAAAAACCCGCAGAAGTGGAAGATTTAATAGGGCGCTATGCCAACTTCGAACCGGACCAACTCGTATCCTATTATGAAACGATGATAGCCAGGCCTGACAGGAGGGAGGTTCTCCGGAATTGGGAAAGACCGGTGTTGTTTATCATAGGAGAACATGACAAAGCAGTGACGATGGAACAGAATCTGAAGGAGGTGCATTTGCCTCAATGTTCGTATATTCATATTTTAGAAAACACCGCTCACATGGGGATGCTTGAGCGTCCCGGCCAAAGTAGCCAATTGGTTGAAAACTTCCTGACTAAGACTAATCATTGATCTATCCCGGTTCACACAATTTGTGCGTATTTTAAAAAAGATATCACTCAGCATTCTATTCCTCGCTGCCTTTACCCCGGCCTTATGGGCCAAGCATATTAAAGGCGGCGAGATCTTTTATACCTATATCGGACCGGGTACAATTCCAAACTCCGATCGTTTCCTCGTCACGCTTCGTTTGTTCATCAGTTGCGCGTCCGTGCAGGGCCAACTCGAGTCTGAAGTGAATATCGGCGTGTTCGATAATGGCACCGGGTCGCCGGCGCAGGGATCTCCATTTACTTTTCCGCTCACAGGTGATCAGATCATTCAGCTGACCAAACCCAGTCCCTGCATTATCAATCCTTCCCAGGTTTGTTATCGTGTCAGGCTTTATTCAAGGACCATTGACCTGCCAAAAACGCCGAAAGGATATGCTGCCGTTTTCCAGCGCTGCTGCAGGATCGACGGCATTACGAATATTACCCCAAATTCAAATGCCGGCGCTTCTTATATATGCTATATCCATGGCACCAATGATGTCGGCATCAATGGCGTAAATTCCGATCCGGAATTTTTGGTCAAGGACACCGTACTGATCTGCCAGCACAGACCTTTCAAACTGGATTTCGGCGCAATTGATGATGACCGGGATTCTTTGTCTTACCAATTCTCCCAGGGTTATGTGGGAGGGAGTACTAATAACCCCGTCGTTGCCAACCCTCCGGGACCGAACCTGATAGAGCCTTTGATTTATAGCGCGCCTTTTTCCGGCGAGCAACCGTTGGGGATCGGCGTAACCATCGATCCTAAGACGGGCGTGATCTCGGGCATCGCGCCCAAGGCCGGCGACTATGTCGTTTGCGTGCTGCTGACTGAATGGAGAAATGGCAAACCAATCAGCGCCCATCCGAAAGACTTCATTATTCATATCGATGATAAATGCGATTTCGCCTCGGCTGATCTCGATCCCAGTTACATCACCTGCGACGGATTCAGTTATACTTTCGCTGACAAGGCATCTTCCAGACTCATCCACAGTTATTACTGGGATTTTGGCGTTCCGGGTTCAACCAACGACACCTCGAGTGTTGCACAACCTACTTTTACATTCCCCGATTCCGGCACTTACACAGTAAAGCTTACAATAAATAAGGGTGAAGATTGTTCCGACAGCGCGACCACGTTGATGAAAGTATATCCCGGCTTCTTCGCCGGATTCAAGCCTTTGAATTCCTGCGTGCTCCATCCTATCGAATTTGAAGACACGACGAAAACCAAGTACGGAATCGTTTCCAACTGGTTCTGGAATTTTGGTGACGCCAATACCCGGGCCGACACTTCCACCCTTCAAAATCCTTCCTGGCAATATAGCGACACTGGAATGAAAACAGTGATGCTCATCGTGGCCAATAGCAAGGGTTGCCTGGACACGGCAACGGTAAACGTGCAGGTCCTGGACAAGCCGCCGATCTTTTTGCCATTCCGCGATACGCTGATCTGTAATATCGATACGCTGCAATTGCAGGCGCAGGGCGTGGGAAATTTTTCCTGGTCGCCGGTAATAAACATGCTGAACGAAAACACAGCTAACCCGCTTGTATATCCGCAAACGACGACAGTCTACGATGTGAGTCTCGACCAGGGAGGGTGTGTCAACCACGACTCCTTATTAGTGCAGGTAGTCGACCACGTTACTCTATATCCCGGCAATGATTCCACGATCTGCCTTGGTGATACGGTGTTCCTGAACCCGTCGGGTAACGGACTCTATTTTGTCTGGAGCCCGGCGTCCAGCCTGGATAATCCGACGCTCAAACAGCCGAGGGCCAATCCAACCGGAACGACTACTTACCATGTGGTGGCCAGCATTGGAAAATGCAATGCAAGCGGCGATGTGACACTGAGAACGGTTCCCTACCCTGGATCATTCGCTGGTAATGATACGACGGTCTGTTACGACGACACGGCACAACTCAATGCTTCCATCAAGGGAATCCGATTCAACTGGAACCCGACAGGCGGGTTAAGTGATCCATCGATATTAGATCCACTGGCGTTCCCGGCCTCGACAACCGTGTACACACTTTTTGTGTACGACACGCTGGGATGTCCCAAGCCGGGCATATCTACCGTCACTGTTAATGTGAAGGCAAAGATCAATGCATTTGCCGGCAACGATACTTCTGTGGTGGTGGGACAACCTCTACAACTCAAAGGTTCAGGCGCTCCGTATTTCTCATGGGATCCGCCGACCTATCTTAACGCGAACGATATTCCAAACCCTGAAGCCGTGCTGAGTGATAATATGACCTATGTGATGAAGGCTTACGACGATGCAGGTTGCTTCGCTTTGGATACCATCAATATCAAAGTATTCAAAACGGCGCCGGATATTTTTGTTCCGAATGCATTTACGCCGGGCAAAAATATCAATAATGTCTTCAGGCCAATTCCTGTAGGAATTTCTTCGCTCCAATATTTCAGGGTATACAATCGCTCGGGGCAACTCGTGTTCAGCACGACAAGGATCGGCGCGGGTTGGGATGGTAACGTCAATGGTAAACCGCAGGACAGCGGAGGTTTTGTGTGGACGGTGAGAGGTGTTGATTATACCGGCAAGATTGTGGAGAAAAAAGGAACCATGGTGTTGATCAGGTGAGAAATTTAATCGCTGCTCTCCTTATTTTCGCTTCCGTCTTTTTTTATATCCATCAGCGCCGCCAGCGAATAGAAAAAATATCTTGCCAGCAGGGCAATATTCGTCATCAGCATTTTATCTGCATCAAGGCTCGCCCGGAGTGAAGCGCAGCATTCTCCAAGAATTTCCAGCAACACGATCGTCATGAAATAAAACAGGGTTCCCGTTGCGATCCAGAACAAGGGATCGTAGAAGATCTGGAGGTTATCATTGCGGATGGCCGTGATGAGGCAGTAAGTGGCCAGCATGATGATAATGACGTGTTGCAATAATCCGGGAAGGACGAGGGGACGGGAAATTCCACTGACGAGATAGTAGGTTGTAATGGCGCTGACCAGGCCGATGGCGACGAAATTGATATACTCGCGATAGCTTCTGTTCATGCTCGATTTGAAAACCTGTACGAGAAATACAAATTCAATCAATGAAAAAAGATGTGCGACGGAGGGTTGAAATTTTTCCGGGAGCGGAAGGATGTCGAGCACGAGGTATTGACAGAAATTCAGCAGGCAGAGAATGAGCAGGTAGTTCAGCGCTTCTTCTCCATAAATTTTGCGGAATAAAATAATACTCACCGGCAGCAGCGGTAGGAAAACTAGGATCTGTGAAAACAGATCAATAAGGCTATTGCCGGTTTTGAACATGCGTCAGTGTTGGTTAAGGTCAAACCTCTTATCAAGGATAATTCGATTGAAATGCAGTCTGAGAGGGTCTAGTCGATCAGGTTATTTTTGACCGCGAAGAAAACGAGGCCGGCCGTGTTTTTAGCGCCGAATCTTTCCATCAGCCGGTCTTTGATAGCCTCCACTGTCCGGGGGCTCACATCGAGCTTCTGCGCAATTTCCTGCGCCGTAAACTCCATGCATATATATTTGACTACTTCGCGTTCGCGGTCGCTCAGGGTGACTTCCGTATTAAGGTTGGGAATCACTTTGGTGCGCGAATGCGATTTTTTTAAGAGGATCCGGTTCACAAAATTGTTCAGGTAATATCCCTTGGTTGCCACTTCCACGATCGCTCTCTTGATCTCCGAAGGATCTGCACTTTTCAGCAGGTAACCGTTGGCGCCGATCTCCATCATGTGGCTCACGAAACGTTCATCTTCATACATGGTGAGTGCAATGATATGGATATGCGGGTATTGCTTGGCGATAAGCTTGGTGGTTTCGATGCCGTCTTTCAAAGGCATGCGAAGGTCCATGAGGATCACTTCGGGCGACGAGGCAGGCAGCCCATCCAGCAATTCCTGACCATTCTCTGCTTCCTGTACAAACTTGATATTGTTATAAGGACGCAGGGAGAGGATCACACCTTTGCGGAATATCTTGTGGTCATCGGCTATAGCAACTTTGATCACTCCCATAGGATTGTAAATCAGCTTTAAAGGTACATATTTATTCTCTTCTTCACACCGCTTTCAGCTCTTCTTCGCGCACCATTTCTATCGTCACTTTGTAATAGGTCTGCGACATATCTTTCTCAAAAAATATTTTTCCCTGCAGCACTTTCAGGCGGCTCTGGATATTTTTCAGACCCAGTCCCACATTGCTTTTATTGAGTTTTTCGAAATCGTTTTGCGTCAGTCCTCTTCCGTCGTGATGGATGCGGATAAAGAATCTGTTGGCGCTGGTATTTTGCGTAAGGTGAATAAAGCTGGCGTTGCTGTGCTTGAGAATATTGTTCACGAGCTCCTGGATGATGCGGAAAATGATGAGTTCATTTTCTGCCTTGAGGCGTTCCCGGTAATCATGAAAACGGCAGCTGGCGTTCATGCTGCCCGAGCCGCTGATCTTTTGAAAAAGGTCGTTCACGGCAGACTCCAGTCCGAAATTTTTTAAAGTCGGCGGCATCAGGCTGTGCGAAATATTACGGATCAGCTGGATGGTATCGTCGATGATCTGTTTGGCGTTATAGATGCTTTGGAGCTGGGTATTCTTGTCGAGGTTGACGAAGTTTTCGTTGAGGTAAAGGCGCGCCGTTGCCAGAAGCGGACCTGCATCATCGTGCAGATCGGCGGCAATGCGCTGTCTTTCTTCTTCCTGGAGGCGTATGGAAGCATTGAGCAGGGTTTTCTGCTGGTCCTGCTCCATGCGCTGCAATTGCTGCTGGTAGCGGATCACCTTCCGTTGGTGGAAACTGATGAAGACGATCAGTCCAATGGTCAGGGCCAGCATTCCGATAGTGCCGAAGAACAGCACCATTGAAATACTATTATCGGGGTTCAAGACTTGCAATAATATCATCTAATTAATCCAGGGGTTTGGGTTATTGTTCTCGGTCGGGTCTTCAGGCATATTGGATATTTCCGGATAGGATCCCGGGCCGGTCAGGGGTTCTCTTTTTACAAACCGGTTGACCAGGAAAGCTATACAGAAAATGATATTCGTGATTACGTTGGAAATATTATTGATAAACCAGTAGCGTTTGATCTCTGCGGGGGACAGGTTATGGGCCATGACGAAGAGAAAGAGCGTACCGGAGAGATAGATCATGATGGCCAGGACGATCCAGAACTGGGGCGACGCATAGAGAAAATGCTCATTTGGTTTGTTGACCAGGCTAAAGAAATAGACAAGCGAGAGGATAATGAGCGTTACTGATTCCACCGAGGCGGATATCGAGTCGAAATTGGTTTTTTCGGATCTGAAAAAGATAATGAGGAGTATGACCACCGTAATGGATCCCACTATCAATATTGCCCTTTTGATGAGTTTATTCACAATGATGAGATAAAAGAAATAGGTAAAAAGGGCGTATTCAACGATAGTAAAAATACTGAAAATCTTGAAATGATTATCTTGTCCCCACGGAGTCAAGTACTGAAAAAAGTCTAAACTAAAGGAAAGGAGTATGTAAAAAAAAATTACCCATAATTCTCTTGGACTTTTATTTATGCAAAAGACCAAAAAAAGAATTATGGGTAAGAGAGGTGAAAATATACTAATATAAGGTAACACTCTACTTTAAATGTAGCCAAATATATAAAGTCGAGCGCAATAATACTAATCTGATCGCCATTAATTTACGCCTAACTGCCGAACCAGGAGTGAACTGGAGTACCGTCTCCCATAGTTCTGTCACCGATATAAGCTTCGACTGTTCCTAACTTGCCTTTTTCATTGACAAAAGGATATTCAATTATGTTATTTCCATTCTTATCCAAACCGACATAGACTAAGGTTTGATTACCGTTTTCATCAATTGCGTTATAAAACTTCAAAGCGACGCAACCTGGTTGTGCAAGAATTAACTCCAAAATTTTCTTTCCAATAGTATAAGATTTGATTGCATCAGCGGGGCAAGAATCCTGAAAATCCTTTACCATTTTAGCTGCCAATTCGTGGTCGATTGCTTCGCCCACGTTCGCGTAGTTGAGTGTTTTTTTGACCTGAGCCCTGTCCATGATTGTTAATTTAAGAGGTTGAGAGAATTAGTTCGGTCATGTAATTAACCTTTAAAAAAAAGATCGGCCAACGGCTAAAACTTCGATTAAATTGACCTAAATTGCTTGTAAATCAGGTCTGTCGTTAATTTACGAGCGAATATCCAGTTTTTTTACGAATGAAAATTACGTAGTTTTCCGAAAGTTGGTTAGTAATTTTACTAACCTTTCGAATTTAAAACGCGTTGAGGGAGAGATAAAACAAACACTTATTCACACAAGAGCTCAGATTGTGAATAAGTGGAATCGCTTAGACAGGATGTATGAATTCTAAAAACGGGGCAATTACGTATATATAGTTTATCGCAATATATTCAGATTCATTGCGCAATTAGATCAAACGCGCAGGCGTTTATGAGAACGTGCAAAAAATAAAGGGATAAAGTTTATTGAAGAAGAAAGAAGTTGACTGATACCGGATTTTACTGCTGTCTTTCAATGGATATGGAAATATCTTACTGGACGGTAAGTGGACATTGGATGGTTTGTGGGTCGGCTACCAATCAACTTCAAGACAAATTTAACAGGCCGGTCCCTCCGGAACAAGAGCAGAATTGCCCGATTTTTATTTTCAGAATTTACCCTGTGTTTTCGTAGAATTGCTATAGTCCTTTTGTGACAACGTGATAGGCATTTTTGAAGATTTCAGCACTGTGCAGTCATGCCTAAGGGTTTACTGTTGAGGATTTTCCAACATATTTCTTTACCAAATATATATCTTGAACCCTTAATTCTACAACTAACCTTATGAGTGCTGAACTGACGATCAAGGTATCCATTGCTGATGACCATAAGATCTTTCGTGACGGTATCAAAATGGCTTTGAAAAACAAGGATTACCTTAAAATTCTGTGGGAAGCCGAGGACGGAAAGGACCTGGTGCACAAGATGCAGTTGAAGAGGCCCGACGTGCTGCTGATGGATATAAGAATGCCTGAAGTGGACGGCATCAATGCCATTGGGCTTTTGCGGAAGGAGTACGAGGAGGTTAAGATCATTGTGCTCACAATGTACGACGACCAGGAAATGATTTCCAAAATGATGGAAATGGGCGCCAATGCCTATCTCACCAAGACTACCGATCCGGATGAAATATACCAGGCCATCCTGGCCTGCATGAATGACGATTTTTACTTCAATGACCTGGTTAACAAAGCAGTACTCTCCAAATTACAAACCAAAAGGCAGGTCAGGCAATTCTACCCCGACCCGATAAAATTTTCCGAAAAAGAAGTCAGGATCTTGCGGCTGCTCGCACAGGATAAAACCACAGAAGAAATATCAAAGGAAGTATTTCTCAGCCCCAGGACCATTGAAACAATCCGGCAAAACATGAAAACGAAAGTGGGAGCCAAAACCATTGCCGGGCTCATTATGTATGGCATGCGTAATAAGTTAATCGACTAGTGCTAAAATCGTAATTGTTCATTCTTCCGCATTTTTTCTTCATTCAATGTATAAGTTGCCTCTAACATCCCGGCTAATGCCTGATAAAATAATAAATATTCGGTTCTTACACTTCTCGTTAGTCCTTCAGATTCTTCACTACTGCAAAATGATAGAAACATTTCCCAAATCTTTCTTCGACTATCAAACAGAGTGAAATTTTCACAAAATTCATCGACCATTTCTTGTGGATTCTGAAGAAAGGAAGCATTTAAGTATATACTATGATCCCTTAATGGTAAAGAGTTTTTGCTTTGCATAACTACTTTAAATTAGATTTGATAATTTTTTTTCTGAAGTGAAGATAATGTGCCGAGAAACCAGATCGACAGGCATATCACCCTCCCTATATAAGAAAAATAACTACAATTAGATAGTCTTTTCAACCAATTCGTGGTCATCTCTGATAAATTTCTTTTTTTTGTCGAAATTAATTTGACAAATAAACTACGCACGCAATCAATTTTGCAATTAGAAATTTAATTGGACTTCTATTTAATTGAGGAGTGATTAGAAATGTGCAGATTGTTAGAGAAAATCATTACTTCTTTCCCCTTGCTGCGCTGTCCTGCGCTATAATTTAGTGAATAAGTTATTTGCCGGAAATTTGAATAGAGATTTTTTATCCGATCGACGTTATCGTAGGTTACAATCCAATTATTTTTTTTGAGCTTTTTTACCTCATTTGCAATTTCTTGGTGATCTTTGTCGCCGTAATAATTTAAGTAAAGGTCTTTGCCCTTTATATAATATGGGGGATCAAAGTAAAAGAGGTTTTTTTTCGGGAGACCCTTTTGTAAGTTTTTAATCAATTCAACAGCGTCTAAATTATAGATTTCAATTTTACTTTTGTAAAGTGCAATTCTTTCAATTCGAGCTATCAGATCGTTCTTATTAAATCGTGCATCCATTTTCCATTTTCCCGCTTGATTTCTTCCTCCTATAATTCCCGCATTAATTATCCCGGATCGATTTGTTCTGTTGAGAAAAAAAGTTGAGAAACCTAAATCCAAAAGTCGATTTCGAGATTTTGATTTCTGAATTTCTTTTTGGGCTTCCCAATTCTTAATATTGACACTAGTATCTTTTATCAATCTGCAAAGGTCATCAGTCCTGTTGAGTACTGAGTGCCAAAATGCAAATATTGATCTATCAACGTCATTGATAACTATTTTCGAAGCGTACTCACTGAATAGCAGAGATAGTCCAACCGAGGCGCCCCCAGCATAAGGTTCAATATAGACGGCGTCAAACAAGAGATTGTCTGCAAAAAGCTGCTTGAAGTAATGCGCTACCTTACCCTTGCCTCCAGGGTATCTTAATGGCGAATAAAAGTAATCCATAGGATATTATGTTATTTTATATTATTCCAAAGAATTGTCATGAAATCTTGCATCGCATCCCAGGTGAGAATTAAGTTGCCAGCTTGTGGTGAAAACTTGTTGTTGTGTACGTAAGCGTGCCAAGTGTCGATGCCAAGGATGTCATTAGCATTTTTTACTGAAACTTTTATTCCTTTACATATTGCCTGGTCTGCGAGTTTCTTTGTCTCTAAGTGAGTGGCAACCTGGAAGACCTTTTGTTGAAAATCCATTCCGGATTTAGAAGCAGATATAGTTTGAGCTAGTTGATGTTCCTCTATGTAACTGTCGACACTCAATTCGATAAAAACGCGATATAATACTGCGGCTGCGTTCGTGTATACTAAGACATCAAGTTTACGTAATTCGTGATATATGTTATTTACTTTGGGTTTACTAATTTGTAAAGTGCAATTTTTTGGAATTAAAGTCTTTCTTTCTTTAGGATTGGGTTTGGGGCTAGGTGTTGGTTTTGGTGTAGGCTTTGCTTGCGATCCTTTAAATTGCCAACGTTTTTTGGATTTTTTTGATACGTCGGGACGACTAGCAATTGGAATCTTGCTTATATAGTCTTTTCTATCTTGTTTCGTGTAAATTGCCTTGACACTAAATTTTGGATTTAGCAAATCTTTGGCTATCGCATTCAATCCCTTTATGACCTCTTTTTCTTCTACATCAGTTTCAATATTACCATCGATGATCTCAATACCAAGGAAATTTCTTACATCTGGATCAGAAAGAAGTCTATCAAGGTTTGTTATCTTTAGGTTAGCCAGGTTTGATTTAATGTCATCGGAAGTTTCTGAAGAACTCTGCAGGATTTTTATCGCTTGCAATGCAACAGAAGCTTTTCCTTCAACCCTTTCTTCGAAGCGCTGTATTTGTTGCGCATCCCAACCAACAGTTCCTACGCCGCCATTTTCTCCAGTATGCTTCAACTTGACCCATTTGTCCGCTTCCGCTGGACTATCATAAACGGTGCATTCAATTTGCTTTATGGTCTTCGGCTTGTTTTCGTCGTGTAGCTTTCTAAATTTCTTTTTCAGAGTAGCATGCTTGGCGTTTTCAATTATATCTGGATTTCCCAATAACTTAAGGGCAACAGTTCGTCTGTTTCCTTCCACAACATTAAATTTTGATTTATCATGATTGGACAGGACTACCTGTATTTTATCATTAGGATTGAGGCCATTTTGTAAGATGTCGGCTGCTAACGCATAAAGCTTTTCAGCTTGGTCGTCGATCATAAAGTCAATAGCTTCTTTTTGACTAGCAACTGGCTCGAAGCGGTAATTCTCGGTATTAACCTGCAAATCCGTCAAGGCAATTTTCTTTACGGTTGCCATGCAAGTAAATGTTTAGAGGGTTATAAAAGATAGTACTAATATAAGGAGTTAATCCATTTCATGAGCTCATACAGCTTTTTTTCTTAACATTAAGTGAGAACCATTAGAATTTTTATAACACAAAAGTTCTTGTATTAGCAGCAGTGTTAAAGAGATTTGTCATCTATTACATCTGGCGCATGGATGAATTATTCGTAAATCTTCAAAATGAATAACTATCGTAGATGTTAAATGGAAGAAAAGTGGAAATAAAAAATGCCTGCTTTTCTGTTTTCATCCGCATACCGTTCACACAAAAAAGCAGGCAAATACATTCATTCAAGTAAGAGCTGTAAAGGATAAGGCTTACCAAAGGATCTGGATCAAAATGGGCCCTGGAGCTGGCTGTTTTTCATAGATTAGCCGAAGCTATATTGGTGCTGGTTATGGCTTTCATCAGGTATCGGAAAAACGGGGTATTGGGTGTAAGGACATGGATTAAGAAAGAAAGTTGATTGACATTGGACTTTGCACGGGTTTCATGGAATATTGGAAAGTTTTTATGGACGGTAATCTAGGACATTGGACAGTCTGAGGTCGCTAATCCTCGTCAATCAACTTCTAAACAAATATAGATGTGGATAAGTATGTGGACAAGAGCGGTATCGCTCGATTTTAACATTTCGGATTTTACTGCTCCCCTCGTAATTTGTCTAACCCCTTCCCGGGTTTGCACTAAGGGCCCTTCGTAGTTCCACGCGGGTAAAATATCTTTTTCGTATAATCCGAAATCGCATAATTTCGTAATTATCCTATAGTAACTCTCACAAAAAATTAGCATTTTGGGAAGAAATCTGATATGGCTATGATGGCCGAAATTTGAACCGTATGAAAAAACCTGATCAAAATAAGCCGATCAAAGTGGTCATTGCTGATGACCATACGCTGTTCCGTCAAGGCGTAAAAACGGCATTATCCGTGAAAAAAGACGTGGAGCTGATCGCTGAAGCCGATAACGGCATGCAGCTGCTCAACCTGCTCAAACATATCGAGCCCGATGTAATTCTCCTCGATATCCAGATGCCCATTATGGACGGCATCGCCACATTGCCGGAAATACGAAAGCTCTATCCGCAGGTCAAAGTAATTATACTGAGTATGCACAATGATCACTCCATGATCAGCAAGCTTATGGAAATAGGTGCAAACTCTTACCTCACAAAAAACTCCGATTCCGAAAATATCTACAATGCCATCAAAACCTGTTACGAACAGGAGTTCTTTTTCAATGAACTGACCAACAAAGCCCTGCTCACCGGCCTGCGCACCAAGCGCCATGAACCCGGAACACCGCAGGAGGTCAACCTCAGCGAAAAAGAGCTGACCATCCTCAAGCTCATGTGCGAGGAAAAGACTACCAAGGAAATCGCCGACATGGTTGATATCAGTCCACGCACCGTGGAAGCGATCCGCGACAAGCTGAAGACAAAGACGGGCGCCAAGTCCATGGCGGGCCTGGTGATGTACGCGGTGAAGAATGGCATCATCGAACAGCAGTGATCTTTGCGCGAAATAGCTGAAGTTTGGGGCCAAATTCCAGGCACCATTGGATCCATCTATTAATTTCAACGGAACAATTCTCAAGGCCGACAGTCCCATCATCACTGCCCAAAGCAGGGCATTGCGTTATGGCGATGGCATTTTCGAGACCATGCTGCTGAAAAAAGGCCGGCTTCTCCTGGCCGAGCTGCATTTCAGGCGGCTCTTCGAAGGCATGCAGACGCTGCGTTTCAGTCCACCACCCTCCCTCACTCCCGCCCTGCTGAAAGAGCAGATCACAGGACTCTGCGAAAAAAATGGACACGAGGAACTGGCGAGGGTTCGGTTGATGATTTTCCGCGGAGAAGGCGGTCTCTATGAGATTGAAAACAACAGGCCGAATTTTATAATAGAATCGAATGCATTAACGCCCACTTTACTTCAGTTCAACCGCGAAGGACTGCAGATCGATATTTTCCCGGAAGCAAGAAAGGCGATGGACCAATACAGCCATCTCAAATCGAATAACTATCTCGTATATGCGATGGCGGCATTTTTTGTGAAAGAAAAAGGTCTCGATGATGCAATTATTTTAAACAGCGCTGAACGGATCTGCGATTCCACCATCGCCAATATTTTTTGTGTGAAGGATAGAAAGCTCTTCACACCTGCATTGTCGGAGGGAAGCGTGGCCGGCGTCATGAGGAGATACCTGCTGGACCAATGCAGGGAATGGGGATTTTCTGCCGAAGAGATTTCGATGGATGAAAAATTCCTGCTCGATGCTGACGAAGTCTTTCTCACCAATGCGGTGCGCGGACTGCAATGGGTGCGGCAGTTTCGGGATGTGAGGTATGAAAATGGGGTTGGTGAAAAGATTCACGGGATGCTGATGAAAGAGTAAATAATTCTTTTACGAACTGTCATACTGGTCCTCGTTTAAGAAAATCGTCGGTTTTCATGTTCAGCGATTTAACGAGGATCCGCAACACTCACCGGCTCGTTCAAACTAAATAAGGCAACTATATATCAGTTGGGACAAACCGCGCGAACAAGGAGTAAGATGGATTAATTTGAAATTTTTCTATTAAATATCCAAATATTATGGTGGTTGTCTGACTGACTGGTCATTACTTCATCAGCTATAAATTCATCTTTATTATCCCCAAATTTGTATTGTACCTTATCAAGAAAGTCTTTATTCCAAAGCGTTATCTGCAAATAATTTACTTTTTGTTCCAACTTTCCATTGAATGTGTTTAACACTTGCCTTGTCTTACCATCGGATTTCATATTGAATACTATTGTATCTTTTTTATCTCCAAATATGTGATGGATTGTTAATGAAAAATTATCCCCCGATTGCTTAATTATAAAAACCGAACTGGTCATACCATCTGGTCGCATTAGTATTTTGCTTTTTTCGTTATTTAACACCCAAGTCCCGCTATAATTTGGATTTTGAGCAAAAGTTAGAGTTTGACATAGAATCAAAATGAGAATAGCTATTATGCTATTTATCTTTTTCATCTGACAAGGGGATTGAGTGTATTGTTAAGTAAAATTATTTTTTCTTTACCTCTTTCTTTTTTTTCGGCGGAGTATAGTTCACCGAAACCTTTATCACGTCGGCAAAGCTGCCATTTATAGCTAGCTTGGTATCGTACTTATCTGCTCGCTTCTTCTTTGCTTTTGCCATGAAATAAATTTACGAGTATTGCGTCCTATCTGTATACTCTTGTGCAGTTATTTCCTTCTTTTCTGTTATTAATAGCTGCTTGTACAATATCCCGTTGTCTTTGAGATATGATTCCAAAGCAAATTCTATTTCCTTGTCATTAAGTTGACTTGAATGGCCAAATAGAAATATTTCTTGAATTTCATCCATACCCTCTAATTCTATAGACCTGCTAAAGCTTCTGTGGGCGCCGACAAAATCACTCCACCAACGAAAGCTTCGCCGGCTTGTTCATGCCATTGGCCTTTTCATAAATACGCAGGAAGGTATCCACGGCATGGCGGCCCGATTCGCCCAGTGAAAGCGAATAATCATTCACGTAAAGTTCAATATGCTGGCGCATGACGGACTCTTCCATCTCCTGCGAATGCTCTTTCACAAAAGGAGCGAGCTCGGGATAATTCCGGAACGCAAATTCAATGCTCTCGCGGATCAGCTCACCGATCTTTTTCTGGATGGCTTTATCTATTTTCTTGTCGATCACAATCCCACCTAACGGTATGGGACAACCGGTTTTTTCTTCCCAAAAATTCCCCAGGTCCATCAGCTTCACAAGCCCCTTGGTCATATAGGTGAACCTGTTTTCATGAATGATGACGCCGGCATTTACTTCTCCCTTCAACACCGCCTCCTCGATCTCCGAAAAGACCATGAATTTTTTATTGAAAGCGCGGGGAAATGCCAGGGAGAAAAGAACGTGTGCACTGGTATTCTTGCCCGGAATGGCCACCACCATTTTGTCCACTTCGTCCTGCGAATATTCTTTCTTTGAAATGAGCAACGGTCCGACGCCCTTGCCCAGGGCACCGCCGGAATCGAGCAGGTTATATTGGTCGGCAACAAGTGGAAGTACCCCATAACTGATCTTGCTGAGTGGCAGCTGGTATCCGAGTGCAAACTGGTTAAGTGTCTGCACATCTTCGAGCACGGGTTCGAATTCGATACCCTGTGTGTCTATTTTCTGATTGACGAGCGCATCGAAAATAAAGGTATCGTTCGGGCAGGGACTGAATCCAATTTTAATCTTCATCGTATCCTTTTAATTTGTCCAATAAAATGATTAGCTGTTCATTGAGCGCACGAACTGCCTCTTTGATATTCCACTTGGATTTGTCGCGCTCACCAATAAAATTCGATACGGAACGGAGTTGCAGAAAATGAATAGCTTCTTTCAGACAAACATAATGAAAGGCCGCGCCTTCCATACTCTCAACAAACGGTGAAAAATTTTGTTGATAGCGTTCGATGTCCTGAGGAATGGTGGAAATTTCATTCACACTCACAGAGCGCACCATGTCAAGACCAGAAAGTGAAAGCAATTTCTGATGGGGATTGAGCAGGCGTCCGTTGGTGAACGGAGCATCGTTGCTGTCAGCCAGCCCGAGATCGAAAATATTTTTGAACTGCCCGCTTTCGCGGACGCCCATATCTGCGAAGCAATCTTCCCTGACAACCACGGTGTTGCCGATCCGGTGTTTTTCGAAACATCCCGCGATGCCTGCCTGGAGGACGAGATCCGGCGCATGCCCGAAAATCGTTTTGCCCAGCGCATAAGCCGTGGCGACCAGGCCAATGCCGGTGATGGATACCTGGACACTGTTTTTTCCGATCCTGAAATCATTTTTTTCAAGATGGAGCGTGGAGTCCTGGATCTCGCCGGCGGTGGCGGCAATGAGGAGGATGTGCATGGGGCAAATATCGGCAGGAAAAGCCCAGGAATGAAGGAAGGGAGCAGGGAGCCGTTGTTTTTCTATACATTACCTTTGCAAAAATTTTTTGGACCGATGGTCTATCTTACCCGGGTGGAACATTTTAATGCGGCGCACAAACTGTATAATCCAGCATGGAACAGGGAGAGGAATGAGCAGGTTTTTGGAAAATGCGCCAATGAGAACTGGCACGGACATAACTACGAGCTCTACGTGACGATCAGGGGCAAACCCGATCCGGACACCGGCTTCCTGTTTGATGCCAAGAAGCTCAGCGAGATCATCAAAGAGCATGTAGTGGAGAAGCTGGATCACAAGAACCTGAATATCGACGTGGATTTCATGAAAGACAAAATGTGCTCCACGGAAAACCTGGTCGTCGCGATCTGGCAGCAGCTGGAGCCGCATCTTCCCCGCGAGATCAGTCTCCATGGCATCCGTTTGTATGAAACCCCGCGTATATACGTAGAGTATTTTGGGGAGGAATAATGCCGGCAGGCATGATTGTTGAGCGAACATGCATCCGGAAGTTTTTTCAGATCGTCAGCCAACTGACCATGATTCCCGGTTTCTGCGACTAAATTGTTTCGTTTATGGGTAATAAGGTTGCCATTTTCAGGAAAGAACATTTTAATGCGGCACACCGCCTTTTCGTGCCTTCCTGGGACGACAAAAGGAACAATGAAGTATTCGGCAAGTGCAATAATCCCAATTTTCACGGGCACAATTATGACCTGGAGGTGAAGGTGGTGGGAGAACCCGATGCACAGACGGGCTATGTGATGAACCTGCAATGGCTATCCGACCTGATCAAAGAAAATGTGCTCGAAAAATTCGATCATAAGAACCTGAATCTCGATACCCCTTATTTCAAAAAATTAAATCCGACCGCAGAAAATATTGCAGTGACCATCTATAATATCCTGAGAGAAAAGATCGATCCCAAATTCGAGCTGAAAGTGCGTTTGTACGAAACCGAAAGGAATTTTGTGGAGTACCCTGCTGACTGATTATCCACGATTACAAACACTAAACATAATGTAGACCGGCGATGATGTTTCTTTTCCGGGATACGAACCTAACACATGGCTTATAAAAGATCTGAACAGTACGACGACAAAGTCACCAGCGCGTTGATCGACACGTATAAAAGTGCCATCAGCCAGCTCGGCGAGAATCCCGAAAGAGAAGGATTGTTGAAAACACCGGAACGCGTGGCCAAGTCCATGCAATACCTCACGCAGGGTTATAGCCAGGACGCACGCTCCATCCTCAACTCCGCCAAATTTCATGAGGATGTCAGTGAAATGATCCTGGTGAAAGATATCGAGCTCTACAGTCTCTGCGAACACCATATGCTTCCTTTCTACGGCAAGGCGCATATTGCGTATATCCCTAACGGATGGATCACCGGCCTCAGCAAGATCGCGAGGGCCGTGGATGTATACGCGAGACGCCTGCAGGTACAGGAGCGACTGACCACGGAGATCCTGCATGCCATACAGGACACGCTCAATCCACTCGGCGTGGCCGTGGTGATCGAAGCCTCACATCTCTGCATGATGATGAGGGGCGTTGCGAAACAGAACTCCGTCACCACCACTTCAGCATTCTGCGGAGAATTTGAAAAGAATGAAACCAGGAGTGAGTTCGTGAAACTGATTTCGGCGGATCTTCATTAATCTCCAATAAACCATTCGCTGTTGCCGGATAATATCCGGAATACAAAGCAGATACGCAGTGTAGTGCCTGCCTTTTAATTTTTTGCTTTGTCAGCGCTTTGTGGCATATTTGTTTCGTAAATCCCTAAAGAACATGAAGCACGCGTACGTTTTCCCGGGCCAGGGTTCCCAGTTTCCGGGCATGGGAAAAAATCACTATGAGAGCAGTGTATTTGCAAAAAAGCTTTTCGAAAAAGCAAATGAAATCGCGGGCTTCAGGATCTCGGATATCATGTTCAATGGAAGTGAGGAAGACCTGAAACAAACCAAGGTCACACAGCCCGCTGTTTTTCTTCATTCTGTCATTGCATTCAAGAGTATCGACAATATCAGGCCCGATATGGTGGCCGGACATTCGCTCGGCGAATTCTCGGCGCTCGTTGCCAACGGCGTTTTGAGTTTTGAAGATGCATTCACGCTCGTCATTGTCCGCGCATCCGCCATGCAAAAAGCCTGCGAACAACAACCCTCTACCATGGCCGCTGTGCTGGCGCTGGACGATGCCAAAGTGGAATCCATCTGTCACGAAGTGCAGGCGCAGACAGGAGAAATCGTTGTGCCCGCGAATTATAATTGTCCGGGTCAGTTGGTGATCAGCGGAACCGTCAAAGGCGTCGAAACCGCATGCGAACGGATGAAAGCTGCAGGTGCAAAAAGAGCCATGATATTACCTGTGGGCGGCGCTTTCCATTCACCGCTGATGGCTTCCGCCAAGGAAGAATTAAAAGCCGCGATCGACAAGATCACTTTTTATAATCCCACCTGTTCCATTTATCAGAATGTCGCCGCAAAAGCCGTGGTCGACAAAGAAGAGATCAAGAAGAACCTCATCGACCAGTTAACCGGTGCGGTCCGTTGGACGCAGAGCGTTCAAACCATGATCGAAGACGGCGCATCTTCCTTCACCGAAGTAGGTCCGGGCAAGGTTTTGCAGGGGCTGGTTACCAAGATCAACAAGACCATGCAGGTCGCCGGTGTTGATTAGTGTAAATTTCAAATATCCAGATTCATCGTGCAGTTGAGCCATTCTCCGTCGATAGTAACGTTGGATAATTTTTTATAGAATTGGATCGCCGGCTCATTCCAGTCCAACACCTGCCAGGCGATGCCGGCGAATTTTTTTTCTTCGGCTTCTTCGATGAGGCGGTCGAATAATAATTTCCCGATGCCGAGTCCGCGCGCTTTTTCGGTGACGATCAGGTCTTCGAGATACATTCTTTGTCCCTTCCATGTCGAATAACGGATATAGTAGAGCGCAAAGCCCACGATTTCTCCGTCGGCAAGGGCAGAGAAAGCCCACCAGACCGGGTTCTTTCCAAAACCACTTTCGGTAAAATGTTCCAGTGTTACTGTCACTTCCTGCGGCGCCCTTTCATAGGTGGCGAGTTCTTTTACCAACTCGAGCAGTCGCGGACAATCTTCCTTCAATGATCTGCGGATCTTAACCTCCATGCAATTATTTTTTCTTTGTGGCTTTAAAAGTTCCGTTGGGTTGGATGGATAGAAGTTCTACGATCTCATTCTTATCATTGGCGTTGAACTGGATGGTGAACCCGGAGACTGATTTCAGGCTGAATTTATTTTTGGCGATGGGAACCAGTTCGTATTCCGGTTGCCCGGGAACGAAAAGCATCAATGTGTTTTCGCCACGGAGATACACTTTCATGGTGACCGTTGCAATCTCATATTCGCCAACAAATTTTTGCAGGCTGTCTTTCGATAATTGTTCGGGCCTGGGGATCCGGGTGAACACGATGGGTTTCAATGTTGGTTCCATTCCGATAGCGACGGATTCGATATCGCCGGTTTGATTCGTGTGGAATTCAATGGGGTCTCCCTTGTCACTGGTGTCGTATCGATTCTTGTCGTCTTTTTCGATAGGCTGGAACCAGTCGTACTGGTAATGCACCATCCACCAGCGATGGCTGCCCACCAGCGCAAAAAGAGAATCCTTTGACAATGTGAATTCGATGGTGCCGTAGCCCTTGTTATTATACAATCCCGCATAGTCATCAAGGTTATGCGAAGGTTTTGTATTGAGTTTTCGGTTGGATATTTCGGCCTGGTCGCCGGTTTTTTTTGCTTTTTTCGCTTTGATATCCTCATTCTTGAAATCGGATTCCCAGTCATAGTATTTCAGTCCGAGAATCTTGTCGACCACAATATTTCTCACGATGGATGGGATCGGAGACTGTCCCTGGTTCGTCAACACCACGATGCCGAGACTGTCGCTGGGAAAGAAACAGGTGTTGGCGGAGAAGCCGTCAATATTTCCGCCATGGTCTACGCGGTAATGGCCACGATAAGAAGAGAGGAACCAGGCCAGTCCATAGTTGGCAAAATAGATATCCCTTTTTTGCTTGTCGGGCAATCCATCCTGCACTACCATTTGAGAGCTCATGGCTTCTTTCACATAGTCTGCCGGAATGATTTGTTTGCCATTGAATTTTCCTCCATTGATCCAGGTGATCAGCCAGTTCCCCATTTCGGAGACGCTGCTGTTGATGGAGCCTGCGGGCGCCATCGCATTGATATGATAGTAGTCGGCAATGGTGATGATCGAATCCTGCAGCAGTTTATATCCGGTGGCCGGCTCGGGCTTGGTCAGCATTTCTTCGATGGATATGTCTGAATTGCGCATATCCAGCGGCGTGAAAATTCTTTCTTTGATATTATCTTCCCAGGACTTACCCGTGATCTTCTGCACCACTACACCCTGGGTCATGAACATGAAATTATTGTACTGCCATTTAGCGTGATAGGAAGCCGAGGGTTCCATGTACTGGATCCGCTGCACAAGGCTGTCCCTCGAATTCGTGGTGAAATAATACCAGGAGAGATCATGTCTCGGCAACCCTGTCCGGTGGCACATCATGTCGCGCAAGGTGATCTTATCATTCATATCGTTGTTGAAGAACCGCAAATCGGGCAGGTAGGTATTGACGGGTTTGTCGAAATCCACGAGGCCGTCCTGGCGCAGCATGCCGAGAAGCGTCGCTGTAAACGCCTTGGTACAGGATCCTATGGCAAAAAGTGTATTTGCAGTTGCCGGTTTTTTGTTCGCGATATCGCGGTATCCAAAACCCTTTGCGTAGACGATCTTATTTTTTTCAACCACAGCAATGGCGAATCCGGGAACGTGCCAGTCTTTGATTACGCGGGCGAAAGTTGTGTCGAGGCCCGCAAGGCGATTTTCCGTGGTTGACTTTTGGGCAAAGGCGCAATGAAGCACTAGTAAAAAGAAGGTTGTAAGGGTGATTCTCATAATGTTTTGAAGCTAAAGTTTATGTTGGAAGAATTATTCGAGCGCCTGTGAAAGGTCGCTCAGGATATCTTCAATATTTTCCATGCCCACGCTCATTCGTATGAGCCCGTCCGTTATACCATATTTTTCGCGGTCTTTTTTCGGAACGCTGTAATGTGTCATGGAAGCCGGGTGGCAGAGCAGCGTGTCGCAGGTGCCCAGCGAAACCGTGCGTGTGCACATTTTTAACTTATCCATGAACGTTATCCCTCCCTGCAGGCCCTGTTTCAATTCAAAACTCATCATGGCGCCGGGATGACGCATTTGCTTCATCGCCACTTTGTGATCGGGATGATCGGGCAGGCCATTGTAATTCACCCTGGCCACGGCGGGATTTGATTCGAGGAATTTAGCCACACGTTCGGCATTTTGGCAATGTCTTTCCATCCGCACTTCCAGCGTCTTCATTCCATTCACAAGCAGGAATGCATCGAATGGATTGCTGTTTCCACCGAGGGTTTTATAGATCTTGAGGCCTCTTGTCTTCATCATTTCGACATCGCGCCCGATCAACACACCACCGATGGCGGTTCCGTGCCCGTTGAGGAATTTGGTGGTAGAATGCACCACAAAATCGACGTCGTAGCGGAAAGGCTGTTGCAGGTATGGCGTAGCGAAAGTGTTGTCGCAGGCCACGATAATATTTTTTTTCTTCGCGAGCGAAGCGAGCGCCTCAATATCCACACATTGAATGGTGGGATTGGCCGGCGTTTCGATATAGAGCATCCTGATGCTCTTTTCTTTATTTATGATCTCTTCTGCCTTATTCAAATCGCGCAGATCGGCGATGATGGCTTCGACGCCGAAGGAAGGAAGAAGATGCTGGATCAATTCTTCGGTTCCCCCATATAAAGAGAAGTGCGTGAGAATTTTGTCGCCTGCCTTGAGGTTCATCAGCATCATCGTGCTGATCGCCGCCATGCCGGAGGCCTGCAGCAGTGCTTTCAATTGCAGCGGCTGTCCATTGTGTTCGATGCCATAGGATTCCATGGCCGCGATCTTGTCTTCCGCTTCGGTGAAAGTGGGATTGCCCCATCGTGTATAGATATAACCAGGCTCCTGTCCGCTGAACCGGCGCATGCCCTGCTCGGCATTGTCGTACACAAAAGTGGTGGCTGCATATATCGGTGTGAGGTGTGCGTAATTTGGATCCTGCTGATGGCCGCCATGAATGGCTAAAGAACTGAAACCGGTGACCGGCGATTTTTTTTCTGACATCTGCTGAGTTCTGTGATTAAATTTGGGATAAGCATCAAAAATAAACATTATTCTTTATGAAGGTCCTGCTCCAACAATATGCTTCATTCAATGCCTGGGCGAACGACACTATCGCAGCCGCAATTTTGCCGCTGGATCACGCGCTCATCCATTGCGAAATCAAAAGTAGTTTCAACAGTTTGTATAAAACCCTCTGGCATGTTTGGAACGCTGAAAAAATATGGGTGAGGCGACTGGAAAAAAAACCAGCAGAGCCGGCCAGTGATCCTTTCCAGGGAAACCCGGAGAAGCTGGCTGCTGCCATGCATCAAATGGATTTTTGGCTCGCGGATTCGATTGCGTCAATTGCTTCAGATGATCCTTTCCTCGAAAAATTCAGCTATACAAATTCTCAGGGACTTCCTTTCAATGAGCCCATGTGGCAGATCCTGGTGCATCTGTTCAATCACAATACGTATCACCGCGGTCAAATGGTGACGATGTTGCGCAATCTTGGGATAGAAAAAATTCCTGCGACAGATTTTATCGCCTTTTGCAGACTGTAAAAAATTTAGCCATTATAGGCCCATTTGACCAGCGTAGCACCCCAGGTGAAGCCGCCGCCGAACGCCGCGAAGACGAGGTTATCGCCTTTTTTCAATTGCTTTTCCCAATCCCAGAGGCAAAGCGGAATAGTGCCGCTGGTGGTATTGCCATAGCGCTGGATATTGACCATCACTTTTTCGGGAGACAGTTCCATACGATGCGCTGTTGCATCGATGATTCTTTTGTTGGCCTGGTGAGGTACCAGCCACGCAATATCTTTTCCGGTCAGATTATTTCTTTCCAAAAGTTCGGCACTTACGTCGGCCATTCCTTTTACTGCAAATTTGAAAACGGCCTGCCCTTCCTGGTAAATGACATGTTCTTTGTTAGCGACAGTTTCAAATGTGGATGGTCGTAGTGAACCGCCCGCTTTCATATGCAGGTAGTGCTTGCCGGTTCCATCCGTTCTCAAAATGCTGTCTAGAATTCCATATCCTTCGGTGTTTGGTTCGAGCAATACCGCACCGGCGCCGTCGCCAAAAATAATACAGGTGGTTCTGTCACCATAGTCCACGATCGAACTCATTTTGTCGGCGCCGACCACGACTACTTTTTTGTAGCGGCCGCTCTCGATTATCGCAGCGCCTGTCGTCAGGCTGAACAGGAATCCGGAGCAGGCTGCTGCCAGGTCAAATCCCCAGGCATTAACCGCTCCAACCTTATCACAAACGAGGTTTGCTGTGGAAGGGAAAAACATGTCGGGCGTAACAGTGCCGACAATGAGACAATCAATTTCTGCCGGACTGATGCCCCGTTTTTTGCAGAGTTCCAGCACGGCCGGTGCGCAAAGATCCGAAGTGGCTTTACCGGGTTCAGTCAAAATTCTTCTTTCCACAACGCCTGTCCTGGTGCGAATCCATTCGTCATTGGTGTCAACCAACTTTTCGAGGTCGGCATTGGTCAGCTTGGTGTCTGGCACATATCCGCCGATTGCGGTTATAGCAGCCGTGATTTTCTTACTCATTATGGGCGATGATCAGTTATAAAATTTTACAAAAGTGGCGTAAAAATACATCAGAAACTTTATTTCGTATCAACCGTTGGGAATTAACCGTTTACCATTGTTTAATTGACTCCTCCGGTTTGGAAAACCGGGAACACTATTTTGTTCGTAAGTGAAGCTGTTCTTGTTCGGCTGCATGATGATTTTACCCTATTTTCGCAGGCATGATTGCTTTTGTAAAGGGTGAATTTGTCAGCAAGACGCCAACCGTGGTTTTGGTGGATGTCGGTGGCGTGGGATATGAACTGCAAATCAGCCTGAACACCTATTCAAAGATCCAGAACCAGGTC
>Ga0206955_1056_pt1 | contig 31899 bp, 29 predicted proteins | sample Alteio_BWOrgHeat_34_FD_153247 | JGI IMG/M metagenome (GOLD analysis project Ga0206955, IMG submission 153247) | Enriched cells from forest soil in Barre Woods Harvard Forest LTER site, Petersham, Massachusetts, United States -... | ecosystem: Environmental > Terrestrial > Soil > Temperate forest >...
CCAAAGCGCCACGCTGGATCCTTTGTTGAAGAAGGGAATAAAACTCACCGACGATGACAGGTTTTGCCTGATCAATTTTTTGGGAACGCTTACCGACTCCTCTTTTGTAAGTAATCTCGCTTTTGCAGATCCACAATAAAAAGCGGGGCAGGTTCTCAATACCTACCCCGCGATTGCGACCTATAGACTATCCGAAATAGCCGTCCTTTTTGCAATTATTTTGACAGAGGCTGGATCAATTCATCTCCTTTGGAAATGGTTTTGTTCTATGGCGGGTACAGGGGGTTAAAAAGGTTGGGATCATATTAGACTGAAAAAAATCAAAATCAGGAACAAAAAAACTGAAATAAAAGAGAGTTTTTTCTCCACAGGATTTTCAACGCTGCGGATTCCCTGGTGTTCTGCAAGGTATTGCCGGATTCTCCTTTCGTGATCTTTGCGGTATGCGGGTAACTCGGGAACCTGCCATCCTCCGGAGGATCTTTGATATTTATTGGCCATGGCGAGCGCAAAATGCGTTTGCCGGCGGGATTTTATTTTCAGGAATTTCCATGATAACATAAAATGAGGTTTGAAGATTAGACGAAAAAAGGGTACGGACGTGAATCGGCTGAAAAGAACAAAATCAGGAAATTGCCAAAATCAAAAACCGGGTCGATGGCGCGGGAAAAAAGAAGCCCGGGAGGGCATTGGGAAGGAAATTCAGTTTAACCCCGACGCAGGGGAAAATGCTGCGAAGCAGGTTTGCAAGTGAAAAATTCATAATGACAGGTTTAATGATTAACAGTTTCTGATCGTCCTCATCGGGCTTGCTTTCAAAGGGCGTTTGTCGTTTGTGATACAAAGATGAACCATCGCGGTGCGTTTTTCAAGAGCAGTGTTACTGAATTATATTAAGTATTAATACCTGTTCTTTTCCGGCATAACTACCTGCACTATTATATAATTGAACTGCTATTTTGCCTTCAATTCTTAAACGCTAAAAAACTAATTATGAAAAAAATGACAACCTTCTGGCAAGGGCTTCTGGTGTTTATTTCGATAACCATTGTCATCAGTTGTAATCAACCTTCGGGAGGAGGCGTGGGTAATATCCCGGTAAATGAGGACAGCGTAAGACCTCATATCCTTTCCATCAAAGAAGGAATTGCTTACACCGGAAAATTCCGCAACACGAGAGATACGTTCTACAGGCAGGTTCCTCCCCTCGAAAAAATGCTGAACATGGGTCAGGCCGAATCTTTCAACCGTGACGCTGTGGCTGTACTCCTCAATCAAAAAGACAGTTCCGGCAAGCAGGCAGCAGGTATCCGCATTTACTATGGTGTAGACATCTCCGGCCAAGTGCGAATGGTATTGGTTCCCTATGACGCCCAGGGCAATGATATCATCAACCAGCTAATAGACAATAAAGCAGTGAAGATTCCGGGCATTCCTTCTGCCAGTGCATACTCGGGAAGTGGCCAGGTGGTTGAAAACGGACAGCGTTGCCCAACGCTCTGCAGCAGTGGTTCCAGTGGTTTGAATGGCGGCGGCCAGTAGTCAGCTAAAATATTTTATTGTAATGCAGCCGATAATTGCGTTTTTAGCGAGTCAGTCGATTTTGATTCCGATAATAATTGGCCTGGTCAAATTCAAAACGATCAGGCCAGATTATTGGCCTTTCTATCTCGATCTCGTGCTGGGATTATTCACTGAAATTATCAGCTTCATTCTGATCCAAAAATATGGTGCGTCCAATGCAATCCCGACGAATATTTTTGTGCTTATCGAATGGACTCTCATTGTTTACCAATTCCGGCTTTGGGGTTTTTTAAAAAGAAATGACCGGTATTATTTCTTCATCTGGTCGGTCCCCATTTTCATCTGGATCATTGAAAACCTGGTGTTCGGTAAGATCATCGCTTTCAGTCCTTACTTCAGGATTTTTTATGCATTCCTGGTCACGATCATGAGTATCACGGAAATCAATTACAGGATCATTCACCAGGACAAGAATCTTTTTCGTAATCCCAGGTTTATCATCTGCATCGGCTTCATCCTGTTCTTTGTGTACGAAATATTATACGAGTGGTGCTATCAGCTGAGCGTGGTTGAGGCAGGAACAAGATTCACAAATACAATAATTGCATTGTTTGCATATACCAATGCACTGACCAATATCATTTTCGGAATTGCTTTCATGCTTGTACCGGCAAGAAGGGAATTCAAGATAGAATAGTAGAGAAGGATAATGCCATTTCGCCAATCACAATGCCAGATCAGCTAATATATATCACCGTTATATTCGCGATTTTGATCACGGTCATTATCATTTATTTTTTTGCGTCGATCATTCGTTATCATCGGAGGTATATGAGACTTCAGAAAGAGCGCATTCTGATTGAAATTACCATCCAGGAAAAAGAAAGAAAGAGAATTGCAACCGATCTGCACGACAGCCTGGGCCCGCTCTTATCGGCTGTAAAGCTCAATATCAACAGCATCGACGTTGATCCGATTGATGAACCCATTCTTGAACGCGCGGGAAAATCACTCGACGAAATCATCAGCAGCGTTCGGCAGATCTCCTACGACCTTCTTCCCAATACCCTGGAAAGAAAAGGATTGACCGAGGCGGTGAGAGAGTTTATCGGTCATGTGGGCTATAAGCGGAATATCAATATTCAACTGTATGTCGTTAAGGACATTCATGTGCCGAAAGAAAAAGAAATTCATATTTTCAGAATGCTGCAGGAAATGATTCACAATGCCATCAAACATTCCCAGGCTGCAAACCTGCAGATCGGCCTGAGCGAAGAAGATAGTAGTCTCCTTTTACTCGCCAAAGACGACGGAATCGGCTTCGATGTCGAGAAAGAAAAAGAAAGAACAAGCGGACTTGGTCTGAAAAGCCTGGAAAGCCGCTGCGAAATATTGAATGGTACTTTCACGATGGAATCCAAGCCCGGATTCGGTACCAATTATTTTGTAAAAATTCCAATGGTTTAGGTTAATTTTGGAAGCTACCTCATCAGGTAAGACAGCCGTATTGATGACGGATTCGATCATCGACGGCCATTTCTAATTCCGTTTTTCCGTGAGCTACCAAATCAACCTGATCATTGCAGACGACCACGAAATCTACCGCGACGGCCTCAGTCTGATGCTTTCCAGGCAGGAAGGACTTTCACTGGTCGGCCAGGCAGAAAATGGTAAGGAACTTATCGAACTGGTAGATGAGCTTCACCCGGATCTTGTTATCACAGACATCAAAATGCCCTTTCTCGATGGCATCAAAGCCACCAGGATGCTCCTTGAAAAATATCCTGACCTGAAAATTATTGCGCTGAGTATGTTTGATGAAGAGAATCTCATTGTTGAAATGCTGGAAGCGGGAGCAAAAGGATACCTTTTGAAAAACGCAGATAAAAAAGAGATCCTTGAAGCAATAACGACAGTTTACGAAGACAATATTTTTTATTGCAGGCATACTTCGGCAAAGCTGGCCAGTATGATCGTAAAGAGCAGGTTCGATCCGCTAAAGAAAAAACAGGAGCTCGTTTTTACGGACCGTGAAAAAGAAATCATCAAACTGATCTGCCGTCAATTTACAGCCCAGCAAATAGGCAACCAGCTATTCCTCAGCAAACGCACCGTGGAAGGATACCGGACCAGGATCATGGAAAAGATGGACGTCAGGAATACCGCCGGCGTCGTCATTTTTGCGCTCAGGAATAACCTTATCCGTGAGGAAGAAGTTGTTTAAAAAATCAAAACTCAATAAATGGGCACTTAGAATTGCCCGCAACATTTTCTATCTTCCATCGTTCAACCGTCATGAATATTCGCGAATTTCAGCTTTCCTGTTATTTTTGTTCATTAATACATTCTGTCGTTGAGCAGCATTAAAAAATTAGCCGGTCAAACCATCTGGTACGGGGGAAGTTCCATTTTCGCAAGGTTGTTAAATTACCTCCTGACTCCCTATCTCACCTATCAGCTGACAAGGGAGCTTTACGGAGAAATGAGCCTGATCTATGCAGCCATTCCTTTTTTGAACGCCCTGTACACTTATGGATTCGAAACTGCTTTTTTCCGTTATCTCCAGAAAGAGGAATATCGCAGCGATGTATATAACACCACTTTTGCTTCGATCCTTGCCAGCACAAGCTTTTTTACCATTCTGCTGGTCATCTTCCGCGCCGGAGTAGCCAACTTTCTACGGCTGCCGGAACATCCCGAATATGTCATGATCAGTGCATGCATCATTGCGGTGGATACACTCGTGGTCGTGCCCTTTGCAAAATTGCGAAGCGAAGACCGGCCGCGGAAATATGCGTTCATCCGCGTGGCTTCGATCCTCACGAATATCGGGCTGGTTTATTTTTTTCTTTCTGTCAGCCCGAAATTGCAGGCCAGAAACCCGAATGGCATCTGGACCATTCTCTATGACAAAAATTTCAGCGTTGGATATATCCTGATCGCTAATCTTGCGGCATCTGCACTCTCATTGATTTTATTGTGGAAAGAACTTCTTCAATTTAAATGGCAGTTCAATTTTAAACTTTGGAAAGAATTGATGGTCTATTCACTTCCATTGACCATCGCCGGATTTGCGGGTATGATCAACGAAACATTTGACAGGATCATGCTGGGATGGTGGGCGCCTTCAACTACGCTGGCGGGTGCAAGAGGAGAAGTCGGCACCTACGGAGCATGTTACAAATTGTCGATCCTGATCACGCTCTTCATTCAGGCATTCCGGTTGGGGGCGGAGCCATTTTTTTTCAAGGAATCGCTGAAGGACGATGCACCCAAAACTTATGCAAGGGTGATGAAATTTTTTGTCATCACCATCACCGTTATGTTCCTGGTTGTCGCGCTTTATCTCGATATCTGGAAAGTATTTATTCAAAACAGGAGGATGTGGGAAGGATTGAAGGTGGTGCCAATCCTTCTTTTCGCCAATATGTTCCTGGGAATCTATTACAACCTTTCCATCTGGTATAAACTTTCACACAAGACCAGTGCAGGCGCATATATTACTTTGATCGGCGCCGCAATCACACTGGCCATAAATTATTTTTTCATCCCGGTCTACAGTTATGTTGCCTGTGCCTGGGCCACATTCCTTTGTTACGGAAGTATGATGGTGATTTCTTACATCTGGGGCCAGCAGTCGTATCGGATTCCTTATCCCTGGAAAAAACTCTCCGCTTACATGATCATTGTAGCGCTGATCTACTTCTTTTATCATTTCCTAACCGGATTCTGGAAAAGCCCGGTGCTGAATCTTGCACTGGCAACGCTCCTGCTCGGAGGTTATGTTTTGTTTATCCTCCGCATAGAGAAGAAAGAGTTCCAAAGACTACCTTATTTGGGGAAATGGATCTACAAATTTTCCTGATGAGAATATTGTTGAAGAAATGGGTTGTGCTTCTTTTCAAAGCCGATCGTTGTCGCTTCGCCATGGCCGGGATAAACAATGGTTTCGTCGGGCAGGACGAACAATTTTTGCCGGATGCTATTGATCAGGGTATCGAAATCTCCTCCTGGCAAATCGGTCCTTCCGATGCTCATTCTGAACAGTACATCACCGCCGATCACGAAATTCTGGGCTTTGCAATAAAAACTTATGCTTCCGGGCGAATGTCCTGGTGTAAAAAGCACCTGGAGTGCATCATCATCCATGGTGATGGTGTCTCCCTCTTCCAGGAAGATGTAGTCGCCACGATAATTTTCAAAAGGCATGTTCCATTGAAGCCCGGCGGCGGGAGCCCGTTCAAGCACCTGCCTCTCCTTCTCATGCAAATGAAGCGTCAGATTGTAGGTTTCAAAAACGAATTTGTTCCCGAAAACATGATCGAGATGGCAATGGGTATTTAACAAAAATTTAGGCGACAGTTCTTCTTCCTGTATATATTCTTCCAACGTTCTTCGTTCATTGCCAAAATAGCATCCGGGATCAATGATGCAACAGGCATCTTTTTCGTTGGAAAGGACGTATGTATTTTCTTGTACGGGGTTGAATATAAACTGTTTTACCGTTAGCATACAATACAATTTTCAATGTAAAATGGATTTCACTGATAATATGGATTGTTATAACTTTAAAAATTCAAAGAATTGTATGCAATTTCAGAATAAGTTGAAGGCGAAAGAATTTTTTTTGTTTTTTCTTTTTCTAGCCTTCTCCACCCAGATCCTCGCCCAGGTGAATACCGTCGAATTCGGCCAAAATCGCTTACAATTCAAGAAATTCAAGTGGAAATACTACCAAACTGCCAACTTCAATACTTATTTCAGCCAGGATGGTGAGCCTCTCGCAAAATATGTTGCCCAACTTGCAGAAAAAGAATTGCCGGGCATCGAACAATTTGTAGAATATGGATTGCAAAGACGCGCTAATATCGTTGTGTATAATAGCTTCAACGAAATGGAGCAGTCGAATATCGGGCTGAATCTCGATTGGCAAACTACAGGAGGAATAACGAAACTCGTCAACAACAAAGTGATCGTATATTCAAAGGACGATCACAACAATCTTCGCATACAGGTAAGACAGGGCATAGCAAGGATCCTGGTAGAAAATATTTTGTTCGGGGATGACCTCGGTGAATTTGCCGCCAATCAAACGCTGCTGGATCTTCCGCAATGGCTGACCGACGGCTACATAGAATACGTTGCAGAAAACTGGAACACCGACCTGGATGACCAGCTCAAATCTGCCATGCTCTCCGGCAGGTATTCGAATTTCTACAACATGGCATTTGAGAAACCCAATCTCGCAGGCCATGCGTTCTGGTATTATTTCGCGAATAAATACAAAAAAGAAAACGTCACTTATTTTCTTTACCTCTCCCGCGTTTACCGCAACCTGAACAGTGCTGCTCAAAGAATTTGTAAGAAAAAATTCAAAGAGGTATTGAAGGATTTTATGGAAGAAGAATCCGACAAATATGAAAAAGATATCAGGGGACGCCGCAATGCACCCAAGGGAACAGTTTCTGTGGTTGAAGAGGTGACCGACAATCACTTTTTTTTCCATTTCTCACCAAATCCTGCTCCGCGCAGCCAGACCTACGCAGTGGTGGAATATAATCGCGGACAATACTGCGTCGTGCTTCACGAAAACTTTATCAATAAGAAAGTACTGTTGAGAAACGGTGTTAGAACCAACGAAAAACAAATCAATCCGCATTATCCATTGATCGCCTGGGACGGAAAAGGAACGAGGCTGGCAGTGATTTACTGGAAAGAAGGAAAGGTGAGATTGTTTATCTATGATATCGTATCTAAATATAAAAGAGTCGTCGCCGACCTTGACATGTTCGATCAGGTGCAGGACATGCAATTCATGCTCGACAATAATACGCTCCTGCTCAGTGCGGTCAAGAAAGGACAGTCTGATATTTTCATTTACAAAGCCGACAAACAGGAGGTGGAACAGATCACCAACGATATCTACAACGACCTGGATGCATCTTTCGTAGCATTTCCTGCTAAGAGCGGAATCATCTATTCGTCCAACAGGCCTTCTCCCACCGCTCCGACAGGCGACAGTGTATTGCCTTCCAATAATCACTATAATATTTTCCTGATTGATAACTGGAACAGAAGCGAATTCAAACAGATCACCCAGCTCTCTCATTTGAAATACGGGGATGCACGGTATCCCACGCAATACAATAATTTTCACTTTACATTCATCAGCGATGAGAACGGAATTTCGAATCGCTATGCAGGTTTCTTCACCACGCAAAAGGCAGGCATAGACACGGTGTACAGGATCGGAGACGATATCCTGCATAACCCCGATTACAGAGACCTGGATTCTGTTTTGAAGTCACAGCACAAAACAGAACCCGATTCGATTTATACTTTCGCGATCACTAATGACTCCGCGTACGTGTTCGCGCTGACCAATTACCAAAGCGGATTGAAAGAAACGAAGATCGCCGGCGATAACGGACAGGTAAGTGAGGTGCGACAGGAAGGTGAACTGGAGTTTCTATATAAACTCAAAGTCGACGAGTCAACGCTGAAGAAAAGAAATATCAATCCAAAGCCAACTGAATTCCGCAAAGAAAGCATCACCAATGCTCAAATAGCAAGCGGACAAGCCCTGCATTTCCAGCAGAGGCAAACCAACGATACTTCCAAAAAACAACAGGACATATTTGAAAGTGAATTCGACAAGGATAAGAAAGATAGCTCGGCTGCCCGCCCATCCGAACCCGCTGCCGAAACGTATGAAGAGCCGTTCCTCAAAAAAGCAAAGCTCTTTGACTATAAGCTAAAATTTTCTGCAGATAATTTCACGGCAGGATTCAACAATGATGTTTTGATCAACCGCTACCAGCCTTATACCGGTTCCCTGCCTATCACACTTGGAGGAGGTGAAGCCTTTAATGCCATGTTCAAGGCCTCTGTCTTCGATCTGTTTGAAGATGTACGGTTCACGGGCGCCATGCGCCTGCCTTTATTCGGAGGAAGCAGCGCAGTGGGCGTCAGCAACACGGGAACCAGTGTTTTTCTTCCGAGCAATTCTTCTTTCTTCGACGGTGGCGGCGAATGGTATGCCAAGGTTGACTATCTGAAGAAGCGCGTAGATTATTCACTGTTATATTACCGCCAGACCGATGTAGGATCAGTGCCAGTCGAAGGCGGTGGAGTTTCCGGCTACCTGGATGCAAAATCCTACACCAACCTCTTTCAGACCATCATTAAATATCCTTTCGACAGGGTAAGAAGCCTCAGGCTCACCCTCGGCATAAGAACAGATAAACTTGTAGTCAGGCCCGGCGACAATCCCGATCTCGATACTTTCGCACTTAAGCAACCCGACCTCAATAAGCAAACTTTCGCTGTCAGCCATCTCGAATATGTTTATGATAATACAGTGCTGAAAGCCACCAATATCTGGAACGGGCTTCGTTACAAATTCTATGTTGACTTCAATTATCAGCTCAATCAGTCGCAGACAGGTGAAGGAAGGAAGATGTTCAATTTTGGTTTTGACGCACGTAATTATTATCCCATCTATCGCAATTTTATATGGGCAGTTCGCGCCGCGGGAGATTTTTCATGGGGCAACCAGAAGATCATCTACTATCTCGGAGGCACCGATGGTTGGTTATTTCCAAAGGCTTCACCGACACCAACCCCTGCGCCTGACCAGGATTATGCGTATCAATCGCTGGCAGTTACCATGCGCGGATTTAACCAGAATGTCGCCAACGGAAACAACGCAATCGTCATGAATAGTGAATTGCGCCTGCCTGTTTTCACTACATTATTCAACAAGCCCATCAATAATGCCTTTCTGAGAAATTTCGAAGTACTTCAATTCTTCGACCTCGGAACTGCATGGAATGGCGCCTACGACAAGATAGAAAGGCCCACCGTGCATTATACCGATCCAAACAATCCGAATGTGCAGATCCTCATCAGGGCCGGTGGAATCGGTCCATTTGTGGGCAGTTATGGATTTGGAGTGAGAAGCACATTGCTTGGATATTTCCTGCGTCTGGACCTAGGCTGGGAAATGAATGGATTCTTCAGGGGTCAGCCAATTCTTCAATTCTCCATGGGTGTTGACTTTTAACGTAACACCAGAAATACAAAGGCGAAGTCCTGGGACTCCGCCTTTCCAAATCCACGCTGAGTGTCAGAGGTAGCATTGGCATTACAACCAGGCCGGTTGCAATCCCGGAATTGTTCTGACCTGCTTTTCCATGTCGAAATAAACCTGGAATGTTTCAAAAAAGAAAGAAAGAAAATAGTAGCCGCCCGCCTGCAAAACCTTACGGTGATGGAGCCACACCACGAGGATAGTCACGGCCATCAATAGCCGATGCCAGTTGCGGCTGAATAATCTGGCAAAACTCCGCTTCTCACGATAAAATATATGAAGCGTATACGCCTGAAATGCGATATGCTGGTCTTCATCTTTAAGGATCTGTCTGCAGATCTGTTGCAACAATTCAGAATTCGTGCAGGATCCGAGCGCCTTGTAATAAACCTTCGCAATGATTTCGGCAGTCACCAATACTGTAATCGTATTTTCAAGTCCGGCCAGTTTTCTCAACCACCTGAAGGTACCGTCCACCCAATGATGCTTGATCCTTGGAATTCCTTCTTTGTCCATAAACCGTCCAAGTATCCTGGCGTGCGTCTGCTCTTCCAGGATAAAAAGGCGCATTGTATCGAGATAATAAGGATCAGGAAATGATTTTGCGAATGAGAAGAGGTGCTTGCCTTCGGACTGCTCGCCTTTTTGAAATTGTTGTATCGATGACCGGATACTGCTCAATTCCCCGGCCGAGAGATTCGCGGTTTGATCCCAATCAATATTTGCAAAATGGTTTCTGTTCGACTCAAAATAATTCTTCCAAGAGAGGTAATTCATATAAAGCAGTATTTGATTTAGTGAATGGCACGACTCAGTTTCTTCAGCGTCAGATAAATCAGGGTCATGAAGACCGAATAGCACATGATCATGGCCCAGGCAAAGCGATATTGGATGGGATGCACGAGAATGGCTCCGATGTCGCGGACAAGTGAGAACGGATTGGTTACGACATCCCAACTGTTGAACCGCAGCCAGCGCCCGACATAAACGCCCAGGGCATTCAACCACATTATCGGGTAAACGAATATCAGCTCGCTGCAGGAAGGCCAAACTGCCTTGACCATTTTTTCCATTTGACGGACAGACAGTACGCCCAACAACAATCCATTCCAGGTGAAAGAAAGGATCAGCGCCAGATCGAACCATTGCGGCACCGCACCCACGATGGATTGATTATTAAGATGAAAAAGATCTGTTATGATATAAAAGGAATTAGGTATCAGGAGCAGCCAGACTACAAACCAGCAGATGAAACCGGACCCGACGGACATACGCGCTGCTCTCCTGCGCATAGTATTTGTCACCAGGTAAGGAAGCCAGGCCAGGAACAAATTCCAGATAAGGAAAATGAAGGTGAGTCTGCCAGTATATACAATCCTTGCCAACACCATCAGGCAACTGAAGGCAATAGAAAGGCTCAACAAACGATTTATGTCATTCCGTCCGAGCACAGCCGGCTGATACCAGGACGTTATCGGTGATTTGGTGTTCATATGATCTTTGGAATAAAAATAAACAGACCGATCGCCAGCGCCGTTAAAGAAGCAACCAGCACGCCGCCTGCAGAAACGTCCTTGATGAATTCAATTTCTTTACGGGTTTCGCCGGAGATAAAATTCATTGCCTTTTCAATGGAAGTATTGAACATCTCAGCCATCCAAACCAGGCCGATTGCCACAGCAATCAACATCGCATCAACAGTGGAAACCCTGAAGTAAATGCCAGCCACGATCACCAGCACTGTCGCTGCAGCGTGAATTCCTGCATTCCTTTCCGAGCGGATAAACCCCACGATTCCCGTGAAAGCATATTGAAATCCCCGGATGAATTTTCTAAAAGAGAATTCCTGTGATGACATGTTATTGGATTTGAAGTTGATTGGAAATTAGTACCTGTAATGTTGAATCACTACGTAGGCTACCAAAACCAGGAATAAGAGAATGCCCTGCAATGCAATGGCAATGCTCAATCCATTGTTCCTGTACAACACCCTGAACTTCGTTTTTCCTTCCCTGTGAAAAATTTGAATTTTCAGGATCACAAAAAGGTTCAGGAATGCGGCGACAAAAGGTCCATAAAGTATCCAGACACTTTTCTGGAAAGAAAACCAGTTATAGGTCGATTCCAGGAAAGAAGGCGCGATGCTATAGTAGAGTGTGGTGGACCCAAAGATTACACGCAGCAGGAGCGCGATGAGGAAATAGGTGGCGGGAAGCAGTAAAACAATTCCGGCCAAACTGAAGGCCAGCGGCCTCACATTTATCGGTTTCATATACTCAAGATTTAAAGATGCTTTCATTGTCAATGCAAGTTTAATTAAAAAGCGCTTTGTATTTCAAAGTAAATAGTTAAAAAAAATTTATTTAACGTGCCTGATCATATTCTCCAGAGCCTGAATGTGTTCGGTGAAAGCCTTCTCTCCCGCCCTGGTAATGGAATAGGTGGTATTCGTTTTTCTACCCACAAATCCCTTGTGCACCTTGATAAATCCATTTTCTTCAAGGTTGGTCAGGTGCGAAGCGAGGTTTCCGTCGGTCAGTTCAAGCAACTGTTTGAGGTCATTGAAATTCACTTCTTCATTCATCATCAGGACGCTCATGACGCCCATGCGGATCCGGCTGTCAAAAATTTTGTTCAGATTTCCAATGGGGTTCTTCATGATAATTCAATTGCCAACACGTTCATATTTCCACCACATGATCGCTCCGTAAACAATATGCAGTACGCCAAAACCAAGTGCCCAGAAGTATACCGCGTTCCCTCTGACCCATAAACTGATCAGTCCCAGTATTAATTCCCCAAATCCCAGGTAACGGATCTCGCCCAGTGTGTACTTGCTCGCATGAATGAGCGCCAGCCCGTAGAAGACCAGCGAGCATGGAGCGATTAAATCGAAATAGCCCAGCTGCATCATCCGGAGCAACACCAGGGCGGCAGCGGCGAGCGGAACAAATGTGTTCCAAAGCAGGCGCTTGGCAACAAAGCCCCATATTGGTACGCCGGTTCTGGTGCTGCGCAGGTAAGTAAACAGGAATGCAGAAATAAAAGCTGCAATGAAAGTGAGCATGGCTATCAGAATCAGCTGCTGCAACAAGGTAGCATCGCCATATTTAAAGAAATATTCTCCTCTTACATAAGGCTCGTCTGCGCTGCGCCTCGCTACGTAGTCGGTCAGCCTGGCATGTGCAAACCATGCACCAATCAAAGCACAAATGCCGGCAGCGATGCCGCTCCATCCACTGAGACTTATAAACCTCGATGATCTTTCCATCATCTTTTTAATATCCTGGAGGGCTTCCAGTGAGGATTTTTCGCTATCCATAAAAGTACTTTGAAATACAAAGTAAATATAAAAATTTGACTGTTGCAAACTTTGGTTATAAAATTGTTTAATTAAAACAATAAGCAACCGCTTGGAAATCTTAATAGTACTTTTGACCATATGTGCATGCGGAAATACTTCAATCGTAGTGTGTTATGGACTGTTTGGTGCATGGCCGTCCTGCAGGGTGCACATGCCCAGACCAAGGTCCTCCGTGGCTATGTAAGGGACGCGCACAGCGGAGAGCGGATACCCTTCGCCTCCATGCAATTCAAAAGATCCGGCAATGGCAGGCTCAGCGACGCTAACGGTAATTTTCAATTCAGATTTGAAAATTCCTGGCCGAAAGATACCCTCGCCATCACTTATGTAGGATTCCAGGATTATTTCATCGTTTTCAACGACTCTTTATTACAGAAAGAAAAACAGGACACGCTTCAGCTCATTGTTGCCCTTGAAAGAGGAAAATATTCGACCGAGGTGGTGGTCAGCAAAAAAGTGGATTTCGGATTGTTGTTATGGAGGAAAATAGTAAAAAGAAAACCATATAACGACAGGTACCGTTTCAGCAACTTCTCTTATGAACTCTATAATAAGCTCGAGCTCGATATCAACCGGATAAATAAGGACAGGCTTGATAAAAATAAACTTTTGAAGCCATTCAATTTTATCCTCAACAATGTCGACAGCAGCGAGGATCATCCCTTTCTTCCCATATTTCTTACTGAAACGATTTCAGATTATTACTACCAGCGCAATCCGCTCAAACGGCGGGAGGTGATCAAAGGCAGCAAGACGGTAGGTCTCGATAACGAAAGCGTCAGTCGCCTGCTTGGCGGAATGGACCAGAATGTTGACTTCTATCAAAATTTCATTCCCGTATTCGACAAGCGCTTTGTCAGTCCCATAAGCGATAACGGTGATGCCTATTACCATTATAAGATTGTGGATACGGAATATGTCAACCAGCGCAGGTTCATCCATATGATATTCACGCCTAAACGAAAAGGAGAAAGCGTTTTCGAAGGTGATTGCTGGGTACATGACACAAGTTTTGCCATCCAGAAAATGAACCTTCGCCTGGATGCAAGCGCAAATCTTAATTATGTCGAGCAGCTCAGCCTGATCCAGGAATTTCAGCTTATTAATGATAGCACCTGGTTTCTTGACAAGGATAAATTTGTTATCAACCTGACGCCTTTCAAAAACAGGGCGGGATTTATTGGCAGGAAAACAACGCGTTATAAAAACATAGTTATCAACGATAGTTCGGTCGTGCTTGCGCTCGACAATAACAGGAAGCTGGAAGAAGTGCTGTTTGCTCCCGGCGCAAGAGATCAGCCGGATTCATTTTGGGAAAAATCGCGGCACGAAGGGTTGACCAGGAATGAACGCTCCATTTACCAGATGATCGACACACTGATCAGAATGCCGGAGTTCCATACCTATACTAATGTGATTAATTTCCTGGCCACCGGATACCTTGATATTGGAAAGTTTCAGATCGGTCCCTGGTTCAATTGGATCTACGCAAACGAATTGCAGGGATTGAGGCTTCGTTTTGACCTTGGAACCAACCGGTATTTCAGCAAAAAAATCATTCTGCACGGTTACGCAGCATACGGATTCGGCGACCAGCGATGGCATGGTCAAGCCGATGCCTTATACCTGTTCAAAAAAAATCCGCGCCTGTCCCTCTTCGCAATGTACCGGCAGGACCTCGATTACGGGCAACAGTATTATGACGAAATCACCTCCGATAATATTTTCTCCCTTGCAGTGCGCAAGAGCGGTGTTCCGATAAAATTCCTGAACCTGGAGCAACAAAAGCTTGAACTTTTTAAAGAATGGCATTCAGGATTTTCAGTTACACTCACCGGCGACAGAAAGATCTACGACCCTGTTTTGAATTTACCTCCCAAAGAAATCTATTTGGGGACCAGCGGTGAGCCCCTGAATACATTTGAAATGTCCGTAAACTTCCGTTTTGCTTACCTGGAAAAATTTTTTGAAACTACTTTTTACAGGACCAGTCTCGGCAGTGATTACCCGATCATCGACGTTAAATACACACAGGCCCTCCCGGGAATTTTAAACAGCAGCTATAAATACAGCAAAATTTTCGTCAGCCTTTCCGACTACACAAAAATCCCGCCGCTGGGCAGCATTTACTATAATGTGTTTGGAGGGAAGACTTTCGGAACCTCGCTGCCGTTTCCCATGCTGAATGTTGTGCCAGGTAATGAGACATTTTATTATAATCAGTATGCATTCAGCCTGATGAACAAATACCAGTACCTGACGGACCGCTATTTCGGCGTGAATTTCGAACATAATGTAGGAAACGGATTGTTCAGATTTATTCCATTCACGCGCAAATTGAAGTTCCGTCAATTCTGGACCGCCAAATTTCTATGGGGAGATTTATCGCCGGCCAACTTTTCGTACAACAATGGATCACCTGACTACAGTTTTCTTTCGCTCGACGGAAAAGGTTACCTCGAGTTGGGAACAGGAATCGATAATATCTTCAAGTTCTTCCGTATCGATTTCATATGGCGCGTAAGTCCGCAGGGCGTTCCAGTTTCTGCTGCGCAAAAATTCGGTGTATTCGGAAGCCTCCGCATCTCCTTATGAAATCAACAATTTGCCATGTTCAATAGGCAGGCTTGTGAAATTTTCATAATTTAACCCTTCTTTTTTCACCAAGATCGATTGCATGTCTTCAACCTATATTCTCTCTCTCGACCAGGGTACCACCAGTTCAAGAGCAATTATTTTCAATCAATCCGGAGAAATCATCAGTGTTGCGCAAAAGGAATTCAGGCAATTCTATCCCCAGCCTGCTTGGGTGGAGCATGATGCAGAAGAAATCTGGTCTTCACAATATGGAGTGATGGCGGAAGCATTGGCCAAGGCAAAAATTTCCACCGGACAAATTGCCGGAATTGGTATCACCAATCAGAGAGAAACAACGATTGTATGGGACCGCAAAAGCGGAAAGCCTGTTTATCATGCGATCGTCTGGCAAGATCGCAGGACGGCGGCTCTTTGCGATGAGTTAAAAAACAAGGGAAAGGCAAATTTCATCCAGGAAAAAACCGGGCTGATCATCGATGCATATTTTTCTGCCACCAAATTAAAATGGATCCTCGATAATGTCGACGGGGCCCGAAAAAAAGCCGAAAAAGGGGAACTGGCATTCGGCACAATTGATACCTGGCTGATCTGGAATCTCACCGGAGGAAAATTGCATATCACGGATGTGTCCAATGCGTCGAGAACAATGCTTCTGAATATTCATGATTGTTCTTGGGATCAGGAATTGCTGGCACTCTTCGATATTCCGCCTGCTGTGTTACCGGAAGTGAGATCGTCCAGCGAAATCTATGGCAATACATCTTCTTCCATTTCACCTGCTTTGAATATCCCGATTGCCGGTATTGCCGGCGACCAGCAGGCTGCATTATTTGGACAACAGTGCACACAACCCGGGATGGTTAAAAATACCTACGGGACGGGCTGCTTTATGCTGATGAATACCGGGACGAAGGCAGTAATTTCAAGAAACAACCTGCTCACCACCGTTGCCTGGAAGATCAATAACAGGATAGAATATGCGCTCGAAGGGAGTATTTTCATTGCAGGCGCCGTTGTTCAATGGTTGCGCGATGGATTACAAATCATCCGTTCCTCCTCCGAAATCGAGGCACTCGCCACACAGGTGACAGAAACAGATGGCGTATATGTTGTTCCTGCCTTCGCCGGACTCGGTGCTCCGCATTGGAACCAGCACGCAAGAGGCAGCATATTCGGGATGACGCGAGGAACCACCCAGGCACATATCGCGAGGGCCGCTCTCGAAAGCATTGCTTATCAAACCTACGATGTGCTGAAAGCCATGGAAGCAGATTCGGGAATCGGAATTCAGGAGCTGAGAGTCGATGGTGGCGCTACCACCAATAATCTTTTGATGCAGTTTCAGTCCGATATTCTTGAAGTGCCTGTTATCCGTCCAAAAATTTATGAGACGACGGCGTTGGGAGCAGCATACCTCGCGGGGCTGGCCGTAGGATACTGGAAGGATACCAATGATGTCCAGAAACAATGGCAGGCGGAACGGAAATTTCTACCGCTGATGGATAAACGAAAAATTGCGGACCTGAAATCGGGCTGGCAGAGAGCAGTGCAGGCTGCAGTCAGTTGGGCGGATGCCAAATAGAATGAAACGCAGCGAATACGTTAAATCTTGTGAATGATCTATAAAAATCCATCATGAATCGGCCGGAGATGCTGGCGGAGGCGGAAAAATTCGACGGTGAATGGGATATCATCGTTATCGGCGGAGGCGCTACAGGTCTTGGCGCCGCTCTTGACGCTTCGTCACGCGGCTTTAAAACACTTCTCCTCGAACAATTCGATTTTGCCAAAGGCACATCTTCGAGAAGCACGAAATTGGTACACGGCGGAGTCCGGTATCTGCAACAGGGAAATATCAAACTTGTAATGGAGGCGCTCCATGAGAGAGGAACACTGAGAAAAAATGCGCCGCATCTCGTAAAAAATCAATCCTTTATTGTTCCCAATTACAAATGGTGGGAAGGTCCTTACTATGGAATCGGCCTGAAAGTCTACGACTGGATGGCTGGAAAGCTCGGATTGGGTTCTTCCCAATTTTTATCCCGCGAAGAGACACTGACGCTCGCACCCACGCTCGATGCGGATGGATTGCGTGGATCTGTGATGTATCACGACGGTCAGTTTGACGATGCGCGGCTGGCCATTCATCTGGCATGGACCGCTGCCGAACAGGATTGCACAATTCTCAATTATGCAAAAGTCACAGGCTTCTCCAAAAAAAATAGAAAAATTGCGGGAGTAAAGTGGCTGGATACAGTAAACAATAAGGCTTACACCAGCCTTGCCAAAGTCGTGATCAATGCCACAGGAGTCTTTACAGATCTTGTCATAAAACTGGATGAACCGGGAAATGAAAATATGATCGCGCCCAGCCAGGGAGTGCATATTGTACTTGACAAAGAATTCCTGCCGGGGACTGCGGCGATTCTTGTTCCACATACGGATGATGGCCGTGTTTTGTTCGCTGTTCCATGGCACAATAAGATCATTATCGGAACAACAGACACTCCCGTTGAATCCGAAGACGAGATGTTGCTTAGTGAGCCGCTTGCTACCGACGAAGAAATTGATTTTATTTTGAACCAGATCGCGAAATATCTTACCCGTAACCCTACACGAAAAGATATCCGCAGCGTATTTGCAGGATTACGTCCCCTGGTAAAGGGTGACAGCAAAAAAACAGCAGAGTTGTCGAGGGATCACCTGATCAACATATCTGAATCAGGACTCATCACAATTACCGGTGGGAAATGGACCACCTATCGTCGCATGGCCGAAGACGTTATAGATTCCGCCATGAGAAACGGCGGACTGGAAAACCGTAGGTCCGTTACCGCAAATCTGCGGCTCCACGGAGCAAAGGAAGACACCGATTTCGATGCGCCAATGTATTACTATGGATCAGATATAGATGCAATAAGGATAATGATGGCGAATCGTAAGGAGCTGCAGGAAAAAATTCATCCCGGGCTACCCTACCTGAAAGTTGAAATTGTGTGGGCCGTTCAAAGCGAGATGTGCATCACCGTTGAAGATGCGCTGAGCAGAAGGACCAGGGCCCTGCTCCTGGATGCAAAAGCAGCCATCGAAGCTGCTCCAATAGTAGCCAAACTCATCTCCGATGAAACGGGCCGGGACTCGCGCTGGCAGGATCAGCAGATAGATGAGTTTTCCAGTCTTGCCCGGAATTATTTACCACGGTAGTTTTGTTTCCTGCCGCGGCATACTTGTTCTTTCAATACATTATGCGTTAAATAACCAAAAACAAGCCATATGAGTCCATTTCTTGGAGAATTAACAGGCACTGCCATCCTCGTCCTCTTAGGCGATGGTGTGGTAGCCAACGTCGTGCTCAACAAAACGAAAGGCAATAACAGCGGGTGGATCGTCATCGCACTGGGCTGGTCAATGGCTGTGTACGTGGGTGTATTTGTTGCGGCGCCTTCCAGCACGGCGCATTTAAATCCGGCCGTCTCGATCGGCCTTGCTGTTGCGGGCAAATTCGATTGGGCATTGGTACCCTTGTATATCGCTGCCCAAATGCTTGGGGCGATGGTGGGAGCCTTCCTGGTATGGCTGATGTACCGCCTGCATTTCAATGAGACTGCGAGCGGCGATGCGAAACTTGCCGTTTTCTGCACCGGCCCTGCAATCAGGAACACTGGTGCCAATCTTATTTCTGAGATTATCGGAACATGCATGCTGATTTTCGGAGTGCTCTATATTCTTGGTCCAACTATAACCGTCAACAGCAAGGAGGTATCGATGGGACTGGGTTCCGTTGGGCATCTGCCTGTAGCGTTTCTTGTGCTCGCCATCGGACTTTCGTTGGGCGGCCCCACAGGTTATGCCATTAATCCTGCGCGGGATCTGGGGCCACGCATCGTTCATTTCCTTTTACCAATCCCTCAAAAAAGAGATAGCGACTGGAGTTATTCCTGGATACCTGTTGTGGGCCCAATTGCCGGCGCGTTGCTCGGAGCAATTCTTGCGAGACTCTTGCAATGATGATTTGAAAATATGCGGAATTCATTTTATCTCGTCACAGGCTTGAATAATGACATCGCAGGCTTTTTTGATTTCGTTGTCACTTATGATCAGGGGTGGCGCAATGCGCATACATTGAGGAGCAAAAAGAAACCAATCGACCAGCACTCCTTTTTCAATACAGCGGTCAATTATTTTTTTGGCAATGGTTTCGTCGGCAAACTCAACGCTGAGTAGTAAACCTGCGGATCGAACCGCTTTAATTCCCGAGTTGCGAAGCAGGGTGACAAATAATGCAGCCTTGTCTTGAACTTCGGATATCCAGTTAGATGCCGTCAGGAGTTTTGCCGCCGCAAGTCCTGCGGCGCAGCTTACAGGATGACCGCCGAAAGTGGTGATATGTCCGAGGACCGGCCGATCAGTGAGGGCCGCCATCAGCGCCCTGTCTGCGATAAACGCACCGAGAGGCATTCCTCCGCCCAGTGCCTTACCGAGCAGCAAGATATCAGGAAACACATTCATTGCTGTGTGGTTCCACAATGTTCCGGTTCTGCCAAAACCCGTTTGAATTTCATCCATGATCAGCAGCGATCCCACCGAATCGCACTTCCTTCGGAGGGCCAACAGCCATTCTCCCGTCGATGCATAAACGCCTCTCTCTGCCTGTACCGTCTCCACAATTACGCATGCCGTTTGCGTCGAGATGGCATTAATGCTGTCAAAAGAATTGTATTCGAGATGGAGCACATCAGGAAGAAGCGGGCGGAATGCGTTCCGCCAATATTCATCGCCCATCACACTTAAACTGCCCTGCGTTGATCCATGATAAGAGAGATTGAAACCTGCAAGCTGTGTTCTGCCGGTCACTCTTTTTGCGAGCTTCAGCGCTCCTTCAGTAGCTTCGGTGCCTGAGTTGGTGAAATAGACAGAATTAAGGGAAGAATGAAGATGGTTGGTCAGCCAGTTTGCATATTCAACCTGAGGCGACTCGATCATCTCTCCATATACCAGCACGTGCATATATGCATCCAGCTGTTGTTTGACCGCTTCCACAATTTTCGGATGGCGATGACCGGTGTTGCAAACGCTGATTCCGCCGATCAGGTCCAGCCATTGTTTTCCGGTACGGTCGGTGATATACATTCCATCTGCCTTCACGACATCGATGGCCAATGGGCTCGCAGAAGTTTGCGCAACATGCCTGAAGAACAATTCACGATGGTTCATGCAATGAAAACAGGATGAAATTTAGCGTCGCATTCGTCTTCGCGACTTGACTGACTTTAACTAAATTTGTCTGACTACTCATTTCCTCATCTTCAAACTGAATCTATGCCAGTAATTCTTCCTGTCAACGACAAATATCCGAAAATGGGTAATAATTGTTTTCTAGCTCCAAATTGCACGATCGTCGGTGATGTAATTATGGGTGATGAATGCAGTGTTTGGTTCAATGCAGTGGTCCGCGGCGATGTAAATAGCATCCGGATCGGAAATAAAGTAAATATCCAGGACGGCTGCATCCTGCACGGAACCTATCAAAAGGCAAAAACGACCATTGGCAATAATGTTTCCATTGGACATAATGCTATCGTTCATGGTTGTACGATACACGACAATGTATTGATCGGAATGGGCGCAATCATCATGGATGATACAGAGGTTGGCAGTAATTCAATCATCGCTGCCGGCGCTGTAGTGTTGGAAGGCACCAGGATAGAATCCGGCGTGATCTACGGGGGAGTGCCTGCCAGAAAGATCAAAGACATTCCAAAGGAACTGATCAGCGGTCAGATCGAAAGGATCGCCAATAACTATATCCATTATGCCGACTGGTTTCGCGAACCGGCCAATCCTTAAGCACCGGTATCGTTTTTAATTCCACTATGCCCGTTTTAGGCCCTCTCATCGGGAGTTCACCCCGCAGACGTTATCGCTTTAACCGGAATAGCCGTCCGGGACTTCTTTCCAATAATCGTTGAAATCCTGCGTTTCATCGATAAATCCCCTGCTCAGTTGCTTTTGCTGAAAAATATTTGTAGGTTTAAATCGTTTAATCAGTATCCGATGAAAAAAGGTCAAACCATATTATTCTTCTTCATTGCAGTGGTCTGTTCCTGTGCTTTTTCTTGTAGTCCGAAATATGGCTGTCCCAGTAATGGAAAAAATGTGGGCGCGGAAAGGATATTGAGCGGCGAAAAAGTTCCTAAAGCGCCGAAATTCAAGGCTTAGCGTTCTAATTATTCTATTATAAACCTTAAATCCGTACAGTATGAGCCTTACCTTACGAACAGATTTCGGCTGCACAGAAGCCGTGATCGACGACGATTGTGGCCTCAAAAGATTTTATGAAGTGGCCAACATCCTTTCGGATGACCTGGACATCAGATTTACCCAAAAAACGGATGATTTTGATTCGCTGATGTGGGATTTTATTTTCAAAGGTCATATTCTGACTTTGCATTATAATATTTACACAGGCATTTCAATTTACCCGCGAAAGTTCAGGGAAGCTCCGAGAAAGGATAATGAAGCAGTAGTGGAAGTGGCAAAGTTCCTGGAAAGCAAATTGATGATCAACGCAGCGAGAAAATATATGTCCTAGTAATAGGTTTTCTCGTCAATGGAGTCCAGGATATTGCAGTAGCTTGTGTAACGATCAGCATAAATTTGGCCCTCTTGGAGGGCTTTTTTTATTGCGCAGCCCGGCTCGTTGACATGGAGGCAATTATTGAACTGGCAATCCTGCAACCTGCTGCGCATTTCGGGAAAATAATGCGAGAGCTCCTGTTTTGCAATGTCGAACAATCCGAATTCGCGAATGCCGGGCGTGTCAATGATCCTTCCATGCATCCCGCCCGGAAGATCCATCATTTCTGCAAAGGTCGTTGTATGCATTCCTTTTCCACTCCATCCGCTGATCTCCTGCGTCTTCAACTGCAGGTCGGGAATGAGCACATTAATGAATGTAGATTTGCCAACACCCGAATGACCCCCGATCAGCGTTATCTTTCCTTCCAGCGTAGATTTTACTTCTTCAATGCCCGTCCCTTCCAATATGCTCAGAAGGTGAATCTGGTAGCCTATTGTGCTATACATTTCTTTCCACTGCGCATATTTTTCCATCTCTTTTTTCCGGTAGATGTCTGCCTTATTTATTATGAGAATTGCAGGAACGTGGAAGGATTCGCAGGCGACGAGGAAACGGTCGATAAAACCCTGGGAAGTCCTGGGTTCTTTCAATGTCGCAATTAATAATGACTGATCGATATTGGCGGCGATGATATGATGCTGAAGTTTGTTGGAGGGAGATTGCCTGTTGATATAATTCTTTCGTTCACCAATATGCGTGACAATCCCCAGTAGTTCCTGCTCATTTTCAACTTCGATCTCCACTTCGTCACCTACCGCAAGAGGATTGGTGGAAGTGATGCCATCTAATTTGAAGATGCCCTTAATTCTCGCGTTCCAAAATTCACCCGACTCCGTTTTGACGGTGTACCAGCTTCCTGTCGATCTGTAAACTAATGCCTTCATGAACAATGATGATAGTGATTGGGTCGCGCGAGGACAGCATCCGTTGGACCGGTGTTTTCCACGCGGGCAAAAATAGTTGATTATGGAAACTTCTTGAAAAGCGTAAAGCGTAGCAGATATTCGATGAGGAGGAGCGCTGCAGCAATGAGGGCAAATGGAAAGAATTGTTCGCTGTATTTCGTATGTGTCGTGATCTCAATTTTTGATTTTTCGAGTTTGTCGATATCCTGGTAAATGGTACTCAGGCTTTCATTGTCTTTTGCCCTGAAATATTTCCCCCCTGTTTCATTGGCAATCTGTGTAAGCAATTTTTCGTCAATGCTTACTTTTTCGCGCTGCATAACAACACCGGAGGGCGTCTGCACAGGAACAGGGGCAAATCCTTCCGTACCCATACCGACCGTGTACACCCTTACTCCGACAGCCTTTGCGATTTCTTTTGCCGTATTGGGATCAATCATGCCTCCATTGTCTTCTCCATCTGTCAGAAGAATGATCACCTTACTTTTCGATTTGGAACCCCGTAAGCGTTCTGTGCTGGTGGCGAGTCCGGAACCAATGGCCGTGCCGTCCTCGAGAAGTCCGCTTTGCACATTATATAACTGCGATTTCAAAACTGACCGGTCCGTAGTGAGCGGGCACATCGTGAAACTTTCTCCCGAAAATATGACCAGACCGATCCTGTCGGTCGGTCTGCCGTCGATAAATGCAGATGCTACATTCTTCGCCGCTTCCATCCTGTTGGGTGTGAAGTCCTGCGCCAGCATACTTCCGCTGATATCAAGGCAGAGAATGATGTCGATGCCCTCACCATTCGTTGTTTGTTGTTCATTTTTGAGTTGAGGCCTTGCCATGGCAGTAATGAGACAGGTAATTGCGAGCAGCCGGCAAATAAAAAGCGCATGACGAAATGAGTTTTTCCAGGAGCCGGCCTTTTTGAGATTGCGCAGGGACGAAACTAAAATGGTGGCATTGCTTAGCTTCGATTTTTGCAAATACCAGTAAATCATTACCGGCAGCAATGCAAGCAATGCAAAGAAGACCGGGTAAGCAAAACTGATATGTTGTAACCAATCGTAAAGCACTTATTTTTCTATTTCATTTAATAGTTGGATAGAAGATTCGATGACGGTAAAATTTTTATCATTGTCATCGGCTTCGGGAAGGTAACGCGCGAACTTCACAAAATCACTCATTCGTAACGAAGACGATAACTGGTAAAATTGATCCCTGGAAATATTAAGGTCTTTCAGCTGGATGATCAATTCTTCATTGGTCTTTTCAAGACTGGCCATATGCAATTTTCTCAGCACAAACAACCGCAGAATATCATTCAGCTTCGTATAATACAATTTTACCTGTCCAGTTTCCGCAAGTCTTTGCGTTTTTAGTTCCTTCATTGCAGCCATTGCCTGGTCGAAGGCAGAGAGTGTAAGACTGATTTCAATCTCTTTGGCCTTATCTCTCATTTTCGATTTCCGGATGAAATAATATACGAGCCAGACTGAAACCAGCGCCAGCGGTACGAGGAACCAGATAATAAATTTGGTATTTGGATTCCCGACATCAAAAATATCTTTGATATCGTGATAGTCCTGCCGCGGATCGAATTTTGAAAATCCGACTTCCACCGGAATAGAATCTGTGGTATACGTTTTACCATCGATATTAAAATGTACAGGAGGAATCATGCGGCTGCCCGAATCAAAACTGGTGATCGTAAGAATTTGCGTGTACGTGACCAGGTCTGTCAGGAAATTTGAGTCGGTCTTACCTTTGTCTAAAATATCAAAGTGAGGGATTGTGTCAATAGGTGGAAAGGAGGGATTCGTTCCTGGCTGAACCTGAATTTCCAGTTTCCATTTTATCGGCTCTCCGATGACAATCTGATTCCGGTCAACACCGGCTTTTACATAAGGAATGGATTGGCCAAGACTGCCGGAAGTGATAAAAATTAATCCGGCTGCTAAAACTATATGTATGTGGATCCGCTTCATGAATCACGCCGGCCTGTTTCGTCCTACGAAAAATTTCTGAAGTATCTTAACATAATCCTCGTCTGTGCGCATATGGAGAAGATCGCATCCTGCTTTTAGAAATATTGTTTTACATTTTTCTGTGAACGCAAAAAATGCCTGCTGATAGTTTGTTCTGACGAGATAGTCGCTGGTGTCAATCCATTGCACTTCCCCTGTCTCTGCGTCTTCCACTTCAAGTAAGCCGGCGGCCGGCAATATCATATCCATCTTGTCATATACTTTGATCCCGATCACGTCGTGCTTCTTGCCCGCAACTTTCAATGATTCCTCGAATTTCTCATCCAAAAAATCACTCAGAATAAATGCAATGCTTTTTTGCCTGGTAGAATTATTAAAAAAGCGAATTGCCTCGCTGATACTGGTTTTCACATGGACGGGGCGAATCGTCAGTAATTCCCGGACGATATACAACACATGTTCTCTTCCTTTTTTCGGGGGAATATATCTTTCGATCTTATCGCTGAAAAAAATTACGCCCACTTTATCATTATTATTAATAGCCGAAAATGCCATGACTGCGCAGAGCTCGGTGATCAGGTCTTTTTTCCGCGCGTACACTGTGCCAAATAATGAGCTGGCACTGATGTCTACCAGTAACATTACGGTCAGCTCGCGCTCTTCTTCGAATAATTTACTGAAGGGATGGCCGAACCTCGCAGAAACGTTCCAGTCGATGAAGCGGATATCGTCGCCGGGAGAATATTCCCTTACCTCGCGAAAACTCATGCCCCTTCCTTTAAAAGCACTGTGGTATTCACCCGTGAAAATATGACGGGTGAGCCGTTTGCTTTTGATTTCGAGTTCCCTGACTTTCTTTATTATTTCTACTGTCGTCAACATAACATTAATGAATATCCGCTAAGGGACCTGGATTGCTTTTAGAACGTCATCGATAATATGTTCCACGTTTACATTCTCTGCTTCGGCTTCATAGGTCAGCCCGATGCGATGCCTCAGCACATCCTTGCTGATCGTCCTAACATCTTCGGGGATCACATATCCGCGCTTGTTCAGAAAGGCATTAGCCTTTGCTGCCAACGCAAGGTTGATGCTTGCACGGGGTGAACCGCCATATGCGATCATCGGTTTCAGTTTATCGAGACGATATTTTTCCGGCATGCGTGTAGCAAACACGATGTCCAAAATATAGTGTTCTACTTTTTCGTCCATGTAGATCTTACGCGTGAGGTCTCTCGCCTGCAATATCTCCTGGATAGAAACCACCTGCTCGAGCTCGGGCGAGGTCATAGCCTGCACATTTTGCCTGATGATCAATTGCTCTTCCTGCTTGCTTGGATAGCCAACGATGACCTTCATGATAAAGCGGTCCTGCTGCGCTTCCGGTAACGGATATGTGCCTTCCTGTTCCAGCGGGTTTTGCGTGGCCAGAACCAGGAAAGGTTCCTCGAGTTTATAGCTGGCGTCTCCGATCGTTACCTGGCGTTCCTGCATGGCTTCCAGCAGCGCACTCTGCACTTTTGCCGGCGCCCTGTTGATTTCGTCTGCCAATAAGAAATTAGTAAATACCGGCCCTTTGCGCACCACAAATTCATTTTTCTGCTGATTGTAGATCATCGTTCCTATAACATCGGCAGGCAAAAGATCGGGTGTAAACTGGATACGGCTGAATTTCGCACGGATGGTCTGTGCAAGAGATTTGATCGTGAGTGTTTTTGCCAGTCCGGGAACACCTTCAAGGAGCACATGTCCATTGCTGAGCAGTCCAATCAACAGGCGGTCAAGCATATACTGCTGTCCTACGATAATCCTTCCTATTTCGTCGCGTAGCCGGTCGATAAAAGAACAGTGATATTGTATTTTTTCATTCAGTTGTTTTATATCATCAGCCGTATAAACCATATGAAAATATTAAGGTTGCAAAATACGAATTCGCTATGCAAGTAGCTTGCCAGTCCAATGAAATTATTTGGTTAAAGTTTCGTTTATACAATAAAGAAGCATGATAATAGTTAATTTTATCAGGCAATAATCAGTAAACACCCATATTATGAACAGATTTAAAGGCTCATTTGCGTTATTATCTGCCGCGGTTATTACCATTGTTATTGCATCGGGATCCTGCAAAAAAAGCAGCAGCAATTCCAGCGCGCTTACCAAAGAAAATCTTGCCGGCGTTTATACGCTGACAGCGCTTTCGGTTACACTTGGGCCCCTTTCCCAGGACATATTGGATTCGGTTCCGGCATGTCAGCGCGACGATCAATACGACCTCAAGGTAGACCTGACCTATCTATACAACGATGTTGGTGTACAATGCAATCCTCCTGGCGACGGCTCTGGCCACTGGAGTATTTCCGGCACAACCCTCACCATCGACTCCACGCAATCGACGGTACAGAAATTTGATGGGAAGACCCTGGTGTTGAGCACGCCGATTACCTATAACAATATTTCAGTGACGGCAACAGAGACGTTGACGAAACATTGAGGAGAATCGACGATTGTTTTCAGGAAAGATATTTCCCGACGATCGGCACTCTTCTGCCGACGCCAAATGCCTTGCAACTTACCCGGATGATCGGGCAGAACTGGTTGCGCTTGTATTCATTAGTGTTGACAAGCTTCAATACTCTTTGTACCAGTGATTCATCCAGACCCATGGCGATAATTTCCTTCGGACCTTTTCTTCTTTCAATATACTGGTAGAGTATCTTATCGAGGACCTGGTATTCCGGCAGACTGTCGCTGTCCTTTTGATCGGGTCTCAACTCGGCAGATGGCGCTTTGGACAGAATATTTTCCGGGATCAGCTCGCGGCTGGTTCTTAATTCCTGCACACTTACTCCTGTCCTGCCCCTTGCAGCGCCGGCCAACTCCAGGCTGCTCTTTTTTGCCGTTGTTTTTTTGGCATATTGCTGATTGATCATCCTGGCCAAGGCATATACCTGCATTTTGTAAACATCACCCAATACACTTAGTCCTCCCGCCATATCGCCGTACAAAGTACCATAGCCCGTCGACAGTTCGCTCTTGTTGGAAGTGTTCAGCAATATATATCCGAATTTATTCGCAATGGCCATCAAAAGATTACCCCGCGTGCGGCTTTGAATATTTTCTTCGGCTATGCCAAAGGGTAAGTCTTTGAAGACCGGATGGAGGGACTGCAGGAAGCTCTCATAAATATTTTTAATGGGAATGATATCGTAGGGGTTGCCCTGGTTTATCGACAACTGTTCCGCGTCCTCCACAGAATGCGAAGTGGAGTATTGCGATGGCATGAGAATGGCGCGGACATTTTCACTGCCCAATGCCTCGCAGGCCAGGGCAAGCGTTACCGCGCTGTCAATTCCACCGCTGCTGCCGATGATGGCCTTCGAAAATCCCATCTTTCTGAAATAATCTCTTATTCCAAGGATCAGGGCGTCATGGATCTCGGCGATATTTCTTTCGTTAATCAGGTAATCGATTATTTTTTCATGATCGTCGATCTTCGATACGCGCATGTCTTTGTCAAAAATGGCGGCGCTGTTCACTGTATTCCTGTTCACCTCATAGCCGGGAAATGACAGATCATGATCATCCATTTCAATACAGCAAAAATCTTCCTGGAAAACTTTGAGCTGCCTGATCAGATTGCCCGCCGCATCATAGATCACACTGCCTCCGTCAAAAACTATTTCTGTTTGTGACCCCACTGTATTGCAATAGAACATGGGGAGTTTGTACTTCAGCACATTTGCCCTCACCACCTCTTTGCGGTCTTCGTCATGATCATAGTCAAAAGGAGAGGCCGAAATATTGATCATAAGGTCTGGCTGCTGTTTGATCAGGATATCCATGGGGCATACCCGGTAGAGCGGGTTGTCGCCGAGATTCCAGATATCTTCGCAAATCGTCAGCGCTATTTTTTTCCCCTTAAAAGAAATGACCTTCCAATCGTAGGCCGGCTCAAAATACCGGTACTCGTCAAACACATCATAGTTAGGAAGGCAGGTTTTGTGGGAAACGGCTTTCACTTTTTTTTCAAATAAAAACCAGGCTGCGTTAAACAGGTCTTTTCCTTCACGTGCCGGATTTTTCGCGGGACATCCAACGATCACGCCGATATCATCGGCATGTTCGCTGATCCTGTCGATACTGTCATAACATTTGCGGATAAAATCATCAAATTCAAGAAAATCCCTTGGAGGATAGCCGCAGACAGCGAGTTCCGTGAATACAACCAGGTCTGCTTTCTCCTGCTTTGCCTGCTGTATACCCGCAATAATTTTAGCGGTGTTGGATTCAAAATTTCCGATATGATAATTCTGTTGTACCAGCGCGATCTTCATTCCACAAATTTACATCAATGCCTGCAAAAGGGATGTTGTTTTGATGAAATGAGCCTCGTCCGTACTAATTTGCAGACCACAACGTTGATAAGCACATGAAAATTATCAGATTGATAGTCGCTGTCCTTCTGCTGGCGGGCTGCCGGGGCGGCAGCAAAACGCCGGATGTATCGCAGATACCCGTACATGTTACCATTGAAAGGTTTGACAGGGCATTTTTTGAAATTGATTCAAATAATATTGCTGGCGGTCTTAACCAGCTCAATCAGCGTTTTCCTTATTTCACATTTGATTTTATCGCCAATATCCTCGGCGCGGGACCGCCTTCAGACACCAATCAAACGGCGCTCATTGCCTCGCGGAAATTCCTGACAAGTTACTATCCCGTAAAAGATTCCATCGAAATAGAATTTGCCAAACTGGACTGGCTCGAAAGAGAATTGCAGAAAGGATTTCAATATGTGAAATATTATTTTCCAAAATATCAGTTGCCGCCCAAGGTCGTCGCATATATTGGCCCGTTCGATGCTCCAGGAGTGGCAATGACCCGATTCACTATGGCAATCGGTCTGCAATTGTATGTCGGACAAAATTTTTCTTTCTACAAAAGCGTCCAGGGTCAGGAACTTTATCCCGAATATATTTCAAGAAGGTTCGAACCAGCCTACATCACCCCGAATTGCATGAAGGCCATTGCGGAAGATATTTTTCCGGATGAAAGCGGCAATAAAGCGCTGATCGAGCAGATGGTTGAGAAAGGAAAATATTGGTGGCTGGTTCAACAATGGTTGCCGGGATATGCCGACAGCCTCGTTACCGGCTATACGCAAAAACAACTGACCTGGTGCAAAACCAACGAAGGACTTATCTGGAATGCCATCCTGCAATCTGATATCTATAGCATCGATCCGGACCTGATCAAGAATTATATCGGCGACGCTCCGCATACACAGGGCATGCCCGAAAGTTCGCCGGGAAATATCGGCCAGTGGGTCGGCTTGCAGATAGTTCAAAAATATGCCGACGAAAATCCATCGGTTATGCCCGAAGAGCTGATGAAAACTCTTCCAAGAAAAATATTTGAAAGCGCGAAATACAAGCCTAAATAAGGGAGAAAATCAAATCGGTTTTCATTGCATTAGCAGATCCGAACATCACTTCCTGATCTTGCTTCTCAACAATTGTCGCGCTTCCTGCAGTTCGGGGATATCCCTGAATGCGTCTTTCGGGACCAGGAAAAAAGACCTGCTGTTGAAATAGAGATGAAAAAAATAAGGGCTTTCTACAAAACTGCTGAAGTCGTTCCATTGCCAGGCGTGTGCGCCACGTTCAGTTTCCAGAACAACTTCTTTCTCCTGCAAATGCATGCTGAACTTGTCACGAAATGTTTGCGATTTTTTGTAAATGCTGTTGGGCAATAATCTCCAGATGGTGATCAGCAGCATAAACCAGAGTGCGGAGAATATTAAGAAAGAAAGGGGCCGGATCTTGTGCATGTAGAGTAGAACAGCCGAGATGATCGTGAACACATTGACAACGATAAGAAGAATTTTTATTTCGGGGCGGGTAATGAAATGATATCGCAATGCCTGTAAGACCTGCTTTTTATCATAACCGAAATGAATGATCATTTTGAAATTTTTGAAATGAACCCCTGTTGGCCGGTGTGCTAGTGCTTTAACTCCTTTTCTTCTATGATCCAACTCGCAAGGACGTTTCCTTTTAACCCGATAAATTCCACTTTCAATTGCCGTTTGCCGGCGGCTCCGGCGACTGAAATTCTGGAGAAATTTCTTTCTTCTACCAATGTACCTGCAACCCTTGCCGGGTTGTTGATCTCAATTCCGCTTACCTTGCTGACGCCGCTGGTAAAAGGAGATGAAGTTATGTCGTACAAAGCATAATTACCCGGTCGTTCTGCCCTGATCACCTCACTGTGATGCCTGTCGCCCGTCAAAAAAAGAACGCCATCGATCTTCTGCCTGTCGAGGAATTCCATTAATTCATTGTATTCAGCACTGAATTGGTGCATGCATTCAAAACCTTTGTGAATGGGATTCAGCACCTGGCTTCCGACAGCGATTATTTTAAAAGTTGCCTTACTGTATGCGAGTGAGTTTTTAAGCCAATTCAGTTGGTGGCGGCCTAAAAAATGCTTGTCGGGATTGGGCTTGCCATCGATGCTGTCGGCCAATTCATTTGCGCTTCTGAAATACCTGTCGTCCGTCATAAAAATATCGACATCGCCGTAAGAGATCTTCGTATATATGCCCTCGTTGTCTTCGCCATAAGATGGATTGCACCAATAACTCATGAATATTTTGCGCGAAACTTCCTTCAACGGAAAGCTGCCATCCGCGTCATCTGTTCCATAATCATGATCATCCCAGATGGCATATTGCGGCATTGCTTTCCAGAAATTCTGGAGAACAGGCAGCCGGCGGTCATGACTGGCGCGGTACCATA
>Ga0206955_1054_pt2 | contig 31593 bp, 33 predicted proteins | sample Alteio_BWOrgHeat_34_FD_153247 | JGI IMG/M metagenome (GOLD analysis project Ga0206955, IMG submission 153247) | Enriched cells from forest soil in Barre Woods Harvard Forest LTER site, Petersham, Massachusetts, United States -... | ecosystem: Environmental > Terrestrial > Soil > Temperate forest >...
GTGACGCTGCCAACCGAAGCAAAGACATCCTGGGTCGGGTCTACGAATACTTCCTGACCATGTTTGCGAGCGCCGAAGGTAAAAATGGCGGTCAATTCTACACCCCCAGTTGCATCGTCCGCCTTATTGTCGCCATGCTCAGTCCAATCAGAGGTCGGGTCTACGATCCTGCATGCGGTTCTGGAGGCATGTTTGTCCAATCAGAAAAATTCGTAGAAGAACATGGCGGGCACCCTGGTGATATTTCCATCTACGGCCAGGAGAGCAATCCCACCACTCGTCGCCTTGCCATCATGAATCTTGCGATCCGCGGCATCGAAGCTGACTTCGGTCCTGAGCACGCTGACACCTTTCGCCGCGACTTACATAAGGATCTCAAGGCTCAATTCGTTTTTTCAAATCCCCCATTCAATGACTCCGACTGGCATCGCGTAGAAGATGACGTACGCTGGCGATTCGGCGTGCCTCCCAAGGGCAACGCCAACTTCGCTTGGGTACAGCACTTCGTACACCATCTCGCACCTGATGGTTATGCGGGCTTTGTTCTTGCCAATGGAAGCATGTCATCTAACCAATCCGGCGAAGACGACATCCGACGTGCACTCATTGAAGCCGACCTTGTGGATTGCATGGTCGCGCTTCCTGGTCAGCTCTTCTATTCCACGCAAATCTCCGTCTGCCTTTGGTTTCTGACAAAAAACAAACACGATGGCAAGCGCCGTGACCGGCGCCAACAGACGCTCTTCGTTGACGCACGCAAACTCGGCGCCCTCATTGATCGAGTCCATCGTGAATTGACCGAAATGGATATCAATAAAGTTGTCAGCACCTACCATTCTTGGCGCGGGGATAAGGGTGCGGGCAAGTATCAAGACATTGCCGGTTTCTGCAAATCGGCGACACCGGCCGATATTGCGAAACATGGTTTCGTTCTCACACCCGGACGCTATGTGGGCGCAGAGGCAATCGAAGATGACGGCGAATCCTTCGAAGAAAAAATGACCCGCCTCGTGGTCGACTTGAATAGAGAATTCGTCGAATCCGCAAAACTAGAAAAAGCCATCAAGACTAACCTTGGAGGGTTGGGGTATGGCAGCTGAGTGGAATGAAAAACTTCTCCGTGACTTGCTGGTCACAACAAAGGACGGCGATTGGGGAAAGGAAATCCAGGAGGAAGGTTACGTGCCCTATCACATTATCCGAGGCACCGATTTTCCAAACGTTCGTGTAGGCAACTTATCCAGCGTACCTCTACGGTTTCTACCCGAAAATACAGTAAAGCGGCGCACTCTCGAAGCGGATGACATCCTTATTGAGACAGCAGGCGGAACTCGTGATCGCCCAACTGGCAGAACTCTACTGATTACCGATAAAGTTTTAGCACGATTCCGCGGCCCAGTTACTTGCGCGAGCTTTGCTCGTTTTCTTCGCATCGATCGCTCACAAGCCGATCCTCGCTTCATCTTTTGGTACCTCCAAAATCTTTATCAAAAAGGCGAAATGTCGCAGCATCAGGTGCAGCACACAGGTGTAGCACGTTTCCAATATACAAGGTTCGCTGAGACCCAGAGTGTATCACTCCCACCGCCACCCGAGCAAAAAATCATTGCGGATATTCTCGGGACACTCGACGACAAGATCGAGTTGAACCGACGAATGAACGCAACGCTGGAAGCGATTGTGCGAGCACTCTTTCAGAATTGGTTTGTCGATTTCGACCCAGTCCGCGCCAAACTCGACGGACGCACCCCCGCAGGTTTAAACGCCGTCACAGCTGCTCTCTTCCCTTCCCACTTTCAAGATTCCCCCCTCGGCACCATCCCACATGGGTGGATGGTCAAATCTGTCGGAGAAGTTGTCGATTGCGTTGGGGGCGGAACACCTAGTACTGCCGAACCGAAATATTGGGAAGGCGGCATACATCACTGGACAACGCCAAAAGATTTTTCATCACTTCAAGCCCCCATCCTTCTTGATACCGATCGTAAGCTCACTGATGCGGGAATAGCCAAGATTTCTTCCGGCCTACTTCCCGCCGGAACACTGCTGCTATCGTCACGCGCACCTGTTGGCTACCTAGCCATTACGGCAGTTCCCGTTGCGATTAATCAGGGCTTTATCGCGTTGAAATGTAACGAACGAGCCTCGAACTTTTTTATGCTGAACTGGTGCCAGACAAACATGGCAGAAATTGAAAGTCGCGCTACCGGCACAACCTTCGCTGAAATCAGCAAACAAAACTTCAGACCTATCTCCGTAGTACTGCCACCTAAAGAATTGATGGCGGCCTTCACCGCCAAGGCTGCCCCTATCTACGCACAAATTACTGCCAACCTTCGCCAATCCAGCATTCTAACAACCCTGCGCAATACGCTCCTGCCAGAGCTAGTGAGCGGAGAATTAAGAGTCAGCAAAATTACTTCAAAATCAGAGAAGGACTAGAAATGGATGCGCGAAATTTCTATGTTTATAAGTGCGTCGTTGACGATGGCGGCGCACCCTGTGTCGATCGCGATACACTTACGCTCACAATCTGCAAACCTTATATTCGCAGTACCGCGGAACCAGGCGATCTGATCTTTGCATTTGGCTCGAATAAGGAAATTCCTGCAAATCGTTTGGTATACATCGCAGAGGTGAAGCAGCAATTGCGAAACGGCACTTATTTTGAACTCAACGAATTCAAGGATAGACAAGATTGCATTTATGAACGAACTGCCATGGGGCGACTGGAGCACAGAGCGGACGCCAAATTTCATAGCCATCCAGAAGCACGGATAAGTGACCTTGGAGAAGAGAGGCAGTATCCCAAAGCGAATGCTCTCGTCGCGGATAATTTCCGGTATTTCGGGAAAATCGGAACCGCAAATTGGAAGTCCACAAGTCCCGACCTTCGCGAACTCGTAGAAAACCTTGGTCAAGGTCACCGGGTCAATTTCTCGCCCCAACTCCTCGATGAATTACTGCAATTGAAAACACTGGTATGGACCCAATATCCAGACCAAAGGGTTCTAGGTACACCGCTTCATGCACCAAACAAGAGCCCTGAAACGGATGATGACGAAGCCGTTAAAGTTTGTGCCACAGGGTGCCGGTATATTCCTAAAAGATGCTAACCATGCCAGCCAACGATCAGTCTCCGTTGATGTCAGGCGCTCGATTCGTAGCGCGGCATCTGACTGCTCCGGACCGGATCGAGCGAGCGATCAGGGAAATCGAAAGCAACCTGAAAAGCGATCCTGGGGTTATCTTTGACCACGCAAAGTCGCTGATCGAGACTACGTGCAAAACCATCTTTAAAGAGATGGGGAAAACTGCGGATGAGAACTGGAGCGTGCAACAACTGGCAAGCTTCACATTAAGCGCCGTCGTTAGAATTCCGGCAGGGCATCCGGATCCCAAAAATGCCAAAAAAAAGATCGAGACCGCACTCAAGGGATTGGTTGGCGTTGTCCATGGTCTAGGAGAGCTAAGGAATCTCGAAGGAGAAATCGGTCATGGACAAGAAGCGGATCGGCCAACACTGAATTCGTGTCATGCGGAGTTCGCCGCCCGCGCCGCGGACACCGTTATCAAATTCTTGGTTGAGTCCCACCGCAATGGTCAACAGGAAGACGGCGTGGAACCACCCCTCTCTTATTTCGAACATCCAGAATTCAACGATTACACCGACGAACTCCATCCTCCCGTCTCGATCTTTCAAGGACAATACAAACCAAGTGATGTTCTGTACCAATTAGATCTACAAACCTACAAGGACGCTCTTGCTGAATTCTTGAATGAGCCGGAAGGGGAAAAAGCATGATTTCCGAGAATACTGTCGAACTGGCATCTCTGGAATGGTTTTCGGAGCTTGGCTACGTCATTGCCCATGGTCCTGCCGTCGGTCCCGGAGAGCCTGGGGCCGAACGCAATTCATTCAATGAGGTCGTCTTGATCGAACGATTGAAGGGTGCAATAGCCAGACTTAATCCGGATATTCCAGAAGAAGCACGGGAGGAGGCGCTACGAAAAGTCCTGCACCCTGAAACGCCCTCGTTAACTGGCAATAACCGCCGCTTTCACGCCATGCTGAGAGACGGCGTGGAAGTAGAGTATCGCCGAGCGGACGGCGGCATCGCCGGCGACCGAGTCCGATTGATCGATTTTGACGACACCGAGGCCAACGATTGGCTGGCGGTAAATCAGTTCACAGTAATCGAGGGACATCACAACCGGCGTCCCGACATAGTGGTCTTCGTCAATGGCCTGCCTTTGGCAGTGATTGAATTGAAAAATGTAGCGGACGAGGACGCAACAATCTGGTCTGCCTACCAGCAGTTACAGACGTACAAGCAGGAAATCGGTTCGCTTTTTTACTATAATGAAATACTTGTAGTCTCGGACGGCGCCCAGGCACGCATCGGTTCGTTAACCGCCAACCAGGAATGGTTCAAAGTTTGGCGCACCATCGACGGAGTACATGACGCACCCAGAACTCTGCTGGAATTGGACGTGCTGGTGCGAGGGGTGTTCGAGAGGCGCCGCTTCCTCGACCTGCTTCAACATTTTATCGTCTTCGAAGACAACACCGACAGCCAACACCTCAATAAGGTAATCGCCGCTTACCACCAGTTTCATGCCGTGAACGCCGCCGTGCTGGAAACGGTGCGGGCTAGTGGCATGGTGGAAATGGGGAGCCGGGTTGCCGAGACTCCCGGTAAATTCTGGGCAGAGAAACAGCACAGCGGCAAGGCAGGCGACCGGCGCGCCGGTGTCGTGTGGCACACCCAAGGGTCAGGAAAGAGTTTTTCCATGCTCTTCTATGCCTCCCGCATCGTTAAACACCCAGCAATGCAAAATCCGACGCTCGTCGTCCTAACGGACCGCAACGACCTCGACGACCAGCTTTTCGGCCAATTCCAGCGCTGCCATGAAATCTTACGACAAATGCCGGTTCAGGCTGAGTCGGTCGAGAATTTACGCGCGCTCCTGAGGGTGGCCAGTGGCGGGGTGGTTTTCACCACGATTCAAAAATTCATGCCGGAGGAGAAGGGCGCAAAGATGCCTCTTCTCTCTGACCGACAAAACATTGTCGTGATCGCCGACGAAGCACATCGTAGTCAATACGATCTGGTAGACGGCTTGGCCCGTCACTTGCGAGATGCCCTGCCAAACGCGTCGTTTATCGGCTTCACCGGCACGCCTATTGAAAAAAATGACGCCAACACCCGGGCAATCTTTGGTGATTACATCAGTATCTACGACATCCAAAGGGCTGTCGCGGATGGCGCGACGGTCCCAATTTACTACGAGAGTCGCATCGCCAAACTGTCCCTTAACCAAGCGGAACTTCCCCAGCTCGATGACGAATTTGACGACATCACCGAGGGCGAAGAAGAAAGTACCCGTCAGCAACTGCGAACAAAATGGGCGACATTGGAGGCACTGGTTGGAGATTCGAAGCGGATCGCCCTCATCGCCGCTGATCTCGTTCAGCACTACGAGCGCCGCCTAGAAGCAATGGAAGGCAAGGCAATGATCGTGTGCATGAGCCGTCGTATTTGCGTCGATCTCTATAACGCCATCATTAAACTGCGGCCGACATGGACAAGTGAGCACGATGACAATCTCGACGAGGAGAAGAGAAAGCGGTGCGTGGCTAAAATCGTCATGACCGGCAGCGCCGAGGATGGCCCTGACTGGCAGCCCCATATCCGAAATAAGGAACGGCGTCGGGAAATGGCCACTCGCTTCAAAGATGCCAAGGACCCATTCCGCATTGTAATTGTACGCGACATGTGGCTGACCGGTTTCGACGCACCCTGCCTCCATACGATGTATGCCGACAAGCCGATGCGCGGGCATGGCCTGATGCAGGCTATCGCACGGGTAAATCGAGTATTCAAGGACAAGCCAGGTGGACTCGTAGTTGATTACCTCGGCTTAGCCGACCAGTTAAAATACGCCATGGCCACCTATACGGAGAGTGGAGGCAAAGGTTCTATCGCTGACGTCGAAGAAAAAGCCATCCAAGCGACATTGGAGTTGCACGATATCGCCTGCGGAATACTGCATCGCTTTGATTGGTCGAAGTGGACGACGGGGACACCGGCCGAACGCCTTTCTCTTATCCCTGCTGGGCAGGAACATGTCCTGCAACAAGAAGATGGTAAGGCACGGTTCGTGCAAATCGTCGCGGATCTTTCCAAGGCCTTCGCCCTCTGTGCCGCAACAGATGAAGCGGTTGCATTACGAGATGACATTTCCTTTTTTCAGGCACTCAAGGCCCAACTGGCCAAAACTTCTGCATCAGGGAAATCGCCCGACGAACTGGACCATGCTGTACGACAGCTTGTCTCAAAAGCAATTCTAGCGGACGGGCAGATCATTGATGTCTTCACCGCAGCCGGTCTCAAGAAACCTGACATCTCAATCCTATCCGATCAGTTTCTCGCGGAGGTCAGAGGGCTAAAATTCAAGAATGTTGCAGCCGAACTGCTGGCGAAATTGCTCAAGGATGAAATTCGGAAACAATCTACCCGCAATCTTGTGCAAAGTCGGACATTTACTGAAATGCTCCAAAAGACTCTGAACGCGTATCGCAATCGCGCCATCGCCACACAGGAGGTTATCGAGGAATTGATCAAGCTGGCCAAGCAAATTAGCACGGCGACGAAACGCGGAGAACAACTCGGCTTAACCGAGGACGAAATCGCCTTTTACGACGCATTGGCCGTAAACGATAGTGCGGTTCAGGTAATGGGAGTTGATGAGTTAAAAGTAATAGCGACTGAACTGGTCACCCAGGTGCGCAAAAACGTTACTATCGACTGGACGGTTCGGGAAGGTGCCCGCGCTAAAATCAGAGTTATGGTAAAACGAATCTTAAAAAAGCATGGCTACCCACCGGATTTGCAGGAGGAAGCCACCAAGACTGTATTGGCGCAAGCAGAGTTACTGTGCGCGGATTGGGTACCTTAAACGCAGTAATGCTGGCAGTGAACGCTGTAGCGCGGTGGAGAGCAAGGCAGAGGCACACTTCCTGGCCAGCTCGATACAACAGCCCTTCGTAAGCCAACGCATAAGTCGTTCCGACCATATGTCGCCTCAAATTGATGGTAATCAAAGGGGCCATTTCATAAAGCAAAGGTGGATCGACGCCGAAAAATCGGACCTTTGCGGCAAAAGGTCGCTTTTCTTTCCTCCGCGCACCTTCTCAGGCCAAAATTACTTCTGACCTGTCTAAAGGACGGATCTCAAAACCTTACGAAGGTGATCGGTACGGCGGGTGATCATGTTGCCGGTCATGCTCACCAGCGTGGCGTCGACCGGTTCGGCATTTGTTCGCATACCGACAGTTTCCAGCAACTCTGCGAGCGTGCGAATATCTGCGAGAACGCTGATTGCGTGATCATAATTCTTGATTGCCGAGGCGTGTTCTGCGTTAGGGCACGGCGGCGTTTGATTTTTTCTGGGCATATGTTTGTGGAGGAAGGTGGTTGTGCTCGAGACGAAACCGGGATCGTAAGATTCGATCCGCGGCATCAGGGGGTAATACCAACCTCAATCAGGTAGGTCTTTTCCCGCCATTTCCCGACCGAGCAGACCGCAGCGCGGACGGAGGGGAGATGGCAAAATCTGCTCAGAGATCAAATTGATCGAACCGAAAACCAGGTAGCTGCGGTGTGAAACGTTGCAGTCGGCACTAGGCCCGGACCGGAAAGAATGACTCGCGGGCCCTAAAGAAGCACTTTTACCTTTGACTGCCGGTGGGAGGAATAAGCTGGTCCCAGGTTTTAATGCGATAGGCTCCGGCGAGTCGGCGAAGCGTTAAATAGGATGGAGCCTTTTTCCCTGCTTCCAGGTCTTGGTAAAAGCGCAGCGTAATTCCAGCAAGTTCTGCGGCCTTTTCCTGAGTAAGTTTGGCCCCCAATCGGCATTCAGCGAGTTTCTTTCCAAGTCGGCGTAGCTCGTCCACTCATTCATCTTGGCGAGAATTCTCGCTTGCAGTACGCTCTGTGTGAGCGTAATAGCTTTCAATCGTCTCCTACCGATGGAAGGCAATCTCCCCGATTTACCGAGGCGCGAACATCGCATGCGAATCTTTATTTTGGACGATCAACCCGGTTTAGCAGGCATGCTTGCCTTGAGCTTGCGGGCAACTGGCCATGCTGCGAAGGGTTTCACCAGCGCAACGGAAGCCTTGGCCGCCATTATGGAAGCGGATTTGCTCGTAACGGACTTCAACATGCCTGAAATGACCGGCTTGGAGATGGTCCGGCGGGCCTACGATCAGGGCTGGCGAGGCGCTGTGTTGATCATTTCGGGGGCTCCGAAACAAATTCGTGAACCCCTCGACCATCCACTAATTCGAATGGCCATGGTCAAACCTTTTGCAACTTCCGAATTGATTGAGGCTATCGCCCTAATCGAGGAAGAAAACACCAACGGCTCCTGAATGAAAAGTCTTTGCTTTGTCGTGGGGCTGGTTGTGTGTGTTGTCCTCGGCGGATGCGCTGGTGGTCATCTCACGGCCACTTCGGACACTGGCAATCCAGCTAACATTGGAAACAAGCTCAGTCGTCCCAGTCACATTTATGTGACTCCCATTGATGTCACTCAAGGAACCTGGAAAGCTGAGGGCAGCGATTTGGTCAATCTTCAGGCCAAGGTCAAACATGACCTCGAGAGTGAGCTGGTCCGCGAACTTACCGAAATCGCACCGACCACAGTTGGATCGGGCAATAATTCCTCCGGTTGGCAGCTTGTGGTCACCATCGTCCATGTAGATCCGGGTTCGGCGACCATGCGTGAACTCGTCGGCATGGGGGCTGGCCAAAGCAAGATCAACGTGACTTTCAGCGTCGACGACCGTGGCACTCGATCCGTCTCCGGCCATGTCGATGCCGATACCGGCGCCGAAATGGGTCTCCACTCCGCTGTTCTGGAAGGCAACGGTATGGATGCCGAGCGAGTTGCCCGGGAAATTAGGAACTATCTCTTCAACACACTCAAATAGAACTCAAATGAATCCGGCTAAAAATTTATCACTCCTCCTCGTCCTTGGCCTCGTAGCAGCTCTTTGTTCTTGTTCGTTTTCGTCGGGATCGAATCTATCCGGGACCTACGCGGGCAAAAACACCCTTGGGTTTACGTACCAGATTCAGTTCATTTCCGCGACAGACTGCATCATCACTGATCCGCGCAGAGGGCAAGGGCCAGCCACCTATCGGATAGTCGGAGACCATGTGCTGATCACCATGCCGGGAGGCGGGGCCGCAGATGTTGCCAAGCAGGGTGACACCCTGACTTTCAATGACGGCGGCTACGTCGTCTCTCTAACCAAACAGTAGGACCTTCGCACATTATGAAAATGAAGGTTCTTTGGGGTGTTTTGAGCCTTTTGGCTTTTACTATGAGCGTCAGTATCGCCGATGATCCAGGCACTCCTGCCGACACCTACAACGGTCAGCCTCTCGGACCGGCTCTCTTAACCGACGATGCCAACGGCTATGTTGATAGCGTTGTTAAAGCATGGCTTGCCTCGAGACCTGATGGTGGCAGTTCCAAGATTGGTCCAGAGGACTTGATCAAGCTCACCTCCGCCATCAAACGGATTGGCATGGCCAACCTCGTAGCGGCGTACGGCCGGACGGCGCCGGACGTATTGTACAAAGTTAATGCGGTGATGAACCCGCAAGACGAGATCAAGCGGGCCGTCCTGGAAAAAGCGCTGAGTCTCACGGCAACTGCTTCCGACATCGATGCCCTCCTTGGCCTCTACGATTCCCGTCCGCTGATCCTCGATGTCTTTAACGATCACCCGGAGTGGGATACTGACCCGCGGGTGAGTAACTTCCTCGCCGCGCGCCTCGATCAGATCCCGGATGCGTACAAGGCATCGGACCTGGCACCGACCCGGTTACTGATCCTTGCCACCCGTAATACTTCATCCGCAGTTCAGGGCAAGCTGGATTCACTCATTACCGATGCGACGGCCAACGACTCCAATTATTCCAACTCTCACCTCTACCTCAATCTGATCACCGTCTATGCCCAGGCGCCGAGCCCGGTCATTGCCAAGCACCTGCCAGATATCTTCACGGTACTGGCTGGCCGCGCCAAGAACTCGCCATCCGATGTTTACAGCGACGCCTCCGTCCGGGATGTATTTCTCCAGCTTCAGTGGACCCTCCTGTACGGAGAGACCTGGAAGGGAAACATGACATCGGCCTCCGCCGCTCTCTTCACCGATCAAAGAAGTAAGGACGCGATTTTGAAGCTCGCCGCTGCTGCCGAAGATAGCGGCTTTAATGGCCTTGCTCCCACCGCTGTTCTTGTTCCCGCCGCCGCTTGTGGTGATAAGCCATCGCTCAAGAAACTCGCCGACCTTGGTCATGACCCCAACAGCGCCATTTCCAGCATGGCGAAGAAATACCTGATAACGATCAATTGCCCGTCAACCGGCGATAAGTTGACCCAGATCATCGACCACATCGACACGGCAACCTACGATCCTGCCACCTGCACGTGGGCGATTCCGAAGGACAATGAAGTTGGCGCAGGGACTACGAGTACGCCCTGATCTTTTGCGATTATCGGAAAAGCAGAAAGCCCAAGCACCATGACCCGGATGAAGTTACTTACGGCCACTGATCTGCACCAACACCGTTGGCTCTATGAAGGTCTCGAGAAGGCTGTTGAGGAGCATAAACCTGACGTGTTGGCGCTGGCAGGTGATTTCCTCGATGCGGGCGAGCTTACGGCGGATCATTGTCGGCCTGAAGAATGCGCGGAGCGTTTGGCCGCATTGCCATGTGAAACCGTTTTTACGATGGGAAATCACGACGCCGATGGCTGGGAACCGTTCGTGGAGCGCTGGCTGAAACTGGGACGTTCTCTCTTCGCGCCTCACGGCGAAGCCGTCATCTTCGGCCCCTTGGTCGTCGTGGGATTCCCATGCAGTTTTGGCAACGACCGGTTTTTTCTGATGGGACGGCCACACAAGTCCATGGATGTCGAGCAATGGCTGCCCAAAATAATTGAGCAGTATGGCAGAGCCGCCCGAACCTGCTGGTTGATGCACGAGCCGCCCGCTCGAACAAAGCTCTGTCCGGCCGATGGGTTCCTGGCTGGACTGGATGAGTGGCGTGAAGCGGTCAAGCGCTACCAGCCATGGCTCACCGTCCACGGCCATAATCACATTACCCCGCTTGTAAACAAATGTTGGCACGACAAAATAAACCGGACGATTTGCATCAATGCTGGGCAACCTCATCGGACGATGCGGTCACCCAAGCCGCTCCACTATTGCGTTTTTGATTTCGGATTTCCAGGAAACGAACCGTCACTTCCGACCAAGGTCGAGGTGTCGGCTTATCCGTGGAATCAGAGGTTTGATATTCCAAAATAAATCTATGTATATCCGAAAGCGGCCATTGTCAGGGGCGCGGTTTGATTCTTTTCAACGCTAGTCGATAGGGTTGACAGAGCGCATTAAGTCGTTTTTCGAGCTCATGGATGCCCTTGTTTTTCCCTTGGTAGTTTTTCAGTTCGAACCAATAAACATAAACTTTATTGAGCGAGAACCATCTCGGAGTGTTGCCCATCTCTGCACGCATCTGCTCGTAACCTGCCACTGCGTAATCTCTGTTATCCACTTCTCCCCAGGTGTTGACTGGCGCCAACGGATTGAACAGATACGGCACAATGTCGGCCATGGCGATGAGGACGGTCCGGCTCCATTTCCAATGCCTTCCCGTGGTTTCCCAATAGAGCAACGCAGGTAAAACGAGGTTCATGGCTTGGTGAGCCTCGTCGGGCGACAGATAGGGGTCGGACCTGTCACTGGCCAGTCGGTCCAGGGCGACTTGGCCAATGATCCAGTCGTTGGTCAACGCAGCATTTTTATTCATAACATTCCTCACCTTGGGAAGCCGGATAAAAGCAAGAGTCTTTGCCGCTACCTTTTTCCACAGGCGCCTTGTTGTTGCGGGGTAGCGCAACTCTATTCGCCCATGGCACTCAAAATGACCGATACAAATATCGATCGGGATCTTACTTGGTTTCATCAACGAGCAGGGAAGATGGCAATCCGAACTGAGCAGCCGACTTGAGTTTGTAATGCATGCTGAGCGCCCAAAAGTCGGATCGGCCGATTCGTTTGAATCCGAGCCTTGCCCAATATTTCCTCAGTTTTTCGCGCCCCGATTTTACCGGACCGGAAAGAGGGTACGGCTTGATTGCGACCAAGCCGCAACCGAGGCCAAAGTCCGTTACCACGCGATGAAGAACCGATAACCCGAGTTTTTGTCCTCTAAACTTGGGATGGAGGGTCAATTGCCGAACGATCAAGATGTCTTCCCCAAAGAAATTATCCTCAAAGCGCTTGAGCACATCCGAGTGATAATCGGTAAAATCCGTATCGAACATCGCGCGCGCCACATCGGTAAGGCCTTGGTCGACGTCGAAAATCTCGTACAGACTCGCGTGGTCGTAGCGGGCTTGTTCGAGCCGTACCTGCGTCGCATGGCCTTCGCCCAAGACAATCTCCCGGCCTTCGTTCAGGCCGATTGCCTTGAATCGAATATTGAAAAGGTATTGCTCGGGATCGGACTCCGATGGGAGATGAGAATGGATTTCATATTGCAGGACTACGTCGTGTTCTTTCATGGTTAAGTCTTTTGTTTTGGTTAGTTGCACTTTCTCTTTGAGTGCATCCCTGCCCTTTTGTCCGAATCGAACGTGGATAAAGCGCCGGAGGCAGCTCACGTTCGATTCGGACAAAAAACGTCCGGTTGCAGAACCGGCAAAAGGCCGTCGCGACCAGCGACGTGCCTTCACATGCTGCGGGGTGACATGTCAGCGACATGCGCAGCATCCAAATTTTTTCAGGTTCTTAGCTCCTATGACCTTCCCTAAGCTCCTGATCTCAACCTGAAAATTATTGGTTTTTCGGTCTTACTGGACAAAACTCTAATAATGCAGATTATATCCTTATAAGGCTATTATATGCATTATAAAGAAAGCCCCCATTTTGTCATTGAGCGGTTCCATCTGGAATTTCTCCGCGCATGAACCAATCGCAGGCCCTTGCTAAACTTCGGAGTCAGTACGTTGCGGCATTCACGACGCGGGATACGGCCATTCTATTGGGAATAACGATCAATGCTGCCGCCAAACTGTTGGACCGTCTTGCCACAGTCGGACTAATGACGCGCATTATGCGGGGGCGCTGGGTGATACCGGACAAATTCAACCGGCTTTGCCTGCCGGAACTCGTTGCTGGCCAACCCGCTTACGTTTCACTGCAATCGGCCCTCTCCTTTCACGGCATGATCGACCAGATACCGTCCGCAGTTTACGGCATCACCTGCGGACGAGGCGGCGTCATCCAAACTCCCTTGGGAAAGGTTTCTCTTCATCATGTTCAGCCCGATTTCTTCACCGGCTACGAAACACCGACCGAAATTGGCTGGCTGAAGATTGCAACGCCGGAAAAGGCCATCGTAGATATTCTTTATCTACGTATGACCTCGCTTGGAGATTTCAAAAGCCTGCCGGAAGTAGAATGGCCCAAGAATTTCAAGTGGAGCTTGGCCCAGAAATTTGCACGCCTCTCGCCCACCGGAGCCCGACGGTCATTGATCTTGTCCGCTTTAGAACAGTTACGAGCGCCCTAATTAAGAGGGTGTTAAAGAAAGCGCCGTGTCGAGTGAAGCAAGACTTGCGGCAGTAACGATTGCGAACAGACACATGGCGATAAAAAGATGCCATTCGTCAACCGAACTATCCACCCAACCCGGAGATTAGGAGTCCGGCGATGGAGGCTGATCTGTCCCACTCTCAGCTGGATCGGGCTCCACTTCTCCCAATGGCTTTCCGGCACACTTGATGATGCGCCCAACGCTGTCGATATAGCCAGAGCCTTCCCGGAGTTCTTGATCGGTTATGAGTTCCGGGAGATATTTGGCAACTCCCAGGCGCCGGGTGACCATAATGGCCGCTGACGCCATGATGTTGTTGCGCTCTTGAGCCAGGGTAACGAGATTTCGGGTTGATTCGCTGAGGAAATGGACGGCCAAGAGGAGGTTCTTGCGATCTTGCCTGGCCTCCTGAATGACCTGATCTAACGGCTTGCCGTACCAAACCATGTCCGATTCGGAACAGATGAGGTCGAGCTGGTGAACGAGAGCTTCCTCGACTTCGGCTTCGGAATATCCGGTCCGCTCGGCGATCTTTCTTATTCGTTCGGCTCTCCATGTGCTGGGGTGGTTCATGATTCAGATGTAGGTTCGGGGTTTGGGCGTGGCTTGTAACCTTTCGGGCTGGCGACGATGTTTCCTTCTCGTTCGAGCTTGCGAACTTCTTGGATGAGCTCATCCACAGTTCCGCTTTCCAAGAGCCGGAGTACCATCTCCTCGTGCCGCTGACTTGTTTCGACTAATTCCTGCACGAGCTCGAGTTGGAGGATGTTGTAATTCACCTGCTCGTGGATTTCTCGCCAATCCCGTGGATAGTGTCTATGTCGGCGCAGGACGAGATTGACCACTTCGGTGAAATTCATGCCTTCAGCTTCGGCCACATGGAGAAGTTCACTGAGTGCTTCGGGTTCCAGCTTGATGAGGATACGCCCGTCTTTGGACACACCCTTAATGGTGGGCGTTTTTTCCGGCATCGACATTTCGTTGGCAGCAACGAGGGGCTCGTCTGGGATTGTCGAAGTCTCGAACCGAAGAGGGAACTCGCCAGCAGGATCGATCCGTTTGCGTACTTCAGTTCCGGCGTCGGAAACAAAGATGATATGGGTGAAGTACCCGGCTGCTTGGCGGATGAGGTCTTCCCGTACTTGGACCGGATCAAACCCTTCGTTAACAAGAATCTGATAACAAGTCTGCTCAAGGTAATGGTAGTCGTACTGCTCAGTGGGTTCGAGGAACTCGGGGCAGCGGATGTACTGAAGGAGGAAGTGCCACCGGCTTGTCCAGGGCTTGGCCTTGGGTGGATTGGGCATGAGCGACCGTATGGCGGCTTGGACATCGACAGGGTTCGACTTGGTGTCGACCAGCAGGATGTCCTTTTCGGCGACGCCCAACGCGAGAGCATGTCGGGCGAACCGTTTCTTCCAGAGTTTGATCTTCATGGTGCTTGATTACAGTTCCGTTTTGGTGCCTCTGTCTTGGGCTTTGGTTTCTGGAAGGTTCATGCTTGCAATGATAGCTGACCACCGGGCTTGCCCGGCTGGATTTCTGTATCCAATCCCGAAGCAGGGATTATTTGGCTTATAGCTGGTTGGCCCATTTTTTTGGGCCTGATATAAAAGAAGTAAGCCGAAAGGATGAGGCTTATATAAATTTGGTGCCCACGGGCACCCGAGATGAAGCGGGGCTTCCATCTTGCTAGGTCCTACTGATATAATCATCGGATTTTGATCAGTATTCGGTTCGTGGATATTCGATCTTCTGTTTTCGAGAGCTCGAATAAGATCGAACAAATTCGAAAATGATCGATTCAGATCGAAAAAGATCGAATGGACAATCATTGGTAACATCTTAGGGGCGCAAAGTGCATTTATCAGATGGAGGGATTGAACCTGCCGCATCACCTACGGAGATGGAGAAACAAACCGACCGTGAAAACCGACAATGGCTAAGGCTATTAAAGTGTTGATTACCGTGACGCCTGCCACGATCAGGAAGACCTTGCCCCATGGAACCCTGGCGTCGCGAAGCCCAGCTGCCGATTCTTGCGCGAGCAATGCCGACTCCCTAAATGTTTCTGTCGCCGTTTTTGTACGCGCTTCGAGATCAACGGTACTTTTATGGAGGTTGCCGGTTTGGCCGTGCAGCGCCTCAAGATGGAAGATCAGTCGATGAAGAATCATCGACTGAAGGCCCAAAATGTTGACCAATGCCCATAGGATGTCGGGGCTATGATCACCCTTAAAGAGAAAATGATAGCACGTGATGAACTGCTTCTGTTGTTCGGGTGAGAGATAATCCTTGAGGGCCTCCCACCATGGGGGAGGCCCTGTGCTTTTTCGTTGCGGCTGGTCGTTCATGGGAGCAACAACTCCTGCACGCTTTCCAGTTGATCCATGATTTGCTTGAAATAGGCCTCCAGGTGGAACATGGTGACGAGATCCCCGAGAATGGGGCCGAGACGTTTGTCGGGGTCGCCCAGATTGAATGCCTCACGCGCTTGCCCGAGGCTGAGGCGCTGCTGTTCGAGCGCGTTGATGTACTTCGACCACATCTTTTCGATAGTGATAAAGCGTGGTGCGTAGCCATCGATGAAGGCTTTGCCGGCGTTCGACTTGTGGAGCGACGAGAAATCATCGCCATGTATTTTGTTCTGAATTACGAGATACTTCACGGAGTCTCGTAAGGCATTGACCCACTCGATGGCTGCCGAAACTGAGGCCGGATGCGACGTGATCGGAGTTACGAGCGTGATGGTCGTGTTGATGCTTTGGAGCCAGGGGATGACACGCTCCACCCAAGGGAGAGTGACGCGCCCGCTGCCGGCGCCCAAGTCGACAAGACAAAGGCGTACTGCCAATGCTGCACGGAGTGCGTCATCGAGTTGCCCGGGAGTGTCGATCGCGAGGCGCTTGGCTTCGGGAAAATAAGTGGACAGCATACCCCCCTTTTTATTTTCCTCTTCCGCGTCAATCAGAGTGTGGGGAACTTTGTGCTGGTGGTAGAGGTCGGCAATGGCGATTGAGACGATGGTCTTGCCGACGCCACCTACGCCACCACCTCCTACGAGAACTACGCGGCGTGACGGGTTATTGTTTGATGTGCTCATGAGTATTACCTTTCTTGTTTTTGAGTTTTGATTGTCCGTGAGACGACTGCTTGGTGTTTATGTGGAGCCCTTTGTCTTTGGCATAAAAGTCGGCAATGGCTTGGACGACGAGGGTCTTGCCGATGCCTCCTGATCCACCGATACCGACTATCAGAAGACGGGGAGCCGAAGGATGTGTGTTCATAGGTATCTTTTTGTTGGTTGGGTTAGGGGTTTGGGTAAACGTCCGAAGGATCGATGGACGTTGCCGACGCAGCGGCCTTGGCTTTCTGGGCTGCGGCTATCCGTTCTCTTGCCTGGTCATAAGCTGCGTCATTCGCTTCGTCGCCCGCTTTGCTGATCGGGGTGATAAAGCGCTGTGCGCGGCCGCTGAGACTTGCGTAGTTGGGGGGAGTGCGCCCCTTGAGCCGTCGACGAACGAAAGCCCAAATGGTCGATGGGGCTCGGGATATTCCGAATTTCGAGCGGAGCTGCTCGGACACACTTTTAAAGGTGGCACCCGCGCCCAACGTCTCGACGATCCACTCGAAATGCGGCTCGCAAGCAGACCGCCAGGGGCCTCGCTTATGGTTGCTTTTACGTTGCATGGCAGTTTATTTCCGGCCGTGCTCCGCTGGTGGCACGAAGTGCTCCCGGTGATAACGGGCCGCTTCGATGACCGGTTGACATTGGTGTGCATACCGCCCGTAAGCGGCGCGGGTGAGTCCTCCGATATAGCCATTTAGGGATTGGTAGAATTCTTTCTTGAGGCTCTGGAAGACTTGCCAGTCGGGTATCCGGCTGAGACCCGATAGCGCGTTAAGAAGCAGGACAAGACGGGTACGCGGGTCGTATTTCTTGATGTCCGCGAGGGTGACAAGGCTTGGGCCCTGCTTGTCCTTTTTCACTGAGGCTAATTCTGCGACAACGCGGGCTTCGGCGGCGGGGCCGTAGTCGAGGTCGTCTTGGATCACTTTCACTTGGTCTTTCTTGGGTTCCATAATTTCCTTTTTGTTTGCGCGTCGGGTTTATCCCCGGGCGTACAAGAATTATGGCGGCAATTGGGGCTGCGACTTTCCCGTCGCGGCCTAAATCACGGTTTTCAGAGGTAAAACCCAATTCGAGCGAAAAATTGCATGAGGGGGTGTCCGGCAGATAACGCTGCCAGGAAGGGTAAATTCAGAGGTAAAAGCAATTTTAAGGATCGCCCACGTCCGTTGCGTAACGCCTATGGAATAGATCGCCCAACCTTTAAGTAGGTTGATTTACTGGCGAAGCGCCACCAGGAAGATGATTCCACGAGGGGTGCCCACAGAGGTGTTGGTTTATTTCCGGACACGAATTCAACAAACCAATAATTTCCGACTTTAGCCTGCGCAGTTAGATATACTACTCACATGCAATTCGTCACCTTAGAATCCCACAAGGTTAAACTGGATCCTCTGGAAATTTCAGACGCCTCCAGCCAATCCTCCAATTTAGTGCCAAGTCATGACGTTGTACCCATTCATGACTATGACGTCATGTCGCTGGAGCAGTTGGAGGCCGTCATTAAGCAATTTGTACCCGCTTTTGTTCAGGTTGGTCTGGCCTTGCGCTCAATTCGTGATCGGGGTCTTTTTAAGCCAAAATATTCTCGTTTTGAGGATTATTGCCGCCACGAGTGGGGATTCTGCCGTCAGACGGGCCATAGGTCTATGCTTGCAGCCCAATTTGCCTTAGAAGTGTCGCCAATTGGCGACACTGACGGCACGGTTTGGCATGAATCCCAACTAAGACCCCTTGGTAAGTTGCCAACCTTGGAATTGAGGCGTGAAGCGTTTTCGCGCGCAGTTCAAGGTTCTGCCACCAAACGTCCCACCGCTGGCCAAGTAAATGCGGCAGTGGCCGATATCCTCTTAAGGGAAAAGGTCAACGCCGTCAAAAAAACGTACGATAAGCCTTCAGTGGCAACCGATGATGTGGCCAGGGTCATTCACGCGGACAGTGCTGAACCTGGTTTAATCGAACCAGGCTCGATTCACTTGGTCGTGGGCAGTCCCCCCTACAACATCGGCGCGAAATATCCGAACGTCGACGATGCGATCAAACTGGATGAGTACTTGGCAAAGATTCGAGCATGGTTAAACAATTGCTATCATTGGTTGGTCCCAGAGGGCGGTCGCCTATGCCTCAATGTGCCCATCGACACCCGGAAGTTTGGCCCATTTCCCCTCGCCTCCGAAATGACGAGGATTGCACGAGAGATAGGTTTTAGTTACGAAGCCACCATCATCTGGGATGAGGCTTCGCACAAAGGGCGTTGGAGCCAGCTTGACCCGGTTGCCTCTCCACTAATCTTTTGTCGCTGTGAAGCCATCTTGATTTTTAGCAAAGGCGGTTTGAGTCGACCTACTCCCGGTCAAATGCCAGATATTACGCGTCAGGAAGTGGAAGAATGGTCCAGTGGTTACTGGCGCTTTCCTGGAGCGCACCAGTATGACCAACATCCTTGCCCATTTCCTCCGGAGCTACCGCGCAGACTTATTAAGTTACTGTCGTATCCCACAGATGTCGTCCTAGACCCGTGGGCGGGAACCGGCACGACTTTACTCGAAGCAGTGAGATTGAACCGACGAACCATAGGCATCGAAATCGAAGAGAGTTATTGCACTTTAATCCAAAAACGCCTCAGCCTGGCTCGGTCGTCATCGACTGCAAAAGATGGCGGCATGCCTGCGGAACGAACCTAAGCGCCAGCCGGTTTAGCCCGATAGATTGCCCCCATCGCTTGATCTTAATTTAGATAATATTTACTGAATCCAATTTCTCCGACTTTAAATCTGGAGCCCGTTCTTCTTTTTGTTCCGGCATCACTTGGAGATACAATTCTCCTTTTTCCTCCTCAACGCCTGCGATGTAATATTTTTCTGCAACATACGGGGAATTACCCATTTGGTTCGATAGGTGGTCAACGTCTCGTCCCAGCGTCCAGGTATATGAGGCGAACGAATGACGTGCGCCGTTTTTAGGCCAAGCTTTACCCGTAGCTTTTTTGAAGGCTTTTGTACGACGGTCCCATAGATTATCGAGGGTGGGATAATCGCAAATCTTTCCATTCTGCTTTTTGCAAAGTGCCAACCAAGCATTGAGGTTATCGCTCATCTTGATCCAGCGTTCCTTTTGTTTCGGCTTTTTCGAAATCTCCTTTCTGATGTGAATTTGCCGTTTCACGAAATCAATGTCGCTCCACAGCAATTGAAATAACTCCGACATGCGAACGCCGGCGAATAGCGCAATCGCGATAGGCGCAACAAGTCGGGACTCGTGCCGGCAGATGTACAGAGCGAACTGGCGTACTTCCTCGATGGTCAGAATAGGAGGACTTTTGGCGTTTTCTTTTGGCTTCCGAACCAACTTGGCCGGATTCTTATCAATGGTTTCTTCCCGAACGCAATACTCAAAGAAGGTTCGTAACGTCGTGATGTAGTTCTTCTTTGTACGATCCTTGACTTTGATTTCTTCCAGCCATTCATTGATGTCCTTTTTGGTAATACTCACGAGATGTTTATTCCCAAATTTCAGTTCGAATCGTTGAAGTTGGCTGCGGTATTCCCGCATTGTTCCTTTCTCCAAACGCCCATCAGTACAATCGGCGTAGAAGCCAGCAATAGCTTTGGTTACGCTCAATGAGGTGGCTTGGTGTTTTTCAACGAGTTGAGCCGCATCTTCCAGGGAGAGATTCTTTGATTTAAGGAAGGCGTAAAACTTGGCCAACCCAGCTCGGACCGGGTCGCTTAGCTTGGCGAACGCGACTCCATGCAAAGTGATCTCCTCTGTCACTCGATTGTAAAACTTTGTCGCCTCCTTTTTCGTGTTGAAGTAGCGACGATGGTAAGACGTATCTCCTGTGAGGCGTTTTCGGAGATTCACCTGCCATTTGATTTCACCACGCAGCATGGTCTTCACGATAGCCGACTTCATCTGCGTCTCCCCATCTGCGCGCGTGAATGCATCGTCACGGCGACCTGTGGCACCAATGCATGGACAGCTAGCTCCAAACCATGGATCGGAAAGAGAACACAACGATGCTTCTGGATTGATGGAACTAACGCGCCCGCCGTGATAGCACAGCCACATGCTCTCACGCCGCCCAAGACGTCCGGTAAATCCCTCGAATGAATCTCCGGCCCATATTTCTCACGCAACCCATCGAAAATGATCTGTTCGAGGTATGGCACCATCTGCTCCGGCGTTAACCCGCCGATTTTGTTGGCAGCAACAACGAAAATCGCCAGTACTTCAGCCAGACGGAAGAGTGTGGTGCGACAACCGAGCCGACAAAAAACTTTGAGACCATGCTGTTCCATCCGATAACGGGTGGTGCGCAACTGGCCCAGTAGTTGGATCAATCGTCGGGCGCGGATCAGGAGTCTGCGCTCGGAAAAGGCAACACTGGCAGCCTGCTGCCAGACGGTGCAAAAAGTTGGAGAATGTGAAAACATCCTCCGCAAATATTCTGGAAGGGGAAGATGAGAATAAGACGGCAGCGCCGGCTCAGCTTCCACTTCAACCACCCCAGCCGATGGGACAGTCACCGGCAAACTCACCTGCTGTTTCTTTAGTGATGCCCTATGACCTACCTCCAGTAACAAGAAGGCTCCCAGACCACTGCCCTTGGTGGGCAGCGGTCTGACTCGCTGGGAAGCAGGCTTCTTGCGCATCACCCCATTTTCCGGGGTTTACTCCTTCCTTACCGAGGTATCGTATGGGCAAAAACAAGACCCGACTAAACCCCATCGCAAGCAGCTTAGTTACAGCGATTTCCGGGGCTCCGGATTTTTGAGCACTTTGGGCGAATATTTTTCAAAGGCTTGCGGACCCATGGCTGTCCGGCAGAAGACACCGCCGCAAGGCAGGCTGTGAGCAGCATCTATGAGATTGGAATCTTCAAGCAGAGGTGTTTTCACCGCATATGGGCTGCTGAAAATCACACGATTCTGTTGCACGTCTGTTGCACGTTTTTTTTCGATTTTTGATCAATAGGTCGAAATTTCGATCCATTAGACGAAAATGACTCAGACGTCGTTTTGCTGGGCAACCCTCTGAATACACGTTCCTTAGAGGTAAGGAAGGGGTTGCGGGGGCAGGATTTGAACCTGCGGCCTTCAGGTTATGAGCCTGACGAGCTACCGGGCTGCTCCACCCCGCGATTGGGTAGGCGCAACTTACTGAACCAAGGGGCTTTCATCTCGCCCGAAGTTGCGCGGAGTCCCAATATCCACCATCCCGCAAGATTGGCAAGGTGTTTCGCAAAAACCTTTGCGTGCGCCGTTTACGTTCTGGGCTGTTCTCACGCCGGATGATGAGGTAGAAATTTCCATGTCTTCTTCCCGAATCGAAGTCCGCGTGCCGGCCAGCACCTCCAATCTCGGCCCCGGTTTCGATTGTCTCGGCCTCGCCCTCCAGCTCTACAACACCACCACCATCACCCGCATCGATGGCACGTCGATGCCCGACGGAATGATCGGCGAAACGGCCCACGCTTTCTTCGAGCGCGTCACAAGCGGAAAGATCAAGCCGTTCGGATTCGAGGCCCGCGTCGAGGGCGACATCCCCACCTCGCGCGGCCTCGGCAGCAGCGTCACCGTCCGGCTCGGCATGTTGATGGGCCTCGCCGAATTGGTGAAGGATTCCGTCCCCGTCTCGCGCGAGCAAATCCTGAATCTGCTCATCGATCTCGAAGGTCATCCCGACAACGCCGTGCCTTCCTTCCTCGGCGGATTCGCCGTCAGCGCGCACGCCTCGGACAATCCGGCGGACGGCTTTTCCTACACGCGCGTCCCGGTCAAACCGGAACTCTCCTTCGTCACCCTCATCCCCGATCTCAAGCTCTCAACCGAAACCGCCCGGGGACTTCTACCGAAGGAAGTCCCCCTGCGTCACGCGGTCGAAAACGCCCAGCGCACCGCGCGGATCACCGCAGCTTTCTGCACCGGCGATTACGCCTCGCTGCGCGGATTGTTTGTCGATCACCTCCACCAACCGTTTCGCCAAGTGCTCATTCCCGGCTTCGCCGCCATCCTCGCCGCCGCGCGCGACGCCGGCGCACTCGGAAGTTTTCTCAGCGGCGCCGGTTCCTCGCTCATGGCCGTGACCCTCTCCAATGAGGAAGCCATTTCCGCCGCAATGCTCGATACCGCCCGTCAACACAACCTCCCCGCGCGAGTCCTCGTCCTGAAAGCCGATAACGACGGCGCGCAGCTTTTGCCTCAGAAATGAGTGTGCCCGTGACCTTCCTTCTTCAAAGAAATCCGCTTGGAAGAGAATTCAGTCTGTTGATCGTCCTGGCCTTGTTGGGGATCGCCTGTAGTTCGACCAAGCTCTATTCCCAAACGAATCAGCCTGCCCCGACTCAGGTTACTCCGTCCAAGCAGAATCCAGGGCAGCTCCTCGATTTTCATCTCAAGTCAAAAGACCGGATGTTCGTCGGAGAAATCATCATTCCGGCGAATTGGCAGACGGTCAGCCTTCGCTTTGTCAATACGACCACCGGACAAACCCTGGGAACTTACGACCATGTGTTGGAGAATCTCACCGCCGCCAAGCCAACTTTCAAAATCTACAATCACCAGAGCGATATATTTTCCGATGCCGATGCGGAAGATGCGAAGCATGATCCCGCCGTCACGGAGCAAAAAGTTGTTTTTTACAAGGACGACAATGACCCAAAATCGTTGCATTTCAGCTCGATCTTCGATGACGTCGGTACGATACAGGTTCAAGTCATCCAAAACGGGAAACAAATCGCTTACGGGCAAACCAAGCTCACGGCGGATGCTGCTTTTTCCGGCCTGATCAATGCAACAGACAAAGCCATCAGTGGCCAGCCCTCGTCACCACCACCAAAAGGAAATTGATTCCTATCGGCGGCTGTTTTCTAAACCTTAATCTTCAACCCGCGCCGACGAAACGTCGGTTGATCGAGATTCTCCCCGCGATACATCGTCTCGTGCGTCTTCTCGAACCGGCCGCGCGTGGCCGACTCGAACTGCATTTCCTCCTGCTTGGCGACAAAACGCTTCTTCGCGCGGGCCGACATCTTGGGAGTTTGATCGACCGGCTCCGCTTCCAGCGTCAACGCTTCCGGCTCTTCCGCGACGGCTAGGTTCTCAACTGGCACAAGCGCGGGCTTCGCCTTGACGAGCCGGGTCGCTTGGCTCGGTTGCGGCAGCGGCTGCGCGATCGGCGCTTCCAATTCCCCTTTCGCGGGCATCGGCCCCGTCTCGGCGATGGGACGATTTTTCTTCGTTGGAGCTACAGGCATGTCCGCGGCGCCGGCAGTGACCGGCGCAGTCATGGCCAGCAAAACGCTCATACGCACCTTATCGTGATTTTCCTCATCGAGACTGGCGGAAGTCGCAATCGGAATGTTCGCGGGCAGGCGGTCCTTCAGCACACTCACCATTTCCTGCACATCCGAAAGCCCGAGATGCCGCGTGCCACTGACCGCAACGACGGCGTGATCGACCTGCTTCCAGATCGCCTCGTCGGCCAGCAGCGGTCCTTCGAGCAGTTCCGCCACGAGGTCCTCCGGGCAGTCGCGCATGTCGCCTTCCACGTGCGCCACCCAACAATTCTCCAGAACCTCGGAACCAGCGTAGCGGCCATAGAGACTCCGCACATCGGCAAACGAAAGCTGGATCAATCCGCGCTTACAGACGATCTGCGCCAGCGCCTGCGCGGTCTTCGCCATCAATCCGTGCATCAAATGAAAACCGTGCCGGATATTTTTTTTCGTGGTCGGATGTTCCGCCAGCCGATCATGTGACAGGATCAGGACGCTGTCCGCTTCCTGCCGCAGCGAGGCAATCGCCTCGATCGATTTTTCCCGGCGCTCCCAGCCCTCAAAACCGAATGGCTGCACGCCAACCACGATGACCTTGGCACCCGTCTCGCGCGTCAATTCGATCAGCCGTTCCGCCAGGGCCACCCCGGTTGCGCCAGCCAGACCGAGCACGAGCACGAGAAAGTCACAGCCCCGCACGACATGCGCGAGCTGGTTCTCCTCCTGCACGACAATTTCACGGGCCAGTTCAATATCCCCATTGCAACCCAGTCCACGCACCAGCTTGCCACCGAGCAAATGCCGGTTCGGCACGACCGAGCCTTCAATCGTCAATTGATCGGAATCAAAGACCCACAAGTCCTGCCCGGGACGCCCGTGCAGCACGAGTTGATCGCACACCGCCGCCCCCGTCTGGCCCAGGCCTATGATGCGCACGCGGTCGGGAAAAAGATGGTCCACCTTCTCGGCAAACGGACCGTCCTGCGTAAATTCGATCATGGTTTCATTCTCCTTGGGGTCTTTTTTAAATCAGCTTCATACTCGCGAGAGCTTTCCGCAGCGATTGACCGACACGCGCAAAACCCCGGGCGGATGGAAGCTCCATCTCTGCCTGCCGCGCATATTGCAACAATCCCAGCAAGGTGCTGAGGTCCGGACGACGCCCGTAATTTTGATCTCCGTCGAAAGGCGACTGGTGCGCGAGCTCGACCGCACAGGGGAAAATATGCGAGGCCAGCTCGATCAGTCCCTTGACCTGCGATGCTCCGCCCGTGATGTAGACCGTCCCGGAAAAGTCGTTCCAGAAGGGAGCGTTTTGCAAATCTTCCAAAATGATCTCAAAAATCTCCGCCTGCCGCGCCTGCATGATCGTGTTCAGCGAGGTGCGATGGATTTGCCGCTCCTCAAAGTTGTAGGCGCCCGGCAGCGTGATGCGGCCATCGGCTTCGTTTGGATCAAGGATCACGGAACCCTCGCTCTTCTTTAAAAATTCCGCCTTCGCGTAAGGAATCTTCAATCCGGAAACGATGTCATTAGTCAGGTGATCGCCGACCACGCCCAGCACGCCGGAATGCACAACCGCGCCCTTTTGGTAAGCGATGTAATCCGAAATGCCGCCGCCAAGATTGATGACCACCGCGCCGAGTTGCTTCTGGTTCCGGGTCAGCACCGCCTGCGCCGTCGCGTATGAACTCAGCGCGTAATTCTTCACGTCGATGCTAAGCTCCTTCACGCAACGGATCGTCGTCTGCAAGCGCGTGGCCAGGCCATAGACCTGGTGGAAGTGCGCCGTCAGTTGCTTCGAGGCCAGCCCAATCGGGTTGTCCGTCTTCGTCGCGTCGTCGAGCACGTAATGTTGCAGTAGATGGTGGACAATCGCGTGGTCCGTCGGCAACGGTTGGGCGGTCGCCATGTCCTGCAATTCCTGCAAATGTTCCGCCGTGATCTCGTCGCCATCGTTGCCAACGAGCGTCGTCACCCGCGTGTTGGATGAGCGGACATGCGCGCCGGAAATCGCCAGGTAGACCTCCGCGATCACCATGTCGGTTTTCTGCTCCGCCTCGGCCAGCGCGTCCCGCACGCAACCCTGCGCCACTTCAAAGTCCACGATCTCGCATTTGCGAATCTGGCCCGAGGCCGCCTCGCCGATGCCCAGCAGGGCCAGCGTTCCGTCCGGGCGGATTTCCCCGACGGCGGCGGCCACTTTCGTGCTGCCCACTTCAAGTGCGACGATGATATTGCGTGATTTTCCCCAGAACATAATGGTGTGTGATTGGTGGCTGAAGTTATTCGCTAAAGGTGACGGGTACGTTGCGGTTGGGAGTAAGATCGACGGTGCGAACCGTGCGCTGGAGGTTGTCCGCGTAATCAAAGACCTGCTTGAGCCGGCGCAGTTGCTCGTCGATGCAATCGAGCTGGAACCGGATCGACATGTCCTGCGTGGTGGTCATCGTGATCGAAAGCGGATCGCTCAGGTTGATCGTCCGGATATCGATTGTCGTGTGCAACTTGCTGTGATCGATCGCGTCGAGAATTTCCAGCGCGCGGCTCAGGCTCGATTGATCGAGTTGCAGGCCCGGCTCCAACTCGGCATTGGTCAGGCCGATGATTTCCGGCAACACCGGCGGCGTTTCGTTTTCGCGCGGCTTGAGCACATAGCGGTCGCGATCTAGGTAAAATAATTCACGAGTCCCGAGATCGCTGTTGAGCCCGACGATCTTGACCACCGGCACGCGTTCGTGAATCAGAATGGTCAGCTTGTCCGGGAAATGTCGCTCGACCTTCGCGCTCGATACATACGGAAGTGTTTCCAGGTCCTTCGTGATCTGCGGCAGGTTCAAGGTCCAAAGATTCTGCCCCTTGTCCAGGTGGGCCGACTGGCGGATGAGATATTCCGTAAACCGTCCGCGCGGCTCGATATCGATTTCGCTCAGATTATAGCGCGGATTGGTATAGAGCGTCTCATTGAGCAGCAGGTTGATTCCAAAATGAAGACCGACTCCGACCACCGCAACCATCGCCAGCACAAGGCTGCCCCAGACCACGACCTGCGTGACCTGTTTCTGCGAATGCCTCTTTTGGGTCTTCGTATGCAGGATGTTGATCTGCTTTTGACGTGTGCGTGTACGATGACGGCGGTTCATACGGTTTTCTCCTTCTGTCGCGCGGCCCACGAAAGCTCGACGATACGACGGCACAGTTCCGGAAAAGTGATTCCCACCGCCGCGGCAGCTTTCGGCAAAAGACTGGTCGCCGTCATGCCGGGAATCGTGTTGATCTCCAGGCAATAAGGGTTCGTGTCTTTCTCCAGCAGAAAATCCACCCGCGAGTAAATCGCATCACCGACCGAGCGATGCGCCATCAGCGCGTGCTTCTGGATCAACGCCGTAACCTCAGGTGACAACCGGGCCGGGCAGAAATATTCCGTGCGGCCCTTCGTATATTTGTTCGTGTAATCGTAAAAGCCGTCGAGCGGATGAATTTCCACGATCGGTAACACCTGGTCGCCCAGCACGCCCACCGTCAATTCCTTGCCTTGAATAAGTTGTTCCACCATCACCGATGAGTCGTATTTCAGCGCGTCCGCCACAGCGGCAGCCACTTCTTCTCGCGTCGAGGCCGAGCGCGAGCCCACGCTCGATCCCTGGCTGTTCGGCTTGATGAAGACCGGCAGCGGCACCGTGATTTCCTCCACCTTGCGCACCAATTGCCCCGCGGGCGTGGGCACGCCGTGCTGCCGGAATTTTTCCTTCGTCTTTTCCTTGTCGATGGTGATGCGGCTTACCTTCGCGCTCGCGCCGGTGAACGGAATACCACGCGCGTTAAGAATGTCCTGCACCTGGCCATCCTCGCCAAACGTCCCGTGCAACGAAATAAACGCAAGATCGGTCCCGTCCGGAAGGACAAAATTTTCATCCTCCACGACGACTTCGGTGACCTCGTATCCCGTTTCGCGCAACGCCGTGACGCAAGCCGCGCCCGTCCGCACCGAGACTTCCCGTTCCGCGGAAGGCCCGCCCATCAGCACCGCTATATTGTGGGGTTTGTCGCTCATTTTAATTTTCCTCTCCGAGCACAATGACCTCGGTATGCAAATCGATCTGCCGCGATTCACGCGCGCGGCCCTGGATCAACGCGATGAGTTGCAGCACATCGTCCGCCGTCGCGCCACCGTCGTTGACAATGAAATTCCCATGCACTTCCGACACGCGCGCCGGGCCAACCGAAAGATTCTTCAACCCAAGCTCGTCGATCAACTTTCCCGCCGGGATCGGCCCCGGATTTTTGAAAATGCACCCGGCGCTCGGTGCGGCCGGTTGCGACGTCCACCGCTTGCCGGAATAGGCCTTCAACTTTTCGTTGATCTCCTCCTTGGAACTCGGCGTGCCCTTCAGGAGCGCGGAAATCGCAATATGATTCTGGAAATGCGGCACGCTCCGGTAATGAATTTCCAAGTCGGCCTTCTTCATCTCGTGGACATGGCCCAGCAAATCGACGCTGCGGACGCTCTCCACCACTTCCATTGTCATGCCCTGCATCGCCCCGGCGTTCATGCGCAGCGCCCCGCCCATGTTGCCGGGAATACCTTCCATGAACTCGAATCCGCCGAGACCGTGCTTGCGGGCCTCCGCCACAATTGTCTTGAGCCGCGCACCTGCACCAACGGTCACAAATTCGCCCTCGACTTCGATGCGGCTGAAATACGGACGGCCCAGATGAACGCAAAGCCCCAGGATACCGCCATCGCGAATCAGAAGATTACTTCCCCGCCCAATGAACGTCACCGGAATGGCGCGGTCGTGCGCAAAACGAAGTCCCAGTTTGAGATCCTCCTCGTCCACCGGCTCGAACCAAAGTTGGGCCGGACCGCCAATGCGCATTGTCGTGTGCTTGTGCAGGGGTTCGTCACGCTTGAGAATGCTGTCCGCCTTCAAAAGACCTTTCAGCTCGGCGTACCAAGTCAGCCCCTGCGCCAGATGCTGCGCGACCCGGTGAATATCACCCGCCCCCAGCGTGATGACCAAATCGCCCCGCTCGAGCGACGAGTTCACCGCCCCGCGCAAACGGCCCAGCGTCGGCTCGTAATGCACCTTCGGATGCTTCTCCGCCCGAATCGATTCCGCGACCGATTCGCCCGTCACTCCCGCCAAGGCCGCCTCGCTCGCGGCATAAATCTCCGTGATATAAACCTCCGATGCATCATGGAACGCCCCGGCAAATTCGCCCAGCAACGCCTTCGTCCGCGAATAGCGATGCGGTTGAAAAAGCGCCAGCACCCGCTTCCATCCGCTGTTCTTCGCCGCGGCCAGCGTCGCCTTGATCTCGGTCGGATGATGCGCGTAATCGTCCACCACCATGTAATCAGCGGAACGGTATTTAACCTCGAACCGACGCGACGCCCCGCGAAATTCCGCCAGGGCGCTCACGATCTGGTTCCACGGAACTCCCAATTCCGTCGCCAGCGCAATCACCCCGAGCGCGTTGCTCACGTTCTGCGCGCCGGGAATATTCAACGCAACCTCGCCCAGCAACTGCCCTCGCTTCAAGACCGTGAAGCGTGACGCGAAATTCTCCAGTCGCACATCCAACGCGCGATACGTCGCCAGTTCCGACAGGCCATAACTTTCCGCCTGCGCGCAAAGCGAGCACAGCAGCATCGTGTTCTTGTCGTCCGCGCAATAAATGATCGGTCCCTTCGTCCGTTCGCACAGCGTCGCGAAGACCTGCACGATCTCCTCGATGTTGTGATAAAAATCGAGATGCTCTTCCTCAATATTAAGGATGAGACTTGCCTGCGGGGCAAAGAGCGCCAGCGTCCCGTCGCTCTCGTCCGCTTCCACCACGAACGGCTTTCCATCCGTCCACGCCGCATTCGCTCCGAGCAACGGCACCTGCGCCCCGATGTAATGCGAGGGATTCAGGTCGGCCTGGCGCAGGACATGCGTCAGCATCGAGGACGTCGTCGTCTTGCCGTGGCTGCCCGCCACCACATACGCGCTTTTCGCATCGGCCAAAACCACGAGACATTCCGCTCGCCGCACGCACAGAATGTTGTGTTCGACTGCGGCCTTGCGTTCCGGATTTTCCGCCGCGATCGCCGAGGAGAAAACGATCAGCGCAACACCATCGACGTTCGAGGCCGCATGGCCTTCAAAATAACGGACTCCATCCGGTATGTAGGCCGAAGCCTCCCCCGCCGGGACCAAATCCGACCCGGAAAGCTGATGCCCCCGCGCCAGCAACAGGCGGGCCAGCCCGCTCATGCCACTGCCGCACACACCGATGAGATGGATCCGTTGCGGACCATTCCCCAGTAGTTGCTCAAGGCGTTGTTTCAATTCCGGTTGCATGAAGCTTCAATCTCCTCGGCCACGCGGCGCGCCGCGTCTTCTCCCGCCAATTTTCCCGCCGCTTCGGCCATCCTGCGCCGCAGCGTCGCATCGCCCAGCAGTCCCGCGACGACCTCGTAAAGTTCCTCCGGCGTGGTCTTGTTCTCGACCATGATCCGCCCCGCGCCAGCCCGCTCGAAAATTCGCGCATTGTACGACTGATGATCGTCCGCCGCCGCCGGATAGGGAATGAGCACTGAAGGCAGGCTGTAGTGACTTAATTCCGTCAGCGACGCCGCTCCTGAACGACTGATAACCACATCGGCCAGACTATAGAAATGTTCCATTTCCGTCGAGAACGCTTGCACCACCGCGATCAGCCGCTGGCGGCGATAATTGATCTCCGCGATATTCACATCGGCCTGCCCGGTCAAGTGGATGAACTGCACGTCGTCGCGGCGATTATGCCACATCGGCAGCGTCTTCAACACCAGTTCGTTGATACCGTGCGCGCCCTGGCTGCCGCCCATCACCAGCACGATCGGCAGCGCGGGATTGAGCCCGAATTTTTCCGCCGCGACCGCACGGTCCATCCGCGCCAATCCGCGCCGCACCGGCGTGCCCGTCACCACGCAATGCGCCCTGCGCAGATAATTCGCGCAGCCTTCAAAACCGAGCAACGTCTTGTTCACCCACGGTGCGATCATCCGCGTCACGCGCCCCGGATAAGCGTTCGACTCGTGGATCAACGTCGGCAAATGCAACCGGCGTCCGAGCAAAAGTGGAATCGCGCTCGTGAACCCGCCCATGCCGACCACAGCCGTCGGTTGAAAATCACGATAGACCTGCCCGCACTCGCGCCAGCTGCTCAGCAAATTCAGGCCAAAGGTAAAGATCCGCGGCGAAAGCATTCCCGGCCAGCCAATCCCCGGCAAGGCATGCGACTGCTGCTCCCCCGCGCCCTTCAGCGCGATGGCGTCGATCTGCTTCGGCGACACGAGCAAAAGCGTGTCGTGACCGCGCTGCCGCAGTTCCTCCGCGACCGCCAGTCCCGGAAAGAGGTGTCCCCCTGTTCCTCCGCATGCAATCGCAATTTTCATTCGATAAAATTTCTTTCTACATTCTCACGCTATACGACGCCGACGCAAGTGCCGGTGCGCTTTGAGT
>Ga0206955_1058_pt1 | contig 31211 bp, 26 predicted proteins | sample Alteio_BWOrgHeat_34_FD_153247 | JGI IMG/M metagenome (GOLD analysis project Ga0206955, IMG submission 153247) | Enriched cells from forest soil in Barre Woods Harvard Forest LTER site, Petersham, Massachusetts, United States -... | ecosystem: Environmental > Terrestrial > Soil > Temperate forest >...
CGTTGAATTTAAATTCAGCTTTTTGACTATCTTGTGCGCAGGCAACAGAGGCAGTAAAGGCAAAACCAATTACAACTGCACAAATCATTAATATTTTTTTCATATGTTTCATTTGATTGACACAAATATAATAGGTTTAATGCAAACATGAAAACTATTCGTCAATCTGAATGTTTTATATGTAAAATTGCCAAATACAAAATAGAATTTTATAATTTTACCCCATCAAAAAATTAAATATGCCCGAAACTGCTTTACACGCAAACAGCAAGGTTATTAATGCTGAGCTCAGTTTTGAAGATTTTAAAAAGATCGTTATCAACGATTACCGTATTGGCTTTGAAAGCCGGCAGGCCAGTTTGATTGGCCGCAGGGAAGTACTTACGGGTAAGGCTAAGTTTGGGATATTTGGCGACGGCAAAGAAGTGGCGCAACTGGCTATGGCCAAAGCCTTTAAAAAAGGCGACTGGCGGGCCGGCTACTACCGCGATCAAACGTTTATGTTTGCCACAGGGATGAGCAACCTGCTCGAATTCTTTGCCCAGTTGTATGCTTATCCCGATGTTGAAAAGGACCCTGCATCAGCAGGGAGACAGATGAATTGCCATTATGCCACCCGGTTTGTAAACCCCGACGGAAGCTGGGTTAGCCAGGCCGAAACGATGAACTGCTCTGCCGATATTTCAACTACCGGGGGCCATATGCCCCGATTGCTGGGCCTTGCCTATGCATCCAAACTTTACAGGCAAAACAAAGAACTTGAAGATCTTAAAAAATTCTCAGTAAATGGGAACGAGGTTGCCTTTGGCACTATCGGCAACGGGTCGACTTCTGAAGGCTTGTTTTTTGAAGCGCTGAATGCTGCTGGTGTATTGCAGGTTCCGATGGCCATTTCTGTTTGGGACGATGCTTATGCCATTTCGGTTCCGGCAAAACTTCAGACTACAAAAGAAGATATATCTGAAATTTTAAAAGGATTCCAGCGTGAACCGGGCACTAATGGTTACGAAATATACAAGGTTCGCGGCTGGGATTATGTTGCCCTTTGCGAAACCTATGAACGTGCGATTACGATTTGCAGGAATGAACATGTACCTGTATTGATTCACGTTATCGAAATGACGCAGCCGCAGGGGCATTCAACTTCGGGTTCGCATGAACGTTATAAAACTAAAGAGCGTCTTGCCTGGGAAGATGAGCATGATTGTTTGCTGCAGATGCGTAAATGGATGATTGCTTCGGCAATTGCCACCGAAGCTGAAATGGACGACCTGGAAGCAACTGCTAAAAAACATGTAAGGGATTGCCAGCGCCAGGTTTGGAATGAGTTGTGCGATGGCATCCGCCTGGAACTAAACGACGCAGCACGGTTAATTGATAAATTTGCCGAGCATTCGCCTTTACAGGCGGAGTTGAACAACGTGGTTTCCGAACTGCGCGAATGTGTCGACCCTGGCCGCAGAGATGTTGTTGCCGCCATCCGGAAATCGCTTCGGCTAACGGTAAGAGAAAACAGTTTGCAAAAGCAGCAGTTGATTAACTGGCTTGAAGAGGAAAGTGTAAAAAATGCCGCGCGTTATAATTCGAAATTATTTAGCGGAACAAAATATTCGCCTTTAAATGTTGATCATATCCCGGCGCGTTACTACGAAGATTCTAAACATATTGATGGCCGCGAGGTTTTAAATGCCTGTTTTGAAGCCAATTTTGAGCGTGATAAAACTATTGTCGCTTTTGGCGAGGATGTTGGCACCATAGGCGACGTAAACCAGGGCTTTGCCGGATTGCAGGGGAAGTTTGGTGATTTGCGCATAACTGATACCGGTATCCGCGAGGCCACTATAATAGGGCAGGGTATGGGCCTTGCCATGCGCGGCTTAAAACCAATTGCCGAAATTCAATACCTCGATTACCTTTTATATTCTATAAATGTATTAAGCGATGACCTGGCAACATTAAGTTACCGCACCTTTGGCGGCCAAAAAGCCCCGTTGATAGTGCGCACACGCGGCCACAGGCTCGAAGGAATATGGCATTCAGGTTCGCCGTTAGGGTTGATACTAAACTCTATGCGTGGCCTGCACATTTGTGTTCCAAGAGATATGACACAGGCTGCGGGCATGTACAATGTATTATTGCGTGGAGATGAACCGGCTTTAATGATAGAATGCCTGAACGGCTATCGTTTAAAAGAAAGGCTTCCGGCAAATGTGGGCGAGTTTACCGTGCCATTGGGCAAGGCGGAAGTGTTGAGAAATGGAACTGATATTACAGTTATCTCTTACGGATCAACCCTCAGGATAGTAATGGAAGCCGCTAAAGAACTTGAGACATTGGGTATAAATATAGAAGTAATCGACCCTCAAACGCTGTACCCTTTTGATACTGATAATGTTTGCGGTTCCTCATTAAAGAAAACAAGTAAATTACTTATTGTTGATGAAGATTTACCGGGCGCAGCTTCAGCCTATATTTTACAAAGAGTGATTGAGGCCCAAAAAGGATATTATTCACTTGATGCGCAGCCCCGTACGCTTTGCTCCAAAGAACACCGCCCGCCTTATGGTTCAGATGGCGACTACTTCAGCAAGCCTTCTCTGGATGATATTATTGAAGCGGTTTACAGTATAATGAACGAGTCGGACCCGCATAAATATCCCGCCATTTATTAAATTGGCATGCGAATGATTTGTTGAATCGATAAATAATACAATATTAAAAAACGTCCCGGTCAAAAGATCGGGACGTTTTTATTTACAGCAGTTGATCTGATCAATTTTTTCTTAGAAGTAAAATAAGAAATTTCTAAATTTCAGGGCTCTTTGTATAATAATTCCTTTTTTTTACAGTTATCATCATAATTTATTGTCATTTTAAATAAAAAGTAACTTTTTATAAAGTATGTTTTTTATTTTTAATTAAAATATTAATTATAGACTAATAGTTTTAAATTTTTAAAATTTAAATTTTGGCGCGAAAAAATAGAACCCTAAATCTATAAATAACGTAAACAAGCCAACTATTTAAAACTATTGATTAAACCCATATTAAAAATGAAAAAACATTTTGGTGGCTTGCTATGCACTTTATTAATTCTTGCGGTTGCAACGATAAGCTGGAAACCGGCAAAGGCTGGTAAATCAAAGAATTATTCAAAGAGTTATTCAAGCAATCATTTTTCTGCAAACGAATTACTTCAAAAATATATCGATAACGTTTATGATTCCGCCCGTTTGGAAGAATCAGGTTTGGCGTTCACCGTATTTAAAAAAGCGATAACCGGTTTTATCAATTTAAAAGCCTCTGATAAACTACCTCAACAAAGTTCAGTACTAACTGTAGTTGATTACACCAAATCCAGCTGCGATAAAAGGATGTGGATAATTGACGTATTAAACAAATCGCTTATATTACACACGTGGGTGGCGCACGGCGAAAGAAGCGGAACCGATGTGCCCAGGCGTTTTTCGGACAGGATAGATTCAAAACAAAGTAGCCTGGGCTTTTTTATAACAGATGATGTTTATTACGGGCATCATGGCCGCTCGTTAAAATTAGACGGTATGGATGCTGGTTTTAATAGTAATGCGCGCGCCAGGGAAATTGTAGTTCATGGAGCGGAATACGTAAATGCCGGAATCATTGAACATAAAGGCCGTTTGGGTCGTAGCTTTGGCTGCCCTGCCGTATCAACAGACGTAGTTGACCAGGTGATTGACACCATACAAGGCAAAACTGCACTATTTATCAATGGTAATAGCAAAAGATATAATTCAAGATACCTTGATGAGGAAATGGCTGCCCGTTATCTTTCATCGGATATTACCGGCAACGTAACAGTAAGCCTGTAAAAGTTTTTTGGATACGATTATTTTGAAATCCTGCATCCCGGATCAATTTTTACCGGCTTGCAGGATTTTTTGTAAACGCTCGTACAATACAATATCCAGGCCGTAAACGTCATTTCTGAATTGTAGTTTGCCGTTTTCATCGGCCCAGCAAGTTACATAGGTAATATAAACCGGTGTTTTTTTAGGCAGATAAATGGTAGTGGGGTCTGGGTTGTCCTGCCCCATATCATCAGATATAGTCTTGAATCTATCACCATCTCCAAATAAATTCTGTGCCAGCCCTTTTGGATCGCCCAACCGGATACAACCATGGCTTACAGCCCTCATTTTTTGCGAGAATACCCATTTTACAGGTGTATCGTGGAGATAGATACTGCTATTGTTATCAAAAAGAAACTTTATTAAACCCAATGAATTGGATGAACCCGGTTCCTGCTTAAAATGATAGGGCAAGTTTTGTTTGGTAATGTTCGTCCAGTCAATATCCTCGGGGTTCTCTACTAATTTGTCGTCTTTGTAAACATCTATATTGTTGTTCCCAAGGTAAAATTTGTCTTTAGCGGCTTCAACTATTATTTCTTTGTTGGCAATGCTCCTGGGTATGTTCCAAATGGGGTTTACCTCAACACCATATATCAAACTGTTTAATAAAGGGGTTTCATGTTCGCCGGGCTTATCCTCTTTGCAGGTATCATCGTATGCCTCAAGGGTATTTTTGTTGTCAACGTTCCGGCCCTGGCCAACACAAACTTTCATTTTCAATACAGATCGTCCGCTGTCAACCACAGTCAGCATATAATCAGGTATGTTTACAATTACATATTTGTCCTGATAGGGTTTATTCCTCCAGCGCAAACGTTCCAGGTTGACCAGAATAATGCGTTTGCATTCTTCGCCTGAGAATCCTTTCTCTTCGAAGTTGTTTTTTAATGCATTTTGAAGTGCTATGTATTGAGGGTCTTTTGGTTGCAGGTTCTCCAGGTAACTTTGCATATCCCCAATATGAAACACCTCAGACATGGAATCATTATCAGGCCGTTTGGTCGCCATCGAATAACGCTGGTAAATATATTTTGGATTGATAACGCCGTATTGCAGGGCGTTAGAGTAGTCAATCAGCGAGTTGGCCGCCGATATTTCCAGTTCAGCCATATCACGATAAGCCTGGTTTATTGTTTTTACCTGGCTTTTATTTTCAAAGTTTTCAATTGCTGCGCTTAGTTCATCCGCATGGAACATTTCGGGGCTAAGCCCGTGCTCAGTGGCATGCATCAAATAGTCATCGTGCGCTTTTGACAGATCGCCATTGAATAAATGGTTCAAAACAAAAACAGGTTCAAAGTGATTTTTCAGGTACCAGTCTGAAATTACGCCTGCGTGGCCAAGTTTTTCTCTTTCTTTATTAAAAACCTGTTTAAAAACAACCTTATAGCCTTCGGGGGTAAAATCCTTAAATACCTTGTTATGTGTTTTTTTGAAAAGGATGTTGGCTATCTCCGGGCGCTTTTTTTTACAACTTTGAAAAGTGATGATAAAGGCAGATAGAGCAAATAATAAAAGGGGAACGGCAACTTTTTTAGCCGTAACAAATTTAATCATAATAATTAATCGCCATAAAGATACAGCAATCCGGCTTTTCTTTTGCTATAACATCAAAATAGATTTTACTACTTTTGAAAACATTGCAATTTCCTGAATTTCGAATATTCATCATATAGAACTAATGATATGCCGGTAAAAAGGTTTTTAATTTTTGTTTTTGTTATAACATTGTTACCCGTCGCATGGGCGGCGGCACAAAGGTATGCTCCCGTAAACCCGGGCGCTTCTGACGGGGTAAAAAAAACCTTGAAACTTTTGTATGATATAAAGGGGAAGTATATCCTGTCGGGACAACAAAATTACAACAGCGATCCCAATACATTTTCCGACAGTGCAAAGGCAATTACAGGAAAATACCCGGCTGTATGGGGTTCCGATTTTATAAACTGGGGCGATAAGGACCTGGGCCCAAAAATAGTTGAAGAGGCTATAAAAAAATCAAAAGAAGGCTATTTAATTACCCTGATGTGGCACGAAGGTAAACCCACTGATAACCCGCCTTATGATTTTTCAAAAAACATAATTGCCAAAATGAGTGATGAGGACTGGAACCAATTGGTTACGCCGGGTACCGATCTTAATAAAAAATGGTTCGCACAGATAGATGTAATTGCCGGTTATTTAAAGCAGTTGCGCGATGCCGGCGTTACGGTTTTATGGCGCCCGTATCACGAAATGAATGGCGTATGGTTTTGGTGGGGAAATAAAAAAGGAGAAAACGGCATCACCAGGTTATGGAAGATGATGTACGACAGGTATACCAATTATCACCGCTTAAATAACCTGATATGGGTATGGGGTGCAAACGGAATGAGGGATATTCCTTTTGATGAGGCCTATGAATACAAGGACTATTATCCCGGCCCTAAATATGTGGATGTTTTAGGCGCTGACGTTTATCATTTTGATTACGAACAAAAGGATTATAACGATCTGCTGCAACTGGCTAACGGAAAGCCAATTGCCCTTACCGAAACCGGAGAACTGCCCAAACCCGAAATTTTAGGCGTTCAGCCACAATGGACCTGGTTTATGGTTTGGACAAGCTGGCTTTGGACCGATAATACACACGATAGGGTTAAACAGGTTTATAATATGCCGCGAACCCTTAGCCATGACGAACTGAAGGTAAAACTCGACTCATTAAAGATCAAAAAATGAGTGCCGCACCTGAGGTATGGCTCCGGGGGCCTTTAAATGATATTCCGGGTTTATTGCAGCCTGTTGCGCATGCATTGCTACAAGCAAGAGAAGAAATTAATCAGTTGATGGTTGGTTTTCCGGATGAATTATTATGGGAAAAGCCCGCCGGATTGGCCTCGCCGGGTTTCCATATGCAACATCTAACTGGAGTGCTCGACCGGCTTTTTACTTATGCAAAGCAGGAACAGTTAAACGAAACCCAACTTGCATACCTTAAAGCGGAAGGAAAGCCGGGTGAAACTTTAATTTATGTTGATGATCTGGTAAAGGCGTTTGATCAACAAGTGGATAAAGCCATCGCGCAGCTAAAAAAAACTAATGAAGCTTTTTTAACGGAGACAAGAGGAGTGGGGAGGATAATGCTGCCTTCAACGGTGATCGGTTTATATGTTCACGCAGCCGAGCATACTATGCGGCATACCGGCCAGCTGTTGGTTACAGTAAAAGTGCTGATAGACAGAAGCTGATCAGTAAAGCAGGTCAAGCGCATCCTTTAAACTTAAGGATTTAAATGTAGCAGGCACATCGGGGTGTCTATGCTCAGGATCGTACAAAAAAGTGTCAATTCCTAATTCCATAGCAGCCTTGATCTCCGATTCAGGGTCATCACCAATTACAAGCACCTCGCTGGTGTTTAAATGATGCCTTTTTAAAATATCAGCAAAAACGTCTTTTTTTGTTCGGGTTGACAATTCCGGGTCCACAATATGGATCTCGGCGAAGTCTTTTTCAATATCCAGCATTTTAACTTTGCTCCATTGCAGTTTTGTAAAGCCGATGGTTACCAGGAATTTTATTAAAGCAGATGACCGGATATATTCATATTCCCCGAAAGGCTGCATTGGCTGGTTATAAGTTATTTCTTTTAGCAAATCGTGCCCATATTCCTTTAGCTCGTCGCTGAAATTATATTTATCAGCCACCAAATGATACGGGCGGCGTGTCAATTCGTCTTTTGCGTTCAGCTTTACCTGTTCACTTAAATAATCGGCAACATCTATTAAGCTAAATATCTCGCTAAAAAGGTTTCCAAGGATGGAGCTTACAGGATATATGGTATTATCCAGGTCTAAAATTAAAGCTTTTTTCATATCAGGTTTTTATGACAGGACGAATATAGACTTTTGATTCAAAACCTTTTGGTTCCCCAATAAATGCTAAACAAAAAAGCCCGGTAAATTTCTTTATCGGGCGAGTGCCATTTAAAAAAATGACAATATTTAAAATGAAAAGGTTTTTGCTAACAGAAGATAAAACCAGGAAGTTTTTAAAGAAACGATAAACTTATCTATCGCGGTTTTAAAGTGAAACTTGTACAAATAGGCCGATAGTAAAAAGATCATGATATTGGTTTTAAATATTTTCTTTCAAAAAAGCTCGTTTTTATCAACGGCTATTTAATAATTTTCTTTGGCCAACTTGTTTTTAGTAACTGTCCTGATAATATCATACATGGCATGTAAGGTTGCGCCAATTTCTCTGCCGAGGCTTCTTTTGGCCAATTGTTTATCGCAGATGCTTTCGTCCCATGGCTTGGTAAAATGATTTAAATAATATTCATCCTGCGGATTTACCAGGATGTCAATCCCATCCTTCCATTCATAATTAACGGTAAGGATGCCTGCATGTGTACGCTCCAATATTTTAAAGCCGATTGATGTTCTGGGCAGGTAGTAAAGAAAAACCTCGCCAAAATCCATCCATGGCGTAAATTTTAAAAATTCCTTATCATATAACACGAGTTTGTCATCAATGTCCTGAATAAGCCAGCGATGCGACTCTTTGGGAGCAATATATTCGCCCAGCAGTGAAGGGGTTTCCATATATCCCATTTTAGCAACGCGGGCCTGTTCTTTAACAAACTGTATCGGGTTATCTACATGTTCCAGCACATGACGACAAATCACGTAATCAAATTCTTTGTCCTTAAAAGGTAGATTTTCACCATCGGCCTGCAGGAATTTTTGTTTTTTATACAATTGCAGATCACCTGAGCGGTGTGTATTGTCCTCAACGTATTTATCAACAACCATATGTGCCCTTCTGTCGGGGTGATTCCCTCCGCCTACTTCCAAAACATTATAGCTCCTTTTTATAAGGAGGTCTTCCATAGTTTTTGGGGTTCTGATCTTCATATTATTTTTCTGCTTTTCTAAAATTATTAAGGGGGTTTAATTTTATGAATGCACGCCCCGGCACATTTTAATTTAAACTTTGGTGTTTTTATACGTTAACTTTATAAATTAAGATACAAACAAGATACAAAAATATCGGACTATTAGTTTTTATAATTACGTTCTAATCCCATTTTAATGAGTAAAAAAAATGTCAGCGACTTGGTAAAGTTTATGCTCCCCTATCCCGACAGCGTAAAAACGGCAGCTTTATGGTTAAGGGACTTTGTTTGGGACCTTTATCCTGATACAAATGAACTCATTTACGACAACTATAATGCCGTTGCTTTCGGCTGGTCGCCGACAGATAAGGCTGGCGACGTTTTTTGCAGCGTAGCCATTTTTAAAGACCATGTAAACTTTGGCTTCAACCGCGGTTCCGAAATACCCGACAAAAAGAAAATATTATTGGGTGATGCCAGTTTGTACCGCTATATTAAAGTTAGGGATAGGGATGATTTCCCCGAAGAAGATATCAAACAACTGCTGGAAATGGCTTACGAAAACTCCATATCGCGGTTAAAGCCTCAGAAAAAGGTACTAAAAGGCGAAACCATCGTGAAATCTATTTCGCCGGTGAAAAGGAGGCCTGTTTAGTGATTGGAGGTTAGAGATTTGAGATTAGTTTTTGTCCTAAAGATTTTTGGTTACCAACCTCTTATCACTAACTTGCAACCGATCTCTAATCTCTACCAATGGACCTCGAATTCAATAAAAACGAAGACATCAACAAACAGCTTGTTTACGACCTTAATATACGCCTGAAAAAAATCTATTTGGGCGGTGGTGAAAAGGCAATAGCAAAACATAAGGAAAAAGGCAAAATGCTTGCCCGTGAGCGTGTGAGTTATTTAATTGATGCAGATAAACCGTGGCTTGAAATCGGCGCTTTTGCAGGTGACGGTCTTTATGCTGAACATGGGGGCTGCCCATCTGGCGGCGTAGTTTGCGGAATCGGCTATGTATCCGGCAGGCAATGTGTTATCGTAGCTAACGATGCTACAGTGAAAGCGGGTGCCTGGTTCCCGATCACCGCGAAAAAGAACCTGCGGGCGCAGGAAATAGCAATGGAAAACCGACTGCCTGTTATCTATCTGGTTGATTCGGCGGGCGTTTATTTGCCGCTACAGGATGAGATTTTTCCGGATAAAGAACATTTTGGCCGCATTTTCCGCAATAACGCCATCATGAGCAGCATGGGGATCATCCAGATTGCAGCAATAATGGGTCCTTGCGTAGCTGGTGGTGCCTATTTGCCTATCATGAGCGATGAGGCGATGATTGTTGAGGGTACCGGTTCGGTTTTTTTAGCAGGATCATATCTGGTTAAATCGGCCATTGGCGAGGATGTAGACAATGAAACGCTTGGGGGGGCTACCACCCAATGCGAAATATCGGGTGTTACAGATTATAAACACCCGAATGATAAAGCCTGCCTTGATTCGATAAAAAACATCATGGGCATGACAGGTGATTTCGCTAAAGCTGGCTTTGACCGTGTCAAACCCACAGCCCCAAAACTCGACCCAAAAGATATTTATGGCCTTTTGCCCGATAACCGCGAGAAAGCCTACGATATGATGGAAATATTGCTGCGCCTGCTGGATAATTCGGAATTTGAGGAATATAAAGCAGGTTTCGGCCAATCTATCATTTGCGGCCTGGGCCGTATTGACGGCTGGGCAGTTGGTATTGTTGCCAATGAGCGCAAAGTTATCAAATCAAAAAAAGGGGAGATGCAGTTTGGCGGAGTGATCTATTCGGATTCGGCGGATAAGGCAACGCGTTTTATCATGAATTGTAACCAGAAGAAGATCCCGCTGGTATTTTTGCAGGATGTTACGGGCTTTATGGTAGGCAGCCGCGCCGAACATGGGGGAATTATAAAGGATGGTGCCAAAATGGTGAATGCAGTAGCAAATTCCGTAGTGCCCAAATTTACTATTGTTATAGGTAACTCCTATGGTGCAGGCAATTACGCCATGTGCGGCAAGGCCTATGATCCCCGTTTGATATACGCCTGGCCAAGCGCAAAAATAGCCGTAATGGGCGGTGGTTCGGCAGCAAAAACACTGGTGCAGATCCAGGCGGCTGGCTTAAAAGCCAGGGGCGAAGAAGTTGATGCGGTGAAAGAAGCACAGTTATTAAAAGAAACCACCGACAGATACAATAGCCAAACCACACCGTTTTATGCCGCTGCCAGGCTTTGGGTAGATGGGATCATCGATCCGCTGGAAACACGTAAGGTAATCTCAATGGGGATTGAAGCGGCCAACCATGCCCCGATTGAGAAGGCGTTTAATGTGGGGATAATACAAACATAATGATGTGCGGATGTGCAAATTACAGATGTGCAAATGATGAAATAAATGTCGTAGAGACGCGATGCATCGCGTCTATGACCTTGATTTATGAGATGTAAAACGCAACAATTCGTACCTTGTTGCAGTCCACCTGTCAGCGGGAGACGCGATGCATCGCGTCTCTACACGATCCCGGATATAAAATCGGTGAAATCATGAAAATCAATTTTAATCTGTGATCATTATTTTCCTATCTTCAAAACATGAAAAAACTGCTACTGCTCCTGCCACTGCTACTAATTCTGAAGGCAAACGCCCAAACCTCAAACGAAATCCACCAGCGGGCTATTTTGGTAGACACCCATAATGATGTGCTCTCCAACGAACTGATCAATAAACTGGATGTGGGGAAACTGCAAACTGCTGGTAATTTTGATCTGGTGCGCGCCAAAGAGGGTGGCCTGGATGCGCAGGTGTTTTCTATCTGGTGCGGGCCGCAATATGGTAAGGGAACGGCTTTTAAATTTGCCAACCGCGAAATTGATTCGCTTTATGCCTTGATTGCCAGGTATCCCGACAGGATAACGCTGGTGCGTAACTCGGCACAGCTGGTGCTGGCCGTTAAAGAAAATAAAATGGCGGCATTGATAGGGGTAGAAGGTGGGCACATGATTGAAGACCGGATGGATTATATTGATAGTCTGGCCAAACGGGGCATGTGCTATTTAACCCTTACCTGGAACAACAGCACGTCGTGGGCAAGTTCGGCTGCAGATGAAACTACCAATAGGGCAAGTTTAAAACACGTGGGCCTTACCGATTATGGTAAACAGATCGTCCGCCATTTAAATGACCTTGGAGTAATGATCGATCTATCCCACCCCGGTGAACAAACGTTTTATGACGTGCTGGCTACTACCACCAAACCGGTTATTGCCTCGCACAGCTGCGCCTATTCCATTGATCCTTTCAGGCGCAATTTAAAAGATGCGCAGTTGAAGGCGCTTGCAAAAAATGGGGGCGTGGTTTTTGTTAACTTTTTCAGCGGTTTTGTTGACAGTACTTTTTTTGGAAAAAATGATGCATTCCTGAAAAAGTATAAATTCCAATTGGATTCCCTTACCAAAATTTATAATGATGTGGATTTGGCTACAGATCAGCTTTTTTCGATGCATAAAACTGAATCTGATGCATTGCGCCCTCCTTTAAGCTTGCTGATCAAACACATAGATTATATCGCCAAACTGATAGGAGTTGACCATGTAGGTATCGGCTCCGATTTTGACGGCGCGCCTTCCTACCCGATGGGCATGGATGATGTGAGGGATTACCCCAAGATCACCGCTGAACTTTTAAAGTTGGGGTATACCGAAAGTGATATAGATAAGATACTTGGCGGCAACTTTTTGAGGGTTTTAAAAGCGAATAAAGGGGAGTAACAGTTAAACAGAATTTTATTGTAATTGATATGTCAAAGCTTTTTTTTATATTTTTTCTGTTGGTATTTGCTTGCTTTTTTGCCGATGCTCAGTCAGGCCGGGTGTATCTTACCGGAAGTGGCGAAATAACAACCAATGGTCAGTTAGCCACCTCCTATGCTGAAATTGCACAATTACCGGGTGATTCAGCCTGGATGGTAAGGCAATTTGATTTAAAGAATGTTCCCTTGAGTATTGGCTATTATAAGGACGCGCAAATGACTATTCCCCACGGAAAGTTTACTTACTATCATAAAGTGGCCAGCGGGCCAGGGTTTATATTAATGGGGAAATTAGTTGTTGATAGTGTTAATTGTGTGATGACTTCGGGTTATTATATCAACGGGGTTAAAACGGGAGTCTGGTTAGATTATTACAATAATGGACCAAAATCGACCCTGAGAACTTTTAAAGAAAATCTGCTGGATGGCCTTTATCAAACTTATAGTGAGTCGGGCAAAGTTGTAACCGAAGGCTACTATGAGAATAATAAAAGAGAGGGTGACTGGTGTAATCTTGGTGAAGATAGTACTTCCTTGTACACTAATATTTATAAACATGATAAAATTGTAAAACAAATTGATTACGTGCACACAGTTGCCTATGCGAAATTAAACAAGAGTGCCACCCCTAGATTTGATTTTGAAAAGTATATTTCGCACATCGCCGACCCTTATACCTATCCTATTAGTAACGGCCGGTTAGTAGTTTCTTTTACAGTAACTAAGGGTGGGGTGGCGATTAATCCGAAAGTTGTAAAATCATATGAACAGCAGTTTGATAATTTGATCATCCAGGCAATTTTAAATTGCCCTAAATGGGAGCCGGCGCTTTCAAAAGGACAACCGGTAGACCAGGTGCAATTTTATACAATCAATATAGTCAATTCAGCCATGCGGTTAGAATTTGATAATACCCATCATTTACATAAAAAATTTGATCCTGCATTGGGGGTATTTGTCTATCAATAATGTTTACTAATTTCTGACGTTTTTACTGGGTTCTTTCGTAAATTTGCATTTTACAAAATCCTCGATGTCTCAACAAAACGAACACGTTAAATGCCTTATTATAGGTTCAGGGCCGGCAGGTTATACTGCGGCAATTTATGCGTCACGCGCTGATTTGCACCCCGTTATGTATACCGGTTTAATTGCCGGTGGTCAGCTAACTCAAACTACCGAAGTAGAAAACTACCCTGGCTATCCCGACGGTGTAATGGGTGTCGAAATGATGGAAGATTTCCGCAAACAAGCCGAACGCCTGGGTACTGATATCCGTTATGGCTATGTGAGTTCGGTTGATTTTTCGAGCCTGCCGCATAAAATTGTGGTTGATGACAGCAAAACTATTTTGGCTGATACGGTAATCATTTCAACCGGGGCGTCTGCCAAATGGCTTGGCCTGGATTCAGAACAAAAATATAGTGGGTTTGGCGTTTCGGCCTGTGCAGTATGCGATGGTTTCTTTTTTAAGGGACAGGATGTGGCTATTGTCGGCGCCGGTGATACCGCTGCTGAAGAAGCTACCTACCTGGCAAAACTATGCCGGAAGGTATTCATGCTGGTACGCCGCGATGAGTTCAGGGCATCAAAAGCAATGGTACACCGCGTTTTAAATACACCAAACATCGAGCTGTTTTATAATACCGAAACCAAAGAAATTATGGGCGACGGGCAAAGTGTTACCGGCGTAAAGGTGTTCAACAACAAAACAAACGAAGAGCAAACTTTAGATATTACCGGCTTTTTCGTGGCGATAGGCCATCAACCCAATACCGAGATATTTAAAGGCTGGATCCACATGGACGAAACCGGGTATATTAAAACCAATCCCGGCTCAACCACAACTAACGTTGAAGGTGTATTTTGCTGTGGCGATGCCCAGGATCATATTTACCGCCAGGCGGTAACAGCTGCCGGTACCGGATGTATGGCTGCCATTGATGCTGAGCGCTACCTGGCTGCCAAAGAGCATGTGGTGACTGCCTGACTAGTTGAATAAGTTGATTAAGTTAAATTGGGTTGATTAAGTTACTTGCGGGTTATACCTTTTGCAGCCCTTATAATCTTTCCAATAATTACATCCCCGAAAACGCGAAAATAGCTTTCGGTCTTCAGGACTTTGCTGACTTTCGGACTTTTTTTCGTATCATTGATAAAATACACCAAAATCAATTATACTGCCATGGGAAAAGGAGATAAAAAGACAAAAAAAGGAAAGATAGCAATGGGGTCATACGGCAAAACAAGGCCGCATGATTTTAAAAAGGCAAAACCTGTCGAACCTGCTGTTAAAGAAGAAAAATAGTAAAACAAGCCGTCCTGGTAAAACCGGAACGGCTTGTTTTATTTCCGAACAGATTTTTTACATCTGTCCCCAATAACTTTTCTATAAAATCTGTTAACTTCACCACCTTATATTTTAACAGGTTCAATTGGTATTATGCTTAAAAAAATATTTTTACTGCTTTGTATAGTAACAGCAGCCTCTACCGCTATGGTGAGTGCCCAGGATAGCGACCCAAATCTTGGGATAATCCCCGCCCCGGTTTCCCTTAAAAAATCATCCGGCAACTTCAACATCAATCAAAAAACAGTTATACTGGCGGATAGTCTTGATAATAAAGCGGTGCTTTTTTTAACTGACTACCTCCAAAACAAAGCGATGCTGCATGTGCAGCTAAAACAAAATAATGGCACCGGCACTGTAAACAGCATCGTCCTCACCTCAACTGGTACAGATAACCTACCTGCTGACGGTTACCGTTTAACTATTACGCCACAACAGGTGCTGATTGCCGGTAAAGGAGCCGGTTTGTTTTATGGCATACAAACGTTGATACAATTAATGCCTGCCGACAGAGCCGCAACAGCTGCACTGCCCTGTGTGCAAATTGAAGATTACCCCCGCTTTGCTTACCGTGGAATGATGCTGGATGTTTGCCGCCACTTTTTTTCGGTTGAGTTTGTTAAAAAATATATCGACCTGATGGCGGCCTATAAACTCAATAATTTCCATTGGCATTTAACCGACGACCAGGGCTGGCGCATCGAAATAAAAAAATATCCAAGGCTTACACAAATTGCCAGCCAGAGGGCGCAAACGGTTATTGGCAATTATCACGACCGTACACCACAACAGTTTGATAATACGCCTTACGGTGGCTTTTACACCCAGGATCAGATCCGTGACGTGGTAAAATATGCCGCCGACCGTTATATCAATATCGTGCCCGAAATTGAAATGCCGGGCCACTCCGAAGCTGCATTGGCTGCTTATCCTGAATTAAGCTGCGACCCATCATTAAATTATAAAGTTGCCGAAACCTGGGGCGTTTTTCATGACATTTACTGCCCTTCGGATAAAACTTTTAACTTTTTGCAGGATGTTTTGACAGAAGTGATGGACCTTTTCCCAAGTAGATATATCCACATAGGCGGCGATGAAGCGCCAAAGGATGTTTGGAAGAAGTCGGAATTTTGCCAGCAATTGATGAAACAATTGGGATTAAAAACCGAGGACGAACTGCAAAGCTATTTTATACAACGGATTGAAAAATTCGTAAACTCAAAAGGCCGCAGTATTATTGGCTGGGATGAGATTTTAGAAGGCGGGTTATCGCCAAATGCCACTGTAATGAGCTGGCGGGGCGAAGAAGGTGGTATAGCAGCAGCACAGCAAAGTCATAATGTGATCATGACGCCCGGCAGCGGTGGTTTGTATATCGATCAGCAGCAAAGCAAACAGAACCTGGAACCATTGAGTATTGGTGGTTACGACCCGCTAAGTAAAATATACAGCTATAACCCAACACCTGATGTTTTAACTGCCGATCAGCAAAAATTCATTACTGGTGTTCAGGCCAATTTATGGACGGAGTATATCCCTTCGGAAATTAAGGCTGATTATATGATTTTGCCGAGATTGTTCACCTTATCGGAAGTGGCCTGGAGTCCGCTCGCCAATAAAAATTTTAACGATTTTGCTAATACGCGTTTGCCCGCGCATCTTGCCAAACTTGACGCTGGTAATTTTGATTATAGGGTGCCAACTGCAATAGGCGGGCTGGATACCATTGTTTTTGGCACAAAGTTAAATGTGAATTTAAAACCATCAGTTTCAGGCGCTAAAGTTTATTACACCATAGATGGATATGACCCGCGCGAAACAGACATAGCTTACAGTGTGCCGATGACTTATGACGTTCCGCCCGATCAATACCGCGAGCTGAAAACGATAGTGATCACCCCTACGGGCAAAAGGAGCATTAGCACACATGAAATCGTGTATAACAAAATGCCCTTCGCTGCCGTTAACTTTACAGGAACTGCCAAAGGGATGAAATACCAGCTGCTAACAGGAGAATTTACAGGGATAGACCAGTTAAAAGGCGCACCGGTAATTGATACAGGTACCGCTTTATCTTTTAATACTTCAGCATTTAAAAAGAATATTAAAGGTTTTGGGGTTGTTTACGAAGGCTTTATACGGATTGATGCTGACGGTGTTTATGGATTTTCCCTGGCATCGGCAAACGGATCGCAGTTGCTGATTGATAATCAGCCTGTAGTTGATAACGACGGTAAGCACGGCGTTTTTGAACAGGGTGGAGCTGCACCATTATTGAAAGGTTTCCACCGGGTAACTGTTAAATATTTCGACAACGGTAATTCGGGCCTTTTACGGGTAATGATGACTATCCCCGGCAAACCAAAAGGAGAAATATCACCGGATATGATGTTTAATTAACCAGGCAATGAAAAATATGCGTCTTTTTTATCTTTCGTCCTTTGCCTGCTTAATTGTTAGTGCTATTTGGATATCCGGTTGTAGCAACGACCAAAAAACGGCAGCAACAACTAATACAACGCCGTCAAAACCGGTTATAATGGATCCGTTCCGCTACCATAAAATGATAGAGGTTTCGCCCGGGCAGGACTATGATATTTTGAGCTGGGGCAGGGGATCGACTAAAATGGGAGCATTTGAGATTTTACATTCCGATTCTGCGGCAGCAAAATACACTACGACAACCGGCGATCTTGATGGCGCCATTGTAGATGTTTTTAACACCGATATGGATCTTGATGGCAATCCGGAGATCCTGATCCAGACGAAAAGTAATGATACGCTATATTACACGCATATTTTTGCCTTTGAGTTTACAAACGGCAAAGCCGAGAAACTGGATTTTCCTAAACTTACCGAACAGCAAAAACAAGGTTACAGAGGTTATGATAGCTTTTATGTAAAGGATGGCAAACTTGAACGCGAATACCCACTTTACAGCGGCAGCGGAAAAGCAGCCAAACCCACCGGCCAAAAACGGCAATTGGAGTATGGTATGCGGAATAACGAATTTAATGTGCACACCTTAAGTAAAGATACTACCAAAGTAAATTCTGCTGTAAAGCCGGTAGTACAAACAAATAACAGCCCGTCAAAACCGGTAAAACATACATCGGAGAAAAGGAAAAAAAAGAAACATAGAAGGCATCATAATGATGATGAGGGATAAAATTTGGCGATTGAGGGCTACCTTTTTCGAGATATTAACGGGTACAATTCTTTAAAAAAATGATTAAATTTGAATTATGAATGTACAACTTGTGTCAAACAATAAAGGAAAAGTTACTGCAGTTCAAATTCCGGTAAAGGAATGGAAGGAAGTTGAAAAAAAGTTAGCGGCATTTAACATTGCTGAAAGTATAAAAACGGGCTACAATGAAATGAAGCGGATAGAAAACGGTGAATTAGAAGCAAAGTCTCTTGATCAATTTTTGAATGAGCTATAAAATAATTTTAACGCCGAATTTTCAAAAGGAATTTAAAAAGCTTAATAAAAAATATCCTTCATTAAAGGCTGATCTGATTGAATTGACTGACTCGCTACTAATGCAACCCATACAAGGTGACTTGGTTTTCAAAAATTGCTACAAAGTCCGGTTTGCTATAAAAAGTAAAGGTAAAGGTAAGAGTGGCGGAGCACGACTAATTAATTACGTTCGTATCGAAGATGAAAAAATCTACTTCCTTAGCGTCTACGATAAGTCCGAAAAAGATACGGTTAGTGACAACGACATAAAATTTCTCTTAAAAGATTTGTAGTATTTCTTTTAAAAGCAAAAAGAAACCGATTAATTTATCTGCATGGTTTACAAATATACGCTTCATTTTATTTGCACATAAAACATGCATTTTCTGTATCCCGCCTTTCTTTTTGCATTGCTAACGCTGGCTATACCTGTACTGATTCACCTGTTCAATTTTCGCAGGTATCAGAAGGTTTATTTCAGCAATGTGCAATTTCTGAAAGAGATCCAGGAGCAGCAATCCTCCCGCAGAAATCTGAAAGAACGCCTGATATTGGCGGCCCGCCTGCTGGCTTTAACGTTTTTGGTGCTGGCATTTGCAAAACCCTATATCCCGGGCGCTAACAGTGCAGGCGCAGGCAAACAAAAATCGGTCAGTATTTTTGTAGATAATTCCTATTCCATGGAAACCCTTAACCGCGATGGATCCTTGCTTGACGAAGCCAAAAGGCGGGCAAAAGAAATCGCATCGGCCTATAGCATAAACGACCGCTTTCAGTTGCTGACGCAGGATTTTGAAGGCCGTCACCAGCGTTTATTAAGCAGGGATGAGTTTAATGACGCGGTTGATACCGTAAAGATCAGTCCCCGCAGCCGCAGCCTGCCGCAAATCATCAACCGGCAGCAAAGTCTTTTGGCCATGCATAAAGATGGCCCTGGTTTATTGTATGTGATCTCCGACTTCCAAAAAAATATGGCACAGGGAGATCCCGTGAAAACTGATACCGGCTTAAGCATTAACCTTGTTCAGTTAAAAGCGAGTTCGCTGCCCAATGTGGCGGTTGATTCAGTTGCCTTATTAAGCGCCATCCACCGCCCCGGTGAAAGCGAAAAAATGGTTGTAAGACTGCATAATTACGCTGGGCAAACGGCAGAAAAAGTGCCCCTGAAATTAGTGATCAATGGTGCCCAAAAAGCGCTGGGTAGTTATACCATTGATGCCCGCGCAATACAATACGATACGTTGGTTTTTTCCGGATTAAACGCAGGCTGGCAGAGGGCAGAACTATCATTGCAGGACAACCCGGTTACCTTCGATAACCAGTTTTATTTTACCTTCGAGGTAAAACAACAAATGCCTGTTTTATTGATAGACGGCGGAACTCCAAATCCATTCCTGAAGGCTGTTTTTGCAGCTGATCCTTTTTTTAACGCAAAGCGGGTGCCCGATGGGAATGTTGATTACGCGTCCCTTAATAGTTATCCATTGATTATTTTAAGCGATATCAACGCAGTTTCTACAGGCTTATCGCAGCAATTGAAAGCTTTTATAGGTAAAGGTGGTACTTTATTGGTTTTTCCTTCGGCAGATGCAGACCTGGCAAATTATAAAGACTTCCTCGAAAAACTAAATGCTGCCTGGCCCGAAAAATTAATAACCGGTGACGCCAAAGTAAGTGGCCTCAACCTGCAAAATCAGGTATTTAAAAATATTTTCGAGAACTTCCCGCAAAATCCCGATCTGCCCGCGGTAAAAAAATATTACCAGTTAAGCTCATCGGGTAACAATCCTGAAAACTTAATGACCATGCCCGGCAAGCAACCCTTTTGGGGCGAATATACCAGCGGTAAGGGTAAAGTATTTGTTGCAGCAGTTGCTTTGAGCGAGGATTTCAGCAACCTGCCCAGGCACGCCCTGTTTGTGCCCGTTATGTTCAGGATAGCTTTACTAAGCGGACATGATCAGCCTTTGTTTTACACACTTGGCCGGGATGAAATGATTGAAATACCACCTGTGCAAACCAATGAGAAACAATTGTTGAAACTGGTTAAAGCAAACCAAAGTATTATACCCGAAACCAAACAGACGGAAGGCAGCACCCTGCTTTACATGGCCGACCAACTACAGCAAACCGGCATTTATGACTTGAAAAAACAAGACAGTGCCGTTGCGGTTTTGGCGTTTAACGATAACCGCAGCGAATCGGACCTGAGCTATTTAAACGAGGCTGACCTGGCTAAATTGGTACCAAAGGCGAACCCCGTTTTAGAAGCAGGGAGCGGCTCGTTAAAAAGCACATTAACTGAATCAAATTTCGGCTTACAATTATGGAAACTTTGTATAATTTTGGCATTGATTTTTCTGGGGCTCGAAATACTGGTGATCAGGTATTTTAAAACTGACAAAGCACAAGTTTCGCAACCGGTTTAAATGAATAAAACCCACCTTTTAAAATAGCGCAAATGAATTTGCTCATTAAATCCGCAACTATAATTGATCCCAACTCACCTTTTAATCAAAAAATTGCCGATGTTTTAATTGAAAAAGGCATTATCACACAAATAGCGCCCGAGATTGAAACTGACACCGAGATATTTGAAGCAGAAGGTAAATACATTTCACCTGGTTTTTTCGATCTCAATTGCAATATCGGCGAGCCGGGCCTTGAGACTAAAGAAGATCTTTATACGGGTACAAAAGCAGCAGCGGCAGGTGGTTTTACGGGCATTGCTTTAATGCCAAACACTATCCCTCCGGTACATTCAAAATCCGAGATCGAATATATTTTAAACAGGGCTAAGAAGAATTTGGTAGATGTTTATCCTTTGGGCACTATCTCGCATAAAAGAGAAGGTAAGGATTTGGCCGAAATGTATGACATGTACCTGAGCGGCGCCAAAGCTTTCAGCGACGGCAACAGGCCGGTACAGGATGCCGGGTTAATGGAACGCGCTTTATTATACGCGCAGGGCTTCGATGCGCTGATCTTCTCTTATCCCGAAGATACTGCTATAGCCGGCAAAGCCAAAGTGAATGAAGGAGAAGTAAGCACCTTATTGGGCATGAAAGGCATACCATCACTTGCCGAAGAACTAATGATAGCCCGCGACCTTTATTTAGCCGAATACACCGTTTCGCGGATCCACTTCAGCACCATATCCACCACACGTTCGGTTGAACTGATAAGGGAAGCCAAACGGAAAGGCCTTGAGGTAACCTGCGATGTTGCAGCCCATCATTTGATACTTACTGACGAGGCGCTTTTAGGTTTCGACAGCCAGTATAAAGTTAAGCCGCCATTACGCACCCAGGATGATGTGGATGCTTTGATTGCTGGCCTTAAAGACGGCACCATAGATGCCATTGTATCGCAGCATACCCCGCATGAAGTGGAATTTAAAAACGTTGAACTGGAGGTGGCCGAATTTGGCATCATTGGTTTGCAAACCGCGCTGCCCCTGGCTTTGAAGGCCGGGCTCGACATCGGCCTGATCGTTGAAAAAATGGCCATCAACCCGCGGAAGATTTTAAATATAGATATTCCGGTTATCGCCGAAGGCAAAGAAGCCAATTTTGTGCTTTTTGATGCTGATGAAGTTTGGGAATACAACAAAAAGAATAACAGGTCGAGATCCTATAACTCTCCTTTTATTGATCACAACTTAATAGGAAAAGTATTGTTAACCTGTAATAACAATCAAAGTTTTAAATAACATCGACCATGACAGATCCAAAAGTAAAAATAGCAATAGAAGCGGCTTTGAACGCTTTTTCGAAATATAACAGTTTTGAGGCCACGCCTTTTACTACTGTTTTTTATGAAGTGTTCGCATCCGAAAAAGATTTCTTAACGAAATCTGCCATGCTGGACGAGATATTTGACGATTACCCCCAACTGGAGGCCATGAGGGAGATCTTCTTCGACCTGTTGCTGATTAATTTCTTTAGTGCGGATGTGATTAAGCTGGAAGAAGATTACCTTGATTCGCCGGAGTGGGAAGATATAGAAGAACAAACACTTGACAGGGGCACCGAACTGCTTAACTTGCTGCTTTATTTAAATGAATGCGGAGATGAGGATATTGAACCCGAACTGGAAGATTACCTGAAAGAATTTTTATTGGTAGATGAAGACGAGTTCCAGGATGAATACCGGATATATGAACCGGTGATAGCCAATCAGATCCTGATTGAAAGCCCGGTAGCGGAAATCAGTAAAGTAGCGACTGAGTTGCCAGAGGATTCAGAATTGAAAGAATTATTTTACCCGATGATGTGCTTTTTCCAAAACACTAACCCTTCATCCGAAGAGAAGAGCAATATTGCCGCCCATGCTGTTAACAAGGATTTTGACATGGCCGTATTGGAAATATTAACCTGTTTTGCTGAATAAATCTGAACATAGTGGACATCAACCTCGAACGTAAAATAAAGGTCAACGGCGTAAAAAACGGGCTACTACTAGGTATTGTTTATTCGGCTATACAAATACTGTATTTCTATTATATCACAAAAATGGCAGACTCGGCTTTTCTGCTCATTAGTGGCCGGGTGGTTTTTCCTCTACTGCTGCCAATTTTAAGCGTTATCTATTTTTGTTTGAACAGCCGGAAAAAGATCGGCGGTTTCTGGACGTTTAAGCAGGCCACTACCGGCATATTTATCATGTTGTGCGTTGCCTATATTGTTTATACGCTTGGCGTTAGCTTGCTTTTTAATAAAGTTATCGAGCCAAATAACATTCAAAAAACGGAGGCCGCTATTATCAGTAAAAAAACCGCCATCATGAAGCAAAGCGGGGTAAAACAGAAGGATATTGATGCCGCTATAGCCGATACAAAAAAGGACTTTGGCGAAGATAAACCCGCAACGTTGTTTTATATCATATTTGAAAATGGGATGGCTATTCTATTTCTCTTTGTTTTTGCTATCCTGTTTGCCTCCATGATCCGGAATGCGGAATATGTTTCGATGGCTGATAAAAACAATAGCTGATATAGTCCGCTATTAATCGGCAGGGGAAAGCGGGTTTGATCTGAAATATTTCATCAGGGATTTACATTAGTTAAATAAATAATTTTTAACTTTATTTCGAACTAAAACCAATTTCATAATGGAAAATGCAAAACAAAATTCTTCAGGGGTAGCTTTTAAATGGGCGATGTTCTACGTAGTAGTATCAATTGTTCTTACCTATGTATGGCAATTTTTGAATGTCGATCAAACATCGGCTGTAAAATACGTAGGCTATCTACCTTTTATAGCCTTTTTGCTTTTGGCTCAAAAAGAACATCGGGAAAACCTGGGAGGCTTTATTACATTCGGACAGGCCTTTGTTGCCGGACTTCTTTATTCGATTATCGGTGCCGTAGTTATCTCCATTTTTGTGTACATCTATTTTGCATTTTTAAGCCCCGAGGTTTTCAATAAGATTATGGATACCCAAAGGGATGCAATGACTCAAAAAGGGATGTCAAGTGACCAGGTTGATCAGGCGATGGAAATAATGAAAAAGTACGGAGCTCTGATAACAGCGTTTGTCTCTATATTCGCTATCGCCATTTTCGGGATCATCGTTGCCCTGGTAGGAGCGGCGATATTTAAAAAAGAACGAACCATTCAGGATATTGAACAAAATTCAGGTTCTTTTACAGACCCAGCAGTATAAAAGATAAACCGATAATAAGCAAAACAGGCAGCTCAATTGAGTTGCCTGTTTTGCTTGATAGCTATTCTTTTTTTATTTGGTTAAACTGCAGCCCTTCATTATAGGGCTGTAGAATATTCGGTCTTGTTTCCAGAAATGGTGTAACATCTTCCTGAATATGAATTTGTGATGTCTATTTTGATCTCCCATTACTGGTTTTAATGTTAGGAGGCAAATCAAACCTTTCCTTAATAAAAAAGCACTGATCATTCAGCGCTTTTTTATTTTGTAGATTTTAGCCCTGCCTGCCGACAGGCAGGTTTCGCCTTTAAAATCAGTGGCTTTTCATCACCTGCTTCACAATATCATTGCCGAATACAAATACCATCAGCGAGATTAATATTACAAAACCGACGATCTGGGCGCGTTCCAAAAACTTATCACTTAGTGGTTTGCCCTTTATCATTTCAATAACTAAAAACAAAGCATGGCCGCCATCAAGTGCCGGAATCGGCAATAAATTGGTTAATGCCAGCACCATCGATAAAAAGCCAACCAGGCTCCAGAAACGTACCCAGTCAATAGTGGTGCCAAAAAGGGTAGCTATTTTTACAGGGCCGCTTACTGCTTTACTGAATTTAACATCGCCTTTAAACACCTTGCCGATACCTTTGGCATTATCGCTGAATGTACCCCAGGCTTTTGTAGCCCCAACAGGTAAAGAACCGAAGAAACCGAAGGATAATTTTTTCTCTTTTGGAATATCGGGGTTCGGAATAAAGCCTAAAATACCTTCCTTATCAATCTGTGCCGTTTTTTGAATTATGTTGCCATCGCGTTTGATCGATACTAACACTTTTTTGTCCTTGTTTTGAGCAAGTTGAGCCTGCATTTCATCGAAGAACGTGATTTTGTTATTGTTGATGGCTACAATGCTGTCGTTTTTTAAGATTCCGGCTTTTTGTGCGCCGCTGCCCGGGGCAATAGATTCAACCGAAAATTTAGCACGCGGCAGCTTGTTGATAAACTGATCAATACCGTAATCGGAAAGATCGTTTAGAATAGTTGGAGGAATCTTAACGTGCAATACCTGGCTTCCGCGTTGTACGGTGAGGTCGCTGTTGCCTAATATTACTTCGGTGCTGGTTAATTCATCAAAGCGGACAACCTTCCTTCCATTTATCGCGGTGATCTGATCACCCGGTTCAAGCCCTATTTTCAGGCCGATCTTACCCGGTACTATGCCATATTTAAGTTCAGAATTCGGGATATATGATTCACCATATTTAATGGTTAACACCCAGAAGATAAGTATGCCCAGGATGATATTTACTGTGATGCCGCCAAGCATAACAATTAAGCGCTGCCAGGCTGGTTTTGAACGGAACTCCCATGGCTGCGGAGGGCCGGCCAATTGCTCGGTATCCATTGATTCATCAATCATGCCGGCAATTTTAACATAGCCGCCAAGGGGAAGCCATCCTACACCATATTCAACACCTTTGTAGTTGAATTTAAAAAGGCTGATGCCCCAGGCATCAAAAAACAAATAAAACTTTTCTACTTTGATACCAAAAGCGCGGGCCGCAATAAAATGCCCGAATTCATGAAGGATTACCAGAATTGAAAGGCCGAGAATTAACTGGCCAACCATTATCACTATACTCATTCGTTATGTTATGTTAAAACTGTTGCGCCTTTTAACGGCATTTTTTGTATTAAATTTTGTGCAAAGATGCGTGTTTCTTTATCAGTATTCAAATAGTCTTCCAAAACAGGTCGCTCCACAAAAGCAATCTGTTGCATGCATTGTTCAATTACTTCGCTCATGCCCAAAAAACTAATGTTTTCACTTAAAAATCCGGCAACGGCTATTTCATTTGCTGCGTTAATAATGCAGGGCATATTGCCTCCTTTTTTCAAAGCAGCAAAGGCTAAAGCCAAATTACGGAAAGTTTCAAGATCCGGTTTCTCGAAGGTGAGTTCGCTATAATTAATAAAGTCGAAACGTTTAAAATTGTTTTTTAATCTTACAGGATGGGAGAGGGCATATTGTATCGGCAGTTTCATATCAGGCAATCCCATCTGGGCCATAATAGCGCCGTCATGAAATTGTACCATGGAATGAATGATAGACTGCGGATGAACAATTACATCTATCTGGTCAGCATCAACATTAAACAACCATTTGGCTTCAATAACTTCCAATCCCTTATTCATTAATGAAGCGGAATCGATAGTGATTTTAGCGCCCATTACCCAGTTAGGGTGTTTGAGGGCATCTTCCCTGGTTACATTACTTAAAAAGCTATACGATTTACCCCTGAAAGGCCCTCCTGAGGCGGTGAGGATGATTTTTTCAACGGAGTTTTCCTGCTCTCCTGCAAGGCATTGAAAGATAGCTGAATGCTCCGAATCAACGGGTAATATTTTAACCCCGTGTTTTTTGGCGAGCCCGGTTACCAGTTCGCCGGCTACCACAAGGGTTTCTTTATTTGCTAACGCGATATCTTTCCCTGCTTTAATGGCCGCTATGGTAGGTTCAAGTCCTGCAAAACCAACCATGGCTGTTAAAACGATATCAATATCGGGATGGGTTACGGTATCAATAATAGCTTCGATACCTGCTAACACCTTTACATTAGTTGCTGCAAGTGCATCTTTTATATACTGGTATTTGTTCTTGTCGCAAATGATAACAAACTCTGGCGTAAACTCCAGCGCCTGCCTGATGAGCAGGTCAGCATTGGAATTTGCGGTAAGCAGGAAAACGCCGAATAAGTCCGTATTTTCTCTGATAACATCAAGAGTTTGTGTCCCGATGCTTCCGGTGCTGCCTAAAAGGGCGATATGTTTTTTATTATTCAAAACTTATTTAATCAATACACTAACTGTTTGTCATTGCGAGGCACGAAGCAATCGCGGACTATATATTCCCGCCAGTGTTTACCCATAAGACAAAGTTCGCGGTTGCCACGCTCGTTCCTCGCTCGCAATGACAAAGTTTATATTATATACTCCTTTAATTCTTCCGCTATTTTCCTGTCGTTGGCAAGTCTTGGCACCTTATTCTGTCCGCCCAACTTTCCTTGCAACCGCATGTAATTTATAAAGGTATCTTTTTTCAGGCTTTGGATAACCAAAGGACGTAAAATGTTACCCTCTACCAGGTCAAAATAGTAAATATTTTTCTTTTGAAGTGCTTTGTCTACTTTTTGTGCAAATTCCTCCAGGTTATCGGGTGCCTTTCCAAACTCAATAAACCATTCGTGATAGGGTAATTCGCCCTTTGGCGGCGTTACCTGCGGGGCAACGGTAAATTCAATTACATCCACGCCTTCTTCATTTGCAACACCCATTAATGCCTGTTCTACCTCTTCGCCGATGACATGCTCACCAAAGGCCGAGATATAGTGTTTAATACGCCCGCTTACGACAATTTTATACGGGTTTTTAGATACGAATTTGACCGTATCGCCCAAACTGTAACCCCATAAACCGGCACTTGTATTTAGTATCAGGGCGTAGTTTTTATCCAGTTCGATGTCCTTCAGGCTAAGGCGGGTAGGGTTTTCATTAAAGAATTCATCAGCCGGGATAAATTCATAAAATATGCCCGAATCCACCATCAGCAATAAACCTTTTTCCTTCTGCCTGTCCTGGAACGCTATGAAGCCTTCGGATGCCGGGTAGGTTTCTATCGTATCTATCCCGAAGCCGATACTTTCTTCCATCCGCGCACGGTAGGGCTCATAATTTACGCCGCCGTGTACATACAGCTTAAAATTGGGAAAAATATCTTTTATCTTTTTATCGCCGCTAACTGCCGAAAGCCTGTCGAAATACATTTGGCACCAGGGCGGTATGCCCGAAATGAGGCGCATATCCTCATTTTTTGTTTCGGCTACAATGGCATCAACCTTTTGCTCCCAATCGTCCATGCAATTTACTTCATAACTGGGCAGGCGGTTTTTTTGCAGGTAGCCAGGCACATGGTGCGCTACAATTCCTGATAACCGCCCAACGGAAATCCCTGCTTTTTTCTCCAAAACCGGGCTTCCCTGCAGGAAGATCATTTTCCCGTCGACAAAATCTGCATTGCCGGTTTCGTAAATATAGCTCAGCAAAGCATTGCGTGCCGCTTTAATATGTTCGGGCATGCTTTCTTTTGAGATGGGGATATATTTCACACCCGAGGTAGTACCTGAGGTTTTTGCAAGATATTCGGGCTTGCCCGGCCAAAGTACATTGGGTTCGCCCTTGGTTACGCGGTCAATGTAAGGGCGCAGGTCTTCATAATCGTGAATGGCGACGTTCTTTTTAAAGTCTTCATAGCTTTTGATCGCAGCGAACTGGTGCGCCTTGCCAAATTCGGTTGATTTTGCCTGCGCGACCAGGTATAAAAAGGTTTTGTCCTGCAGATCAACAGCATTGAAACGGAGCTTGTTTAACCGGCGATTGATAATGGCGGCAAAAGGTTTGCTTAATGCAGCTTTTAGTCCCATAAGCTAAACGGTTTCAGTAACATCATCATCTACATCGAGGTGACTATAGACAAGCTTACGATAAGCAACCACCAACAAAATGTTTACAAAAGGCACCGCAAATATGATCCCTATAACAGTTAAGGTGCCGACGAATACTAATACTTCAATAAAAACGAATAGTAAAAGATATTTTAAAAAATTACCTTTAATCAGGTTGAAGCTTTGGGCAACGGACTCAAATGGCCCGGAATTATCATCCACGATAAAGCAGGCGCAAATAGGAAAATAAAAAAGAAAAAAAATCTCGACAAATACTGCGGCAAGTATCCCGAGCAGATGTTGTACTATACCATCTTCCATGTTCTTAATTGCCTGGTTAAGAAACACATACACCGTGCTCACGATGACCAATAGAATGATATAACTAAGCAGCATTTTAATTTGTGGCAGGATGTCTTTAAACTCAAAGTCGTAGTATTCTTTATCAATCAGTTGAAAAACAAGTTTTATAAACCCCAAAAAAATGAAGCTGACTAATAAAATTGAAAAGATCACCTCAACTGATTCTAAAATAACGTCAGAAATAATATAATCAACAACGAAGCCGGTACCAACAATTATAACAAAAGCTAGCAGCGTATAAACAGCAATTGTTGAAAAATTTTTTTTCAAAATGTGCCATGCTATTCTAATTGTTTCCGATACCGAAAATGGATGGTACATATATAGTTATGATATTTTTAATATTATCCGCTTGCAAAAATCTTGCATAAATCCCAAGCCGTAGGCAATCAATAAGGTAAATGAAGCGATGATACTCAAAAATGCAATTTTTAATGAATTGTTTTTCCACCATGCGTGAAAAAATATTAACAAAATAATACAAGCAATAATAATGTTACCTAACTGCGCTACAGGCCAGCGGATTACGTTGGCAACCAATGTGAAAAACAAGAAAATGCAGCAGGGAAAAAGTGAACTAATTTTAGCCCCTTCGGGAAAAACTTGTAAACGTTGATGCGTGCCCTGCCAAAAAAATGCAGCTGTTTGTAGAATTTTAAAAAATTAGTTCTTCGTTTATGATAAACCTTTGCTTCGGGGATCAGGCCGATCTTAAAACCCATGGAATGGATGCGGATGCTGTATTCGATATCTTCGCCAAGGCGGGTGATGATAAAACCACCTGCTTTTTCCCAAACCTGCCGGGATATGCCCATATTAAAACTGCGCGGGTGAAACTGGCCTATGCTTTTCTTACTACCGCGGGTACCGCCAGTGGTAAAAGGGGAGGTCATGGCATAGCTGATAGCTTTCTGGATGGGGGTAAAGGAATGATGCGAATCATCCGGGCCGCCATAAGCATCCAGGTAGTTTTTAGCCAGTGAATTGTTTACTATCTGCAGGTAATCTTCGGGGATCAGGCAATCTGAATCGAAAACTACAAAATAGTCGCCTTTAGCCCGCTCAAAACCAAAATTGCGGGTAAAGCCCTGACCTTCATTCTTTTTTACAAAATATTTGATATCCAGCTGATCCGAAAAGCTTTTTACAATTTCCCCGGCATCTTCAATTGAACCGTCCTCGATCACCAAAACCTCAAACTGTTTATAGGTTTGTTGGGTAAGCGTTTCCAGCAGTTCCTTGATCTCCTGCGGGCGGTTGTATAGGGGGATGATGATGGAGAAAAACATTTTTTAGATGTGCAGATATGCGGATGTGCAAATGTGCGGATTTTTTGATTTTGATTTGAGCCTACGAATACGATTTTCTATTTGATGTTTTTGCATGGTTTATCGAAAGTTAATCATCTGCACATTCGCACATCTGAAATCCGCACATCAAATCACCTCCTCCACCTGGTAATTATTCCTTTCGGGGGCACTGCGGGATACCAGTTCGGCAACAAAGCCGGTTAAAAATAACTGGGAACCTAATATAATAGCCACCAATGCTAAATAAAACAGGGGCTGCGCCGTGACATCGCGGGTAACTTTAATGCCGTGTGCTATGGCGTATAGTTTATCCCATATTATCCAGCATGTGCAGATCGTCCCGGCTAAAAAGCTAAGAGTGCCCATGGTGCCAAAAAAGTGCATAGGGCGTTTGCCGAATTTGCCGACAAAAAATATCGACATCAAATCCAGTAACCCATTGATGAAACGGCTGATACCGAATTTAGTTTTGCCATATTTGCGCGGGCGGTGCTCTACTATCTGTTCGCCTATCTTCACAAAACCGGCCCATTTGGCTATTACCGGGATATAGCGGTGCATTTCACCATAAACCTCAATGTTTTTTACTACTGCTTTGCGATAGGCTTTTAACCCGCAATTAAAATCGTGCAGATTATGGATCCCGCTCATGCGGCGGGTGGCCGCATTGTATATTTTAGTGGGGATGGTTTTGCTTAAAGGATCGTGCCGTTTTGCTTTCCAACCCGATACCAGATCGTAATTTTCTTCGGTAATGCGGCGGTAGAGTTCCGGTATTTCGTCAGGGCTGTCCTGCAGGTCGGCATCCATGGTGATCACCACATCGCCCTGTGCGGCTTCAAAACCTACATTTAAAGCGGCGGATTTGCCATAATTGCGCCTGAATTTGATGCCTTTTATAAAGGGATTATTTTTATGCAATTTCCGGATCATTTCC
>Ga0206955_1059_pt1 | contig 31090 bp, 25 predicted proteins | sample Alteio_BWOrgHeat_34_FD_153247 | JGI IMG/M metagenome (GOLD analysis project Ga0206955, IMG submission 153247) | Enriched cells from forest soil in Barre Woods Harvard Forest LTER site, Petersham, Massachusetts, United States -... | ecosystem: Environmental > Terrestrial > Soil > Temperate forest >...
ATCCACGCCGCCAGGAGGTAAGCGTGGAGCGGAACAAAGACAAAAAAGTTTTCGCGTGCGCCCCACCGGTCGAGATAGGGACAATAGGGATTCGCATAGCCATTGCCGTGCGCAAGATTGATCGCTGTCCCACTAAAATAGAGATCGTCGCCGACGGGAGTGGGATAATCGATCAGGTACAATCCGGCCCACACCAGGAGAACGGCGGCCAGTGAAAGCTTCATGCGTTGCGGAGTATCCGTGGCCTGAAAGCAATGTCAATCCGGGCAATACTCAGAGGAACGGCTCAACTCTCCTGCGCCCCACCCGCGCCATGCGCCAGCGTCAGCAACACATCGGTCTTCGCCAGCGAACCAACGAGTCTCCGCTCGCGAATATTATCGATCACCGGCAACCTCTCCCCATCGTGCCGCGCAAAGACCTCCAGCGATTCCTTGAGCGACGCATCGCTGCTCAAAATGGGAATATCGTCGTGCAGCAGATCGAGCGCGATGACCACCTGCGGCAGATCGGTGTCATGCAGGAACGGCTTGAGGTCCTGCAACGCGATCGCGCCAAGAAACCGCCGGTCGCCATCGACCACGTAAAGAAACTTGAACGTGTTCGCGGCCAGCGACGCGGCGATCTGGGCAAAACCGGAAGTCCCCATGACGCAAATCGGGTCCTTCTTCATCAAGTCCCGCACATGCAAAAGAAAAAGCGGCTGCCCTCCGTGGATGTTGTTGCCGCGAAGCTGCCGCGTATAAACCGATTCGGGGCTCAGGCTTTTCGCGACGAAAAAAGCGGTCACGCAGGAAAGCATCAGCGGCATGATCGTCGCGTCGTTATGGGTCATCTCGAAGACAATCAGGATCGACATGATCGGCGCGCGGGTCATCCCGGCCAGGAAGCAACCCATCCCCACCACCGCAAAACTGGACGGCGTGATCTGGGCATCCGGCAACAGTGCGCGCAACGCCTCACCGTAGAGCGCACCGATGATCGCCCCGCAAAAAAGCGTCGGGGTGAACACACCGCCGACCGCGCCGCTTCCCGTCGTGGCCACGGTCGCCAGCACCTTGAAGACGAGGATGCCGAGCAAGCCGTACCAGACCCAGTCGTTATGCAGCACCGAATCGGTCACGCCGTAACCGTTGCCCCAGACGCTGCTGCCGTTCCATGAAGCCGGTTGACCCAGCGAGAGGACGCCCACCAGCAGTCCACCCAGGCCGAGCTTGAGCACAAGCGGCAACGACGTGCGCTTGAACAGCAATTCGCCTCCGCGCAACGCAAAGAGAAAAAGCGGCGCGACCAGCCCGGCCACCACCCCGAGGCCTGCATGCGCGATCAATTCCCAATTGCGCACGACTCCGAAATCGGGCATGCGATAGATCGCCTGCGCGCCGAGAAACTGGCTCGCGATAACCGTGGCCACGACCGACGCGACGATCAACGGCCCGATGCTCTCCATCGCGATCGAGCCCAGGACAATCTCGGCGACGAAGAACGCCCCCGTCAGCGGCGCGTTGTAGGCGCACGCGATACCCGAGGCCGCGCCGCACGCCACCAGCAAGCGCAATTTCGCGGGAGAGACCTTTGTCGCGCGCCCCAGCAGCGAGCCGAGCATCGACGCCAGTTGCACCATCGAGCCCTCGCGCCCGATCGAGCCGCCCGAGGAAATCGTGACGAGGGACGAGACACTTTTTACCAGCGTCGCGCGCATCCGGATCACGCCGTTGCCCACCACCACCGCCTCCATGAAATCGGCGGCGCGCCCGACACTCGACATTTTCTGCCCGAAAAGCAGGATCGAGCCCGCGACCAACCCGCCCGCCGCCGGGATCAGCAGCCGCGCCCACCACGGAAGAGTCTCCGGGATGAACTCCAGCGAGTTGTTGGACTGGTACAGGAGCTTTTCCATCTGCTGCAACGCCTCCCGGAAAGCGACGGAGGAAAATGCCCCGCAAAAGCCCACGATGGCCGCCCAAAAATAAGTCGATTCCCACAGATCGACGGGCGCGCTTTCCGTGATCCAGACCCGCAGGCGCAAAAGCTGGACGACGACGCGTCGCAGGAAGAGCTTCAGCGGCGGCGAGGACGCGGTGCCGACTTTGGGGTCTGTCGGCGGAGGGTTATTCATGGTTGCTATGATTTAAACTACCCCATTGTCCGCCCCCACGACGATGCAAAACGCTCCCTTGACTTCGGTAGTCGTCGCGACGGTTGGACGAGGAAAGGCGCCTCTCTCCTTCTCCGCTCCTTGTCTTCGCAACACGCCCTCGCTTAACTACGCCCATGCAATTTTCCCGGTCTTCCAGACCTAAACTGCCCAAGCGTGTGGTCACTCTCCCGCTTTTCGCGCTCGTCATCCTCACGAGCCTGACCGCTCTCAATCTTCCCCTTCAAGCCGATCAAGCCGCATCCACTCCACCCATTCCAGCCGGGGGAGATTTTCGCATCCTGTGGACCAGCAACGATCCGCCCAAAAGTCCTCAGGACCTTCAGATGCAAGATTTGTACGATGCCGCCGGCCTGACCCGATACATCTGGAACTTGGAAGTTCCCGCCGGAAAAAAATTGGTCATCCATCTCTCCGGAGGACTTTCCGGCGATAAAGGCGTTCATTGGGAGAACTATACCTGCGAGGTGACGGGCCCGCTTGCGCGCTCCTTCAACAACAGATTTTGCCTGATCGTCCACAAGACAAACAACGACCTGACCGAACGGTTGTGCTTTGAAATTTATACCGAGGCAGGCCATCCTTCCGAAGGAAGGGGTGGAGGCGGCTCATTTAGTCCCATCGATCTGGAGCCGGGATTGGAAGGCAGTTGGGGAAATTGGGGCGGCAATGGATTTCCCGGTACGGCGTGGGAATTGCGTCTGGGCCCCAAAGACGCCCCCTTCCGTCTCTACTATAAACTGGACGCATACCTTGCTCCCGCCGACCCCGGAGCCAAGCCAGGCCAAATCGTCTATCCCCCCAATTAGTCGGAGACGGGCCCGAACAACCTAGTCTTGGCTAATGCCGGGATACCTTCTAGAGTCACCCGCGTGCCATTCATCGATAGCAGTTCCCGGGTCGGGCGTTCACAGGGCGCCAGTATTTTTTGGGGACTTGTCTCCGTCTTTTTCGCCGCCGCCGCCTGTTTCTATTTCTGGAAAAGCCACGAGAACGAAATCACCGCCAACAAATTCCGCGACGAGGTCTACACCCTGCAAGACCAGCGCGACACCCTGACGGCGGAAAAAGACAAGCTTCAGGCCAGCATGAGCAACTCCGCGGGCCAGTTGAAAAGCCGCGAGGACTTCCTCGACGAAAAGGAGGCCAAGCTCGCCGCGCAGGAAAGCCGCCTCGATGCCATCGCCCAGAAACCGCAGGCCCCGTCCGCGACGACGCCCAAAAAATTCAACGACCTGCTCCACCGGCTCAGCCAGGACGACGGCGTCGATGTCGTCACGCGCGGAAGCCGCCAGGTCCTGCGTATCCCCAACGCAAGCTTTTTTGCGCCTGGCGAGGCGACGTTGAAACCCGATGGCCAGGCCCTGCTCACCCAGATCGCCCAGTCGCTGGGCAACCAGTCCGATGCCTTTGAATTGCGCATCGAAAGTTACGCCGATACCGACCCGGAAGCCCCCGCAGCCACGCCGCCGGCCAAGACCGACAGCAAGCCGGGGGACAAGAAAGACAAAGACAAGTCGGCCAAACCAACCCCGTCACCCGATCCCGCCGCAAAGTCCCCCTATGCCACCGGTTGGGACCTGACCGCCGCCCGCGCCGCTGCCATCGCACATTATTTTCACGACCAAGGCACCCTCCCCTTTCAAAATGTGCTGGTCACCGCGCGCGGCGATTCCCAGCCCATCGTCACCAGCGGAAAGAATCGTGCGCGCAACTCCCGGACTGAGTTCAGCCTCGTCCCCGTGCCCGGAGCCGCCCACGCCACCGACACCGCCCACGCCTCTTCCAGCACGACTCCCGACGCTTCGACCGATCCTCTCGCGCCGCCACCGGATCCGCCTGCATCCACTCCTTCGAGCAAGGACAAGGATAAAGACAAGGCTAACGCCAAGTAACCGTGTTCTAATGGACGCTTCCAACGATTCCCCTTCGACCGCCGAAGCGTACCCGACACCGCAGCAGCGCCGCCTGATGTGGACGGCCATCACCACCGTCTCCGTCTGCGCGATGCTCGCCGTGGCCGCGCTTGTTTTTTGGGGATTCACCGCATTTCTCAGTTGGTCCTACCCGATCCTGTTGCCCATCGGCCTCGCCGTCATCGTCGCCCTCGTGCTCGATCCCTTCGTCAACTTCGCCCAGAAACGGGGCCTCAACCGCGGCAACGCCACCCTCCTCGTCTGCTTGCTCGCCGTCGTTGGCTTCATGATCTTTTGGTATTTTGCCGGACAAGCGCTCGTCTCGGAAACCGGCACTTTTTTCAAGAACCTTCCCGCCACGTTGAACGATGGCATGACCAAGTTGCAGGCCGCCATGGCCGAACCCCGGGATGAAACCAAGGTCACCGTACCGACCGCCGCCCCTTCGGTGGAAACCAAGTTGCCACTGCCTGCCGATACTCTCACCAACCAGCCCGCCACCAACGCGGCCCCGGTCTCGACCGCTCCAACGAAAGAGCATAAATCCATCGGCGAAAATGCGGAATTTCAGGCCTGGCTCTCCGGCAACCTTCCCGCCATTCTGGCCTCGATCCAGACCAAGCTCGCCAACCTCGGCTACGAGGCCCTCGGCCCGGTCGGCCAGGCTTTCGGCTTCATCCTCGGCTTCGGCTTCGTCCCGATTTACGTCTATTATTTCCTCGCCGACCAGGACCAGCTTTCCCGGCACTGGCACGACTACGTCCCCCTGCGCCGCTCCGCCCTGCGCGATGAAGTCATCTCTGTCCTGGTCGAAATCAACACCTCGCTCGTCAGTTATTTTCGCGGCCAGATCATCGTCGCGGCCTGCAACGGCGTGTTGACCTTCATCGGCCTCTCGATCATCGGCATTCCCTACAGCCTCGTCCTTGGCATCATCACCGGCGCGTTGAGCATCGTCCCCTTTCTCGGCATCATCGCCAGCATCATCCCCGCGCTGCTGCTCGGTTTTCTTTCCGCCAAGAGCGGTTCCAACTGGCAATGGCTCACCCCGCTGCTCGTCGTGGCCGTCTTCGCCGGCGTGCAGATGAGTGAATCGATGTTCATCACCCCGCGCGTGCAAAGTCACAGCACCGGCCTTCACCCGCTCGCCATCATCCTCGGCATCCTCTTCTGGAGCCTCCTCCTTCCCGGCCTGCTCGGCCCGATCGTCGCCGTGCCCCTCACCTGCGCCGTCGTCGTTTTAATGCGGCGCTACGTCTGGCTGGAAAAAGTCCCCGCAACCGAAAAGGATTCATCCCCCGATCCGGCCGCCCCTGCGCCCTAGTCTTCTCTATTTGCCTCAATTCCGTTAACTCAGTAATTCCTCAATCTTTTCCCAATTCCCAATTTGGTAATTTGGTCTTCCCCCCTCCGAATCCTGTAAATCTTGTTAATCCTGTCAAAAAATCCCCCTGCCTTTTCTCATGTCCCTCCCGTCTAAAATTCCGTAATTCCGTTAATTCCGTCCAACCTTCCCCTCCCTCCCCATGAAAACCTACTCCCTCCCCTCCACTGAAATTTCCCTCGACGACTCCTGGGACGTCATCGTCATCGGCGGCGGCCCCGCCGGTTGCGCGTCGGCGGCGGCAGCCGGACTCGAAGGCGCCCGCACCCTCCTCATCGAGGCCACCGGCTCCCTCGGCGGCATGGGCACCTCCGCCCTCGTCCCCGCCTGGACCCCCTTTTCCGACAAACAAAGAATCATCTATTGCGGCCTCGCCGAAAAAGTCTTCAACGAATGCAAAGCCGGCATGCCCCACATCAAAAAGACCGACCTCGACTGGGTCGCCATCGACCCCGAACGTCTCAAGCGCGTCTACGACAAGCTCGTCACCGACGCAGGAATCAGGGTCCTCTTCAACACCCACCTCGCCAAAGTCGAGGCGAAGGACGGCGAAGTTCAAGTCATCACCGTCGTCAACAAAAGCGGCCTCACCGCTTACAAAGCCAAGGTCTTCATCGATTGCTCCGGCGACGCCGATCTCAGCGCCTGGGCCGGTGCCGACTTCCATCAGGGCAACGAAAAGGGCGAGCGCCTCATGCCCGCCACCCACTGCTTCGTCCTTACCAACGTCGACGAATACGCCTACCTCAACGGCCCGAACCTGCACGGCGCCCATTCGGCGAGCCCTATCCACGCCATCGTCGCCTCCGGCAAATATCCCGAGATTCCCGACGTCCATCTCTGCAGCAATATCATCGGGCCCCGCACCGTGGGCTTCAATGCCGGGCACATCTGGAAAGTCGACAATACCAAGCCGGAAACCGTTTCCGCCGCGCTCATCGAAGGCCGCAAAATGGCCGACGCTTTCCAGCGCGCCTTGGCGGAATTTTATCCCAAGGCGTTCGGCAATGCGTTCCTGGTCCAAACCGGAAGCCTTCTCGGCATCCGCGAAACGCGACGCATCGTGGGCGATTATATCCTCACCCTGGAGGACTATCTCGAGCGCCGCTCGTTTGAGGATGAAATCTGCCGCAACAGCTACTTCATCGATGTCCACTGGGCCAAGGAGGAAATTGCGAACGATCTCGACAGCATCCATAAGTGGGAGAAGACCACCTTTCACTATCAACCCGGCGAAACCCACGGCATCCCCTACCGCTGCCTCACGCCCAAAGGCCTGAAAAATGTCCTCGTCGCGGGCCGCTCCATCTCCTGCGAACAACTCGTGCAAGGCAGCGTCCGCGTCATGCCCGTCTGCCTCGCCATGGGCCACGCCGCTGGAATCGCCGGCGCCATGGCCGCCAAGCGCCCCGACGCCGACGTCCACAAAATCTCCATTCCCGACCTCCGGCAAAAGCTGCTCAAGGGCGGCGCTTATTTGCCCGATCCGTCTGAGACGAAACCGCCCATCGCAGAACCGGCGATGGCATAAGACTTCACGCTAACATGTGGCCGTTTACTTCAGATGCCTCTCATCCTATGAAGCACTTAGAAAATCTGATCAAGGCATCCATTGGCAAGATTGAAGACGGTAAAATCGACGTCTATTCCTATGCTCTATATTTTGATCACGAATCAAAACGCAGAATATCAATTTGCATCGATACCAAACAAAATTCCATTTTAGCAGTAAGTAAAAGTAATGAATTTAGGCAGAAGTATTTTATCGAATTTCTTGACGAGGGCGATTTCGATTCCGTTAAAAATTTTTCCTTTAACTCTGGTCGCAACTATTCGCTCGGTGATTACAAGTTCAGGAATATGGTCTCCTATGAGTACAGCCACGATTTGGATTATTCCCATTCGTTTATCTTGGGCGCAATCAGAGCCATAATTTCACTTCAGGATGAAATTACGAAATTTTCGACTGATCCTGAGCAAGTTTTGTTCAGTTGCTCCACGATGGAAGATGAATTCGGGGTATCCTGGTTTAAAATCACCGCGCCTCTTCCCAGCATCACAACCGACTAAGGCCGGACGCACTTACGGCGGCAAAATCCCATCCGGCGTCAATTGCTGGTAGGTCTTGCCTGCGACGGGGGTGAAGGCCGGACTCACGACATTCTGGACAATGTGGTCCTTCAAGCCATCGTCCTTGATCCACTGCGAGCTATTGCTTTTATAGGCAACGTAGAGCCCCGGAATCTTGACATCCGCCGGCTTGAGCGGAATGGCACTGCCACCCGGCGCATAGATCATTTTATAACCGGTGGCAAAAACCATCGGTAAGTTGTCCGAATCCTTATCCGTCACGGCAATCGTCACATCCCAGCAGACATTGTCCGGCTTCAGAATCTTGGAAGTCGGCTTCGTCTTGCCGGGCATGGCGAAATAAAATATCTCGGGATCGTCGCAATATTTTTCATCCAGCAATTTCTGAAAAACCTCCGTTGAACTTTTGCCCACAGGATATTTGCCGTCATGGTCGCTGGCATAACAAAACATCAACAAGTTGATGGATCGCACGTGCCAAGACGCAGGATCTGGAGAACCGTTGCTGATTCCCCCTCCAAAAAATCTCGGCGCATAAAAAAAGCCAATCACCACCAACCCAATCAAAATCAGAATGCTAATCCCCGTCCCCTCGTCGATCCCCTTCCGCGACGGTGATCCCTCCTCATCCATGGAGCCATCCTAGAAACCAATCCCCCAAAATCCAATCCCCATCCTCCCTGCCTTCATTCCGTTAATTCCGTCAAAAATCCCCTCCCACAAAAAGCGAGGGGCGCCCCGGTTTCCCGAAGCGCCCCTCTTTGTTCTGGGCGTAAGCCGAATTCTGTTCCGCTGCGCTTGCTTAAGGCGCACCGGCGATGGTCATTCATCTCTGGCGCGGATCGCTCCGCGCCAGCGGCGTCTCTCGACGCGCATGCGACCGATACCCGAGACGGGCCCCGAGGTTTCCCTCGCGACCGGGCAGGCGACCCGGCGTCTCTGTTTGGCCTTGCACCGCATGGGGTTTATCGTGCCCCGGAAGTTGCCCTCCGGGCGGTGGGCTTTTACCCCGCCTTTTCACCCTTACCACTGCGCCTGAACGAGCACGCTGTGGCGGTATATTCTCTGTGACACTTTCCATCGCCCGAGGCTTTCGCCCCGATCCTCCGCGGCTTTTTCCGCGGCATGCTGCCTTGTGGTGTTCGGACTTTCCTCTCCCGCCGAAGCGAGAGCGACCATCTACCCGCGACCAATCTATCCTACTTAATCCCCCAACCCAAGTCGAAAACACCGTCACGGAAGCGACTGCAATTTGGATAGGATTAATATGATTAATAAGATTGGGGGAAATGCCTAAAGAAACCCCTGTCTTCCGTTGCCTTTAAAATCATTTTAATCCTATTAATCCTATCCAAATTGCCTTCTCCCCGGATTGACCCACCTGCGTTTGCGCGTAATCTATCCCCGTGCTCCATCGCTTCTGCCTCCTCATCGCCATCCTCGCCCTCGCCGTTCCGCTCCGCGCCCAGAACGATCCCGTCAAAATGACGCCGGAATTTGCGCTCACCTTTCCCCTCGCCCAGAACGGCCCTAACGTCACCGTCAAATATCCCGTCCTGATCAATCCCACGACCGTCCTCAAGCCGGGCATGGTCCTGCGCGTGATGTACATTCTCCATTCCGCCAATGCGGACGGCTCCACCGACCTCATCCTTGCGCACAAGAGCAACATGGAAGAATCCTACTCACGCCCCGTGTCCGCCGAAGATGGGAAAGGCAAGATGCCTCCGGGGATGGCCCATGAAATCGAAGGCTATCGCCGCACGGTGTGGGAAGTGGCGAATAATTTCATCCTCGCCATGGCCCAGCTACCCACCGACCAGATGCACCTGATTTATTCCACCACCGGACAGGCCAAAGACTTGGTCGACGAGCGCTTCAGCTTCTTCGACGGCCTCCTCGTGGGCCAGCCCGATGGCAAAGTGACCGTGCTCGCAGTGGAAACCGACAGCCACGCCGACCAGGCCGGCATCAAGGCCGGCGATGAAATCGTCAGCATCGGCGGAATCGCCACCGAAAACGACCTCGAGAAATTTGCCGCCGCCTTTGCCGCCACGAAAAAAACCGCCCACGAGGACGAAGCCCAAAATTATCCGATGGTCGTGCGCTCCCCCGGCAAAGACCTCCGCACCGTCAAGGTTTCCATGCCGCCCTCCCTCAAAGGCGGCCTCATGCAGGGATTTTAGGACTTGCTAATCACGTTTGACACTTGGAAGAAACGCCGAATCTCCTATAAATAAATCCATGCGGGCAAAGCTTCCTCGCGGCACTCTGGACAAGCTCTGGAGCGATCCGGCCCAATGGCACGGACTCGGCTTTTATTACTGCAAGGATGACCCGCGAACCATCGTTCCCAAACGAAACAAGTGGGCGGGTTGGACGCTGAATTTTGCCCACCCCTCCGCATGGTTCAATCTTTTCATGGGAATAACCTCCGCGGTCATTCCGGCCCTGCTTTTAAAAAAATACGGCAACACCTGGCTCCTGTTTCTTTGGCTCGCGGTCCTTATCGTCAGTTCCATCATCACCAGTCGTATCAGGTCCTCTCCCCGTCGCTACGAGGAACCTTAATGGTGGTTGATGGTCGGGTATCGATTCGGTTTGTAGCGGCGGTCTATGACCGCCGACGATTTCACGAGTCAGTTGGCAAAAACTCGGCGGTCACAGACCGCCGCTACAAGATGAGACGGAACCAACTCCCACCACGGTAGTGTATCAGTTTGAATCCAGAATCTTCTAGCCTCATTGTGGCTGGTGTGCGAAAGTCTGGATTATGCCTACCCGCGCAAGCTTAAGACAAATGGAAGAGATCAACTCCGCTGCACTGCGAGTTGTCGCTCTTGCAACCGCCGAACAACCAAAGGCCAAGAATCCTGCCGCCGTAGCCTTGGGACGACTCGGGGCTAGCAAGGGGGGTAAGGCCCGGGCCGAATCTTTGAGCGCAGCTAAGCGCAAGGAGATTGCGAAGAAGGCAGCCCTCAAAAGATGGGCCAAGAAGCCATCAATTTGAGGCTTCAAAAACTTCTTTAGGAGGCGCAATCCATTCCTCCACCGTTTTAATTGAACCAAGGGCCGTTTGGTAGGAATATTCACCCGAGCGATAAACCCGAACGGTGATCTGGTCTCCATCGACGACATGAGCGAATTTAGAATGAATGAAGACTATTTGATCGGAGGGCTTGTAATAGGGAAGTCCATAAGCCCCTTGGTAGACCACCATCGGATTGACTAGAATCCCGTCTGGAAGTACTTGAATGATTTGGACGGGTTTTGTCTGGCAGGCCGCAGCCAATATTTGCTTTGCATCGGAAACTGCTTTTTCATCTGCCGCTAGAGCCGCCATCTTTTTGGCTTTTTCAGGATCATAATTAAACCGCTTTTGTAATTCAGGCTGTAGATCGGCAAAAGCAATTGTTCCAAGCCCTCCGTCATAAGTGATGTGCACTTTGTTTGCCTCGACCTGGCCAACAATAACATTGTGATAATCCTTTCCGGAGACGGTCCAGTCTTCGCCCCTCAGGGTTGAAACGCCCATCACAAGGAAGGCCAGTAGAATTTTCACATGTCGAATGTAAGGAACATGGGGTAATTCTTACAAGCCAAAAGAGGCAAAACTTTGCCGGTTCCGCATTTTGCTTAGACCGATACTTCGGGGATGAACGCCCGAGATTTCGGCCAAAGAGTCTATGCCCTGAGAATGAAGCGCAAATGGACTCAGGCGATGTGCGCGGATCGAGCCGGAATAAGTTTGCGAAATCTGCGGATGATTGAGACCTATCAATCCTCGCCAACTCTGACGACGGTGAAAAAGTTAGCAGAGGCATTCCGATGCTCATGGGATGATTTATTAGGTTCAATTTCCTGTCCGCAATCTCTAATCAAAGAAAAGAATAAATAGTTAATTCTCTATTGACGGTCCATATAGACATGTGTATACAAGTCTAATGTTACCTGATGGAGCGCGACTAGCAGTGGGCCTAATCCGTTAGTGCGGCGCGATGATATAAAAGGAACGAGCGGGAGGGGTTGCCGTCAGAAAGTAGCCCCTCCCGCCCGTAAGCACTAACCGATAAAAAAGACTACTCCCATGAAGGGGATAAAAAAAGACAAATCTCCATTTGACAATGCTTGCCCGCGCAAGCATATTTAGCCATGAACAAATTGAGCACTGAAAAAAGGGCACAAATTCTTCGCTGCCTCGTGGAAGGAAATTCGATCCGCGCCACCTCTCGCCTGACCGATGTTGCCATCAACAGCGTCATCAAACTTTTGACCGATGCAGGGCAAGCTTGTTCTGAGTTCCAGGACAAGACGCTTCGCAACCTCTCTTGCAAGCGCGTCCAGTGTGATGAGATTTGGAGCTTTGTTGGCTGTAAGCAAAAGAATGTGAAGCCCGAGGACAAGCACAAGATGCGCGGCGACGTTTGGACGTGGACCGCAATCGACGCTGAAACGAAGCTTGTCCCTTGCTGGTTTGTGGGCACTCGGGACGCCGGAGCCGCCTATCACTTCATGCATGATCTCGCGGGACGGCTTGCAAGTCGCGTTCAATTGACCACAGATGCCCATAAGCCTTACCTGAGTGCGGTAGAAGATGCTTTCGGAACGGAGATCGATTACGCGCAATTGGTGAAGATTTACGGGAATCCTGAGCGGAGCAAGTATAACGCAGAGGTTCGCTATTCGCCCGCCGTTTGCATGGGTGCGCGTAAGGCCAAGGTTATCGGGCAACCTTCTTATGAGCATGTTTCCACGAGCATTTGCGAGCGCAACAATCTGAATATGCGCATGGGAATGCGTCGATTCACCCGACTCACAAATGCCTTTTCAAAGAAGGTCGAAAATCTGGAAAGCCAAGTCGCCCTCTATTTTATGAACTACAACTTCTGCCGGATTCATGCCAGTCTCCGCATTACGCCCGCCATGGAATCGGGAGTCTCCGATCATGTTTGGTCAATGGAAGAGGTCGTTGCTTTGATCGATGTTAAATCAAACTGATACACTACCCCCACCACGGGTGTATTGACATAAAATAAATTTCTGCCAGTTTGGCGGGCTATGGCCAATACCCGTTCCGCCGCCAAGCAGGCTCGTGCAGCCGTGCGCCGCCGCACTCTTAACCGTACTCAAATCAGCACCGTCCGCACTTCCGAGAAGAAGATTCGCGCCCTGGCCAAGGCCGGTAAAACCGACGAAGCCCTCAAGCTCGTCTCCGCGTTTCAGTCGCAAATCGACCGCGCCGCCAAGAAAGGCGTCGTCCACAAGAACACGGCTTCCCGTCACAAAAAGCGCGTCGCCGCCCTCCTGAAGCCCGCCAAGAAAGCCTAGGCTTTCTTCCGCCTTCTGGCTCGTTCTCGCTCCCAAGTTTCACTTGGGAGCGCCCCTTGTTCCTCGCGAAATTTCATTTCGCGCTGACCAATTTCCCGTAGCCGCCGCCGTAAGGCGGTGGTCGCGTCCATCACGCTCTCTCGACCGCGGCTACATCGCACGGCAACAACTTGTGAATATGTTGTGAATAACCGGACTTTTGTTATTGGCACTCTTACCCGCATTGCTACCATATTGCCGCTTGAGGATTACGCGTTTTACCCATCTTTTTACTGCCTTTTGTGTAATCTGCCTGAGCGGAGTCGCTCCGCTCTCGGCACAGGACGCTCCCAGCGTCGCCACCACTCCGCCCGTCACCAGCGCCGGTGACGAGGCCATCGTGATCCAGGCCGACGGTCAAAACACCTACATCGGCCAGATCGCCACCGCCGACAACAACGTCGTCATCCGTTATCGCGGCGACGTGATTTACTGCGACCACGCCATCCTCGACCGCAGCACGAAGATCGTCACCGCCACTGGAAATGTCCGCATCTTCAGCGCCAACCGATTTTATCGCGGCGACATGATCACCTACAACCTCGACACCAAAGCGATGACCTCATCGACCTTTCTCGGCGAGGAATATCCCAAGTTCCTCTCCGCCAAGAAAGTCACCACGCCCGAGTTCAACCACTACCGCCTCACCAACGCCACGTTCACCACGAACAACCGGGAACACCCCAGCTTCCACATGGAGGCCAGCACGATCGAGTACCGCCCCAACGACGTCGTGGTCATGAAAAACGTCCTCCTGTTCGTCGGCGAGGTGCCCATCGCCTACTTCCCCGTCTTCGTGCAATCGCTGACCGATTCGCGCCCGACCTATCAGTTCAACGTCGGCGACAGCGGCCAGTTCGGCGCCTTCATCGACAACAAATACAACTGGGTCGCCAGCGACAAAATCCGCGGCTCGACCGAATTCGATGTCCGCCAAAAGCGCGGTTACGCCGGCGGCGTCGACGTCCAGTATTTCCCCAGCATCAACAGCGACATCCTCCTCAAGACCTATTACGCCCAGGACAATCTTTACTCCATGAACAACCCCCAGGTGCCCAACGCCGTTTCCAAGGGCAACCTAACCAATCCCTACACCTACGACGGCGTGCCCTACGACAACCGGTATCGCGTCGCCTACCAGCAGCATCTCCAGTTCGGCTCCGATTTTTCGTCCATCGCCGACATCAACGTCTGGAGCGATCCCTGGGTCACCCGCGACTTTTTTCCCAGCGAATACCAGCAAGAAAATCAGCCGCCGAATTTTCTCAGCCTCGATCAATACAATCCCGACTTCACCATCGGCCTGCTCGTCTCCGAACAGATCAACCCCTTCTTTCAATCGACGGAACGGTTGCCCCAACTCGAGGGCGACGTGAAGCAGCAGAAGATTTTCGGCACCGGGATCGAGTGGTCCAGCGTGAACAGCGTGGACAATCTGGAGATGAAATACGCGAGCCTCAATTACTTCCAGAATCCCCAGTCCTACATCTACAATTCCTTCGGCGCCAATAACGCCCCGCAGCCCCCCACCGCCTACACCTACTACCATCCCAACGCGACCTACGGCTACAATCTGAACCAGCAGAACGACTACAACGCCTACCGCTACGATACCTACCAGGAATTCGCCTACCCGAAGCAGTACTTTAACTTCCTCTCGATCACGCCACGCATCGGCGGTCGCCTGACCCAGTACTCGGACAACAACCAGGACATCAACGATACGGTCAACAATAACGGCTTGGCCAGCGACGCGATCCATAATCCGGTGACCCGCGTGACCGGCGATGTCGGGTTGAAGGGCGACTTCAAGATTTCGCGCACCTGGCTCAACGTGCAGGATCCCAACCTCGGCATCAACGGCATCCGCCATGTGGTCGAACCCTTCTTCGACGCGCAGTACGCGCCGTCGCCCACGGTCACGCCCAACAACATCCGCGGTTTCGACAACCGCCTCTACTCAACCCAACTCCAGCCCATCGATTGGACCGAGTACAATTCGATCGACTCGATCGATAAACAGGCCGTCGTCCGTTACGGCGTCTGGAACAAGATCCAGACCAAGCGCGACGGCGCGAATTACGACCTCTTCACCCTCCAAACCTACGCCGACGCCGATTTCGACCACAACTTCAGCGCCGCCACGCCCAACTCGACGCTCAGTAATTTGTTCAACACGCTCAACTTTTTCCCGACACAGCAGCTTCAGGTCACCTCCTCCAGCTCCCTCAACATCAGCGGCGACAGCTACAACCAGTTCGACAACTCGATCGTCTGGTCGCCCGACCCCTCCCTCAAACTGACCGCCGGCTACCACTACATCAATCACAGCTCCGTCTTCGCCGACAGCAACACAGTCAGCATGGACATCTTCTACCGCATGAACGAACACTGGCAGATGGAAGCCCAGGAACAATTCGAAGCCACCACCGGCCGCCTCCAACTGCAACAATACACCGTCTACCGCGACCTCGATTCCTGGCTGCTCGCCCTCAGCTATTCCCAAAGCGAAATCAACGGCGTGAACGACCAGACCATCTTTTTCACCCTCACACTGAAAGCCTTTCCGCAATTCGAACTACATACGCCGCGGTTGTAAACCGCGATGTTAAAAGTGCTGTCATCCTGAGCTTGTCGAAGGATCAGACTCATGTGGGCTAAACGGTAAATTGGACAGAATCAGAAGGAGCCTCAGTCGTCATCTGTCTTGGTTTTCCGCACGGGCGAAGTGAGTCTGATCCTTCGACAAGCTCAGGATGACAGATTGCCCAACCCCCGGTTCCAGTCTTGCCGTCCGTCCCAACCATGGCACAATAACCGTCCCTTTATGAATCTCGCCATTGTTGGATCGGGTTACGTCGGATTGGTCACGGGCGCCTGCTTCGCGGAAGTCGGCCATCGTGTCATCTGTGTCGACAACGATCTTAAAAAAGTTCACCAGCTCCAGGACGGGCAAATCCCGATCTACGAACCGGGCCTGGAAGAACTCGTCAAAAAGAACGTCGCCGCCGGCCGCCTCTCCTTCACCAACTCCATCGGCGACGCCGTCGAGGCCTCCAAGGTCATCTTCATCGCCGTGCCGACCCCTCCCCAGCCGGACGGCAGCGTCGACCTCAGCTTCGTCGAGGGCGTCGCCCGCGAGGTCGCCGTCCACATCAAGGACTACCGCATCATCGTCGACAAAAGCACCGTCCCGGTGAAGACCGGCGAAAAAGTCGCGCAGACCATCAGCCGCTATAATCCCGGCGCGGACATCGACGTCGTCAGCAATCCCGAATTCCTGCGTGAAGGTTCCGCCGTCGAGGACTTGATGAAACCCGACCGCATCGTCGTCGGCGTCTCCTCCGACCGCGCCATCGCGCCGATGAAGGAAATCTACACACCCTTCAACGCGCCCATCATGATCACCGACCTCAACTCCGCCGAGTTGATCAAGCACGCCGCCAACAGCTTTCTCGCGCTCAAGATTTCCTACATCAACGCCGTCGCCGCCATCTGCGAGGCCTCCGGCGCCAACGTCGAGCGCGTCGCCGACGGCATGGGCGCGGACAAACGCATCGGTCGCGCCTTCCTCAACGCGGGCGTTGGTTACGGCGGCTCCTGCTTTCCCAAGGACATCTCCGCCTTCATCCGCATTTCCCGCGAACTCGGCTACGAATTCCATCTCCTCGAGGAAGTCGAGCGCATCAACGCTGACCAGGCGGAACGCTTCCTCAAGAAAGTCCGCGAATCCCTCTGGGTCCTGCGCCACAAGAAAATCGGCGTGCTCGGCCTCGCCTTCAAGGGCAACACCGACGACGTCCGTAGCAGCGTCGCCATCGCCATCGTCAAGCAACTCATCGCCGAGGGCGCTGAAGTAAAAGCCTACGATCCCAAGGCCATGGAAAAAGCGCAGCCGCTCATCCCTGAAGCCAAGATGGTCGAAAAGGCCGAGGACGTCGCCGATGGCGCAGATGCCCTCCTCCTCCTCACCGAATGGACCGATTTCAAGACCCTGCCCTGGCAGGCCATGAAAAAACGGATGCTCAGCCCCCTCCTCTTCGACGGCCGCAATCTTCTCAATCCCGAAGAAATCCGCGCCCTCGGCTTCACCTACACCAGCATCGGCCGCTGACATGAAGAGCCCTTTGTACGCAACCAGCCTGCTCGTGCCTTTCCCCTGCCTTTTCCTAAATCCTGTAAATCTTGTTAATCCTGTCAACAAAACTTCCCAAAAATTCCGTTAATTCCGTCAAAAAATCTCCCTCCCATGAATACAATTTTAGTCGGCGCCCAATGGGGCGATGAAGGAAAAGGCAAAATCATCGACGTCCTCACCGAGGAAGCCGATATCGTCGTCCGCTCGCAAGGCGGCAACAACGCCGGTCACACCGTCGAGATCGGCAAGGAGAAATTCGTCCTCCATCTCATCCCCTCCGGCATCCTCCGCGCGGGCAAGAAATGCGTCATCGCCAACGGCGTCGTCGTCGACCCCATCGCCCTTGTCGGCGAAATCGAAGGCCTCGAGAAGCGCGGCATCAAGCTCGCCGGGCGCCTTCTCGTCAGCGAGACCGCCCACCTTGTCCTCCCCTATCACCGCCAGCTCGACGAAGCGCGCGAACTCCGCAAGGGCCGCAACAAAATCGGCACCACCAAACGCGGCATCGGCCCCGCCTACGGCGACAAGGCCGCCCGCACCGGCCTCCGCATGATCGACCTCATGCAGCCCAAGGTTTTCTCCGCAAAACTGAAAACGCGCATCGAGGAAAACAACGCCATCCTCAAGTCGCTCGGCGGCAAACCGCTTTCGTTCAAGGTCGTCGAAAAAGCCTACCTCGAGGCGGGCAAAAAACTCCGCCCCTTCGTCATCAACACCGTCATCTGGCTTCATCACGAATTGGAGGCGCAAAAGTCCATCCTCTTTGAAGGCGCGCAGGGCACCTTCCTCGACATTGATTTCGGCACCTACCCCTTCGTCACTTCCTCGAACACCACGGCCGGCGGCTCCTGCACCGGCTCCGGCATCCCGCCTCATCGGATGGACCGCGTCGTCGGCGTGATGAAAGCCTACACCACGCGCGTCGGCGAAGGCCCGCTGCCCTCCGAGTGCGCTGAAGTCTCCGACATGCTGCACGCCATGGGCCGCGAATTCGGCGCCACCACCGGTCGCGCCCGCCGCTGCGGCTGGTTCGACGCCGTCGCCACCCGCTACGCGCGCATGGTCAACGGCATCGACGAACTCGCCATCACCAATCTCGACGGCCTCGACACGCTCAAGGAAATCAAGATTTGCGTCGCCTACACCTGCCGCGGCAAACAAATCCACTTTCCGCCCAACGACGTCGTCGATCTCGCGCAGTGCCGCCCCGTTTACCGCACGTTCAAGGGCTGGCAGAAACCGACCAGCGACATTCGCCACTTCAAGAAACTGCCCGTCGCCGCCCAAAAATATCTCACCGCCCTGGCCAAGCTGACCGGTGCCCGCCTCCGCATCGTCTCCGTCGGCGCCCAACGCGACCAGACCTTCAACGCATGATCTCTTAAATGTAGCGGCGGTCTATGACCGCCGCATTTTTTCCGTTCCCTCTCTCATGAGCCCCCCAACCCTCTACAAGTTCGGCAAGCTCCCCCGCCACGTCGCCATCATCATGGACGGCAATGGTCGCTGGGCGAAGGCCAAGAACATGATGCGCGTCCAGGGCCATCGCGCGGGCGCGGAATCGGTCCGCGACGTCGTCAAGGCCGCCGGGGAATTCGGCGTGAAATACCTCACGCTCTACGCCTTCTCCGTCGAAAACTGGAAACGGCCAAAAGGCGAAATCCACACCCTCATGGGCCTGCTCGAAACTTTCCTCCGCGACGAACTGCCCGACATGATCAAGAACAACGTCCGCCTCCAGGCCATCGGACGTCTCTCCGATCTACCGGAAAACGTGCGCGACCAGTTGCACCAATGCATCCAGGCCACGCGTCAGAACACCGGCCTCGTCCTCATCCTTGCGCTCAGCTACAGCGGCCGCGTCGAGATCATCGAGGCCGTCCACTCCATCATCCGCGAAATCAAGCTCGGCCACCTCGACAGCGCGCAAATCGACGAGCAGGTCTTCAACCACCATCTCTACACGAGGTACTATCCCGACCCCGATCTCCTCATCCGCACCAGCGGCGAAATGCGCCTCAGCAACTTCCTCCTCTGGCAACTCTCCTACACCGAGATCTACATCACCAGTACCCTCTGGCCCGACTTCCGCCGCCAACACTTCGCCGAAGCCCTCATCGACTACGGCAACCGCCAACGCCGGTTTGGCTCGGTCTAATCGGGTGGCCCGGACAACTTGTTGTCCGGGTTCGCGAAGCGAACAGAAGGTCGCCAAAATATCCCACAAAACTCTCGGTCATCCTGAGCCCGTCGAAGGATCAGTTTCGGCTGACTTTCGTCAAGCCGAAGGCTTGCCAGCACCCTAGCCGGTGGTTGAGCCCGCAGCGGGCGACACCACCGGAAAGCTCAAAAAAAGCGATCTCACCCCGGCGGGGGTGACAGCCTTTCTCTCGCTCATCCTGAGCTTGGACACAACCCGATTTATGCCATCTTAACATCATGCAGATTTCCCATTTCGCCCCCCGCCGCTTTCTCCCCGAGACCATCGACCTCACCGACACCGCCCAACTCACTCCCGTCTTCGACCAACTCTCCGCCAAGCTCGATGCCGTCGCCTCCGTCGCCGATCTCGAAGCGTGGCTCAGCAACCACAGCGAAGTCTGCGCCGCCCTCGGCGAATCCTCCTCGCTCACTTACATCGCCATGACCTGCCAGACCGATGACGAAGCCAAGGAAAAGGCCTACATGCACATCGTCGAGGTGGTCGATCCGTGGCTCAAGCCACGTCAGTTCGCGTTGATGCAAAAACTCACGCAATCGCCCTTCTTCGGCCAACTGCCTCCCTTCTACGCCGTCTACCGCCGCAGCGTCGAGACGCAGGTGAAACTCTACCGTGAGGAAAACGTCGCCCGCGAAACCGCCATCGCCAAGCTCACCCAGCAGTACCAAAAAATCAGCGGCGGCATGACCGTGCAATTCGACGGCAAGGAACAGACCCTCGCCCGCATGGGCCGTATCCAGGAAGAACCCGACCGCGCCCGCCGCGAAGCCGCCTGGAAAACCGTCGTGGCGCGCCGCCTCCAGGATGCCGAAAAACTCGAGGATATCTTCGACCAGCTCCTTGTCCTCCGCAACGAAATCGCCCTCGCCGCCGATTTCCCCGATTTCCGCGCCTACACCTTCGCCAGCTACGAGCGCTTCGATTACACCCCCGAGGATTGCCTCCGCTTCCACGACGCCGTCGAGCACCACATCGTCCCGCTCGTGCGCGAGTTGCAGAAAGAGCGCCAGAAAAAACTCGGCGTCGCTCCCCTGCGTCCCTGGGACCTCGCCGTCGATCCCGACCAGAATCCCCCGCTCCATCCCTTCGAGGCCTCCTCCGAATTACTGGAGAAATGCCACAAGATCTTCTCCGCCCTCGATCCGCGCCTCGGCAACTACTACCATGTCCTCCGCGCGCAGGAACTCGTCGATCTCGACAATCGCAAAGGCAAGGCCCCCGGCGGCTACCAGAGCACGCTCTCCGAGTCCCGCGTCCCCTTCATCTTCATGAACGCCGTCGGCGTCCATCGCGATGTCGAGACCATGCTCCACGAAGCCGGCCACGCCTTCCATGCCCTCGCCTCGCGCGAGCAGCCGCTGCACGCCTACCGCGGCGCACCGATCGAATTCTGCGAAGTCGCCTCCATGGGCATGGAACTGCTCGCCGCGCCGCATCTGCGCATGTTCTATTCCGAGCCGGACGCCAAGCGCGCCCAACGCGATCACCTCGAGGGCATCATCAAATTCTTCCCATGGATGGCCACCGTCGATGCCTTCCAGCACTGGATCTACACCCACCCCTGCCACACCCGCGGCGAGCGAAAGGCCTTCTGGCTCTCGCTCATGGACCGCTTCGGCGGCATCGAGGATTGGAGCGGCTTCGAGCCAGCCCGCGCCCAAATCTGGCACCGCCAACTCCACATCTTCGAGATCCCCTTCTACTACGTCGAATACGGCATCGCCCAACTCGGCGCCCTGCAACTCTGGCAGGCCTCCCGCCGCGATCTCCCCTCCGCGCTTGACAATTACCTCAAGGGCCTGAGTCTCGGCGGCTCGCGTCCCCTCCCCGAACTCTTCCAGACCAGCGGCCTCGCCTTCGACTTCACCGACAAAACCATCGCCCCCCTCATGCGCAACGTGAAGGATGCGTTGGGGGAACTAGCCGCCTAACACGTAGCATGAAGAAACCTATGTTAGTCACCTGCGGTAACATTAGGAAGCACTGCCAGCCGAGCTATCGTGGGAAGATGACTTACGCACAAATTGCAAAAGACTATAAAAAGAACTGCCAAGCTATAGAAAATGGTTACATCCGTCATTTTAGCGCAACAGACAAGGCGGTCGTTCGAGCAGTCGAATCTGAATATCCTGAAGGTAAGCGATATCCCCATCAGTACCGCATTCCTAAATCTGCATTGCGTGAGGCGAAAGACTTACTCGAAACTGTTAAATTTAATAAAGGGAAGAGCTTTGATGCCATTCACGAGTTAGTAAAGAAGGCCATAGAGGGAGTAAGTGGAATTGGTGAACTTATCATCTACGATATTGCCCATAGAATTGGAGCTTCCTTAAGAATAAAGCCGCAAGATGTCTATCTGCACTGTGGAACACGCGAGGGTGCCAAAAAGCTTCCTGGTTACAAAAAGGGCATGAAAAAAATGCCCCTATCTCTCATTCCCAAAGAATTACGTCATTTGGGGGCCGAACACTTAGAAAACTGTTTGTGCATTTACAGCAAGAATTTGCCCTGAAATGCTGACACTTTTCATATTCTTTTCCCTCGTTCCCAAACTCCATTTGGGGACGCCCTTGTCAGTGCAACTCCATTGCCCACCTATCTCTTATTAGCGGCGCTCCTGCTCTCGTTCGCGAAGAAGGTTTTTGACCGCATCAACTCTGCGACCACCTGAAATAGCTGCAGCGCGGGCGCCAAAATCAGGCCAGACAACTTTTCGAGACTTCTTTGAAACCTTAGTCCGAGCTTTTTTATCAGCCCTAGGGCGCTTGGCTTTGATCATAGGGCTATCAAAATGGAACCTTTCAAACATGAGGTCAAGTAATCCGGCCCCTAAAAATCACCTTTGCCGTAGTCAACGAGTGTGAGAAAATGTCCGTGATGGGCAATCGCTTTATTCTATCCGTTGTCGCGATGGGCCTGTTCGTCTTCACGTTGCCACCCCTCCACGCCGAGCCCACCGACGACGAAAAAAAATCCCTCCACGCCGCCGAGCAATCCTACAAGGACGGCGCCTTCGATCTCTGCAACGACCGCGTCTCCGCCTTGCTCAAAAAATATCCGAAGAGCGAACTCGCCGCCGCCGCCGAATTGCTCCAGGCCCGCGCGCTGTATCAACTCGGTCGCAGCGATGCCGCCGTCGCCGCGCTCAACCTCCCCATCGACCAAGTCCCCGAAAACCTCCGCGCCGACACCCTCTTCTGGCAGGCCGAGTCCCTCCTCGATCTCGGCAAATGGCCCGACGCCGAGGCCAAATATCGCGCTGTCATCGCGCTGAAGGACAACGCCGGTCACACCGATGCCGCCAATCTCGGCCTCGCCTGGGCACTTTTCAAGCAGGGCAAGGAAGCCGACGCCCTGCCGCTCATCCAGGCCCTGATCAAGGACCAGCCCGCAACCCCCGCCGGCTGGCAGGCGCAACTGTTGCTCGCGAAAATTCAACTCGCCAAAAATCAACTCAAGGAAGCCATCGCCGGTCTCGAGGCCCTTCTCGCCTCCAAGCCGGAACCGGGCCTCGCCTTCGAGACCGACTACTGGCTCGGCGAAGCCTACGTCGCCAATAACCAGGCCGACCAGGGCATCATCGCCTACCAAAAGATCACGAATGAACCGAAGGCTTTTCCAAAATCGCTCGTCGCCAAGGCCTTTCTCGGCCTCGGTCGCGCCGAACACGCGCTTCATCAGGACGACCAGGCGATGCTCGCCTACGAACAGACCTACAAACTCACCGACAACGAAACCACGCGCCTCGACGCCTTCCGCGCCTACCTCCAGAGCGCCCGCGCCGGCGGACAATTGCCCGAGGCCGTGACAAAACTCCAGGAATTCGCCAAGACTTCCGATGCCTCCGCCCCGGGGGCGCTCTTCGCCATCGGCTCCGCCCTGGCCGAGGACCGCGAGGACGACAAGGCCATCGGCATCCTCGAGTCGCTCCTTGTCGCCTACGGCACCAGCCCGTGGGTTCCCGCCACCAACTATCAACTCGGCCAGCTCTACGCCCGCGAGGAAAAACCCGCCCAGGCCATCAAGGCCCTGCAAAGCTGCATCGACGCCAACACCGATCCCGTGCTCGTCCGCTCCGCCCGATTCCAGCTCGGCTACGTGCTGCTCAGGCAGACCAAGGATTACGCCGGGGCCGCCGCCCAGTTCGCCCAGATTTCCGACGGCACCGATTCCTCCGCCGAAAACGCGGCCTACAATTTTCTGCTCGCCCAGGCCTATCTCGGCAAAAGCGACATCTTCATGAAAGCGGAATCCGATTTTGAAAAGCGGTTTCCAAAAAGTTCCCACGCCAAGGAAATCGCCCTCGCGGAAGGCCAGCTCCTCGCCAACCAGGGCAAGACCGACGACGCCAAGGCCGCTTACCAAAAAGCCATCGCCCTGCCCGGAACCGACCCCGGCCAGGAAGCGCTCCTCAAGGCCCTCGCCGATCTTCAGTACCAGACCAATGATCTCGCCGGCTCGCGCACGACCTGCCAGATGATCGTCGATCAATTCCCCAGCGACGCCCTCGCCGCCGCCCAGCGCGGCATCCTCATCGACTACGAACTCAAGAAACTCAACGAAGACCAGGTCGAGCAGGCCCTGGTGCAATTGGCGGACAAATACAAGAACGCCGCCGGTGCGCCTGAGGCCTACTTCCGCTTGGGCGAGTTTTATTTCTATCGCCAGGACTTCGTCAAGGCCCAGGACGCCTTCCAGCAATTGATTGCCAATTATCCGAACAGCGGCAGTGTCGACCACGCCTATTTTTACGCCGGACAGGCGGCTCTCTCTCACCAGGATTATGGAGCCGCCAAGACCCTGCTGGAAAAAGTCCCCGACAACTCCATCTTCAAACCCGACGCCCGCCTCTGGGAAGGCCGTGTCTACCACGAACAACTGAACTTCGACCAGGCCGTCCCCTTTTTCGACGCCGTGCTCGCGACCGAAAAAACCGGGTCCGATTTCGTCCAGGCCAACCTCCTTAAGGGACAATGCCTTTTCGAGATGGGCACCAAGGATGCGACCAACTACCCCAAGGCCGTCGCCGCCTTCGATCAAATCCTGAAAAGCAAGGATGGCTCCATCGCCGAGCGCAACGAAGCCGCCGTGCGAAAGGCAAAGTGCCTCGAAAAAATGAACCAGACCTCCGAGGCGATGGCGCTTTATCTCGACGTCCTTTACGGGCGCGTGGCCGGCGACGACGCCACTTCACCCACGCCGCCGGAATTTTCCTGGCAGTTCAAGGCCGGCATGGAAGCAGGCCGCCTCCGCGAAGCTCAAAAAGACTGGCGCGGCGCCATTGAAGTCTACAAACGTCTCGAACAAATCGGCGGCGCGCACCAGCAGCTCGTCCACGACCTGATCAACAAGCTCCGCCGCGATAATTACATCTACGAGTAGCTTGCGCTCTTCTCGGTGGTAGCCGCCGCTGTCCCTACCGGCGGATGTTTTCCTACCCCGGTAGCCGTCGCGCTCCGCGCGACAGTGCCCCCCCTCGTTCCCAAGTTTCACTTGGGAACGCCCTTGTCCCCGCAATTTCATTGCCTCCCCATCCGACCCATCAGCCCCCTAAGACCTATTCCCTCCTCCGCCAAACACTAGCCTCCGCCACACTCCACTGATACTTCCGCCGATGCTCGCGAATCAGAAACGGCAAATCCACCGTCTGCTGTAGCTCAAACGCCGGCTCCAGAATTCTCTTCAACGCCCCCAGCGTCCCCTCCACCTCATCCACGAGCCACTTGTCCTGCGGCGTATATTCTTCCAGCCACGTGTAAGGCGACGTGATGATCAGCCCCCCGCCTGAAGTAATCAGCCCGGGCAAACGCGCCAGGCACTTCGCCGGATCAGGCAACCGGTCGATCAGGTTCGCCATCAGCACCAAGTCGAAAGTCCCGAGATCATCCGCCAGCGCACAGGCATCGCCTCGCGCAAAGCTCACGTGATCGGTCTTCAAGTCGGAAGGCACCTCCAGCCGCAGCTCATCCGTCGCGGGACCCTCGCGCGGCGCACGCACCGTCACCGCACGGTCCCGCTGCATCTCCCGCGCGGCGGCGATGAATCGTTCCGAAAAATCGATACCCACCACCTCGTCGAAATGCCGCCCCAACTCAAAACTGCTCCGCCCCACCGCGCAACCGAGATCAAGCGCCCGCCCCTGTTTTTTCAGCTCAAGATGACGCAACGTCTCACTCACGCACCGCACCGGAAATCCGCAAGCCATCCGCGCCTCCGGCAAAAGCGGGCAAATCTGTTCCGGCGTCCCGTAATGAAACAGGAGATACTGCTCCACCGCCGCATCCGACTCATAAAAAGGCGTGCCCATGACGATTACTTGATCGCGTTGTCAATCTGGTCGATCGCATTGAGTTCGGGAGCAACCAGCACATTGTACGCCAGCCTCCCAACCACCGCCGCCGCGATGATCAGCACAAAAAAATAAACGATCTTCGGCAACCACTCCGTCATCCGCTGCTGCGCCAGCAACCACGTGCGCGACGCCTCCGCCTCAAGATTCGCGAACGCCGCCTCCAGCGCGCCGGAGACCTCGCCCGTCTCGACAAAATCGATCCAGTCCGACGGCAATTCTCTCCATCCCAACATCAGTTGCGAAAGGGTCATCCCCTCCCGGATTGCCTCCTCACTTTCCGTGGCCAGCCGGTCACAGCCAATGAAACCCGAGGACCGCCACGCGTCCGCGACCGCGCGGGAGAGGGTGATGCCCGCGCTGAATTCAAGCCTCAACGCCGTGATCCAGCGATAGGCAAACGCCGCCCTCAGGGAACCGCCGACAATCGGCACCCAGAGCCAGATTTGCCGCATCGCCTCGCTCGTCCACGAGGCCCGCACCACCATGTAAATGACGAAGCCGATAAAGTAGACCGTCGCCATCGCCTCAATAAAATGAACCAGCGCCACCGGAAACGACGTCAGCGTCATCTCCACAATGGCGCCGAGAAAAATCGCCAGGTGCATCACGGTGATCGGATAATAAAGCGGGCGAATCAGCGCCTGTCGCATTTCCAAGTCCCGCGCCCAGAATTCGGAGATATGCTGGAACACCGTGTCCAGGTGCCCGCTCCGCTCGCCCGCCGCGACGAGATGACACTCGAAAGCGGAAAAACCGGCCGCCACAAAAGCCTCGTTGAGCCTCTCCCCCGCGTTCACTTTTTCCGAAAGGACCGACAGTTGATGCCCCGGCATCCGTTCCTTCATCCGCTCCAGGCTGGCCCGAAACGACAAGCCCGCGCGGGCCAAAACAGCCAGCTGTTGATAAAAACGAATTCGCTGTTTCAACGTCACTCCCGCACCTTACCCGACGATTTCCAATTTGGCGAGGGATGCGGTTGCAACATTCTCCCCCAAATCTCCCGCTCTAAAAATTCCGTCATCCTAAGCTTGTCGAAGGACCAGACACGCATGGGAAGAAAGGCCAACTGAACAGAATGCGAGAAAGCGTCGACCGCTCAATTTCCCATCGCCAGCATCAGCGATACGTGTCTGGTCCTTCGACAAGCTCAGGATGACAGCATAAAAATTTATCCACAAATTTCTGCGCGATGGGCGTGACACCGCTTAATCATTTTCGTAACTTCAGCATGATCAAAGCGGCCCGGCTGGCAGATTCAAGACGCGCGCTTGCGATGGTGCCCGGCGGGAGCTTTTGCCAGAACTGCCGATGAATCGCCGAAATTTATTTTCCCACGCCGTGCTCGCAGTCGGCCTGCTCGTCGTCGTCTCCTGCAACGCCCGCGCCGCCGTTTCCCTCGGCATCGACGAACTCGAAAAAACCAATTTCGCCGCGCTCAAGGGCAAGCGCATCGGCCTCGTCACCAACCCCTCCGGCGCCGATTCCAAGGGCCGATCCGCCATCTCCGTACTTTATAACGGTCAGTCCGCAGGCGGATACAAACTCGTCAAACTCTTCGGCCCCGAGCACGGCATCGACGGCCTCACCGGCGCCGGCAAGGACGTCAGCAACAGCCATGATCACCTGACCGGCCTTCCCGTCTACGCGCTCTACAACACGCCCCGCGAAAACCATCGCCATCCCACCAAGGAAATGTTTTCCGGCCTCGACGCCGTCGTCTACGACGTCCAGGACCTCGGCAACCGCTCCTACACCTTCATCAGCACGCTCGGCTACGTCATGGACGAGTGCGCCAAAGACAACATCGAGTGCATCGTCCTCGACCGCCCCAATCCGCTCGGCGGCGTCCGCATCGAAGGCCCGCGCCTCGACCCCACCGTCTCCTCCTTCGTCGGCCTCTACGACATCCCCTACGTCTACGGCCTCACCCCCGGCGAACTCGCGCAGTGGATCAACGCCAAGTATCTCGCCAGCCCGTGCCGCCTCACCATCATCGCCATGAAAGGCTGGACCCGCGGCATGGTCTGGGAGGACACGGGCCTGAAATGGATTCCCACCTCGCCGAACGTCCCCACCATCGGCGCCGCGCGCGGCTATACGGTCACTGGCGTCCTTGGCGAAATCGGAATCGAGACCGGCATCGGTGGTCCCGCCCCCTTTGAAGCCGTCGCCGGACGCGGCTGGCCCGACAGCGCCATCGTTAAGCGCTTCAACGCCCTTCACATCCCCGGCGTCCGTTTCACCGTCTATCATTATAACGCGGGCGGCAATTACGACGGCGTCCTCGTAAAGGTCGATCCCCGCAATGCCGGCAACCTCACCGCCATTAATTTTTACGCCATCGAAATCCTCGAGCACGAAGTCGATGGCTTCAGCGCCTTCGGCCACACCTCCGCCGACCAAAAACAAATGTTCCAGAAGGTCACCGGCGTAGCGAACATGCGCCAGCAACTCATGTCCGGACGACCGGTCAGCGATATCGTCGCCTCCTGGGATTCCGGCGTCGCCCGCTGGGCCGCGGAACGCCTCCCCTTCCTGCTCTACAGCAACAAGGCCCAAGCTGCCGCGCCCAGCACCATGGCCACCAGCGCGTCGCCGCCGTAAAGTAATTGCGCTCAAACAACGCTGTCATCCTGAGCGAAGGCGAGCCCTGCCATATCGATTCTTCCCAAGACCTTCCCGAGCCGCAGTCGAAGGATCTGTGTGGAGAAAATCCAAGATCGAAATGGCGTCAAACGATCGTGAAAAGAAAGGCACGTCTCTCGCCTCTTCGGAGAGCGTTGGACTGGCCACTTCGGTCGTAAGTTCTCCGGCGCAGCCAAGTCTTTTTTGGATCGAGAGCAGGTCCTTCGACTGCGGCTCGAGTAAGCCTTTTGCTCAAAGGAATCGATCGGCTCGCCTTCGCTCAGGATGACAGCGCTTCTAAAAACTAATGCGCAACCGGCGGCGTTGTCCCCGGCGCGGGCTTTCCCTGCGCGATCGGCATGATGGGCGGCGGCGGGGTCGTCGTATTCGTGGGATCTAACGGCTTCGTTTGCGCCAACGGCATGGCTGGCGGTGCTGGCGGCTTCGGCCCGGGTGGCGGCGGAACCGCCGTTCCCACCGTCGAAAACTCGCGGAAAAGGTCCTCCTTCAATTTCTGCTGCCTCGCCTTCATGATCGGATCGAACTGCTTCGCCAGTTCGTGGTCCATCTGCAATCGCTTGTCCCAATATTCCTTTTCAAACTTGGCCTTCTGCTCCGGCGTCAGTGAATTCACCAGCCCGAGCTCCCGCGCCTGGTCCATCGCGATATGAGTCCGCTGCTCCTTGAATTGTTGGATCCGGATCAGCAACTGCCCCTCGTCGGCCAGCTTCATCTTCGCGTAGGGCGGCCACAGCGCCAACTGCGCGCGGATATCGTCGTCGGAAAGCGTCGCCAACTGCTCCAGCTTGTCCCGCACGTTTAACTCATCCTGACTCGGAATCTTCATCTCACCAACGCCGGGAAACTGCACGTTCAGCTTGATCGGATGGGCCACGTCATCGCTCGGCGCCCAGATTTTTCCGTAACGATTGAACGTATCCGGAATCGGCGGTGGCAGAATTTGCGGAGGCGCGGGCGGTTTGGCGGCAGTGGCCACCGGTGCGGGTGGCTTGGCAACATTGGCTGCCGGTGCGGGCGGCTTGACGGCATTGGCCGCCGCAGGTGCGGGTCCCTTGGGCGCAACCGGTGCCGCGTTAGTGGACGCGGGAGCGCCGGACGCAGGCTGCATCATCGTCTGCCCGCGCAGCGACGCTGTCAAAAGAGCAACCGCACCCAGCAGCGTAAAAAAGCGTACCGCCCCGTGAACCGGTCTCTTTATCTTAAGAAGATCTAAAGCGAGGAATCTTGCCATGTGGAAGTGGTGGAAGAGGACGAGGAAGAATCCGACGTGTCCATCGACGCCATGATCGCAAAGGCTTCCTGCACATTTTTTTGCTGATCGGGGGTCGTCGTCGCAGGCTGGTCATGCGGCACCAGCAAAACAATCGCCAGGCACACGCTCAATCCGCCGCCCAGCGCCCAGCGCCAGATCGTGCGGAAACCGAAGGACTCCCTGCTCAGGCCCGCATTGCGGCAACGCGCCAGCGTCCGCACCGCGAACCAGGCATCCGGTTCCGGGCGAGGCGATTCGGCCAGCAACCGCCAGACCGGATCGTTATCGTCCAGCAGCGGCTCTTGCGGCTTGTCGTTGAAATTACTCTCTTTCATCACCGAATCTAACACAGCAGATAACTTCGAGTTGCGCACTATTTTCATTTAAACTTCCTCATTCCTTTTAAGAGCTTCCATCTCATTTGCTTTCAAGATAATCCCGCAGCGTCTCCCGTAGCGTTTCCCGTGCCCGGAAGAGGAGCGATTTCGTCGCCGGCACGCTCGTTTTCAGGATTCCCGCGATCTGTTCGTAGGTAAATTCATCGTACCGCCGCAGCACAATCGCCAGCCGTTGCTGCTCAGGCAACGCCAGGATCGCCGCGTCGACCGCCCGCATCATCTCCTTCCGCAACGCATCCTCCCCGGGCGTTTTGTTTACCGTGTCGGGCAACTCAAAGCCGATCGATCCTCCCGAACCGGACTGCTCATTGTCCGGCGCATGCAACGGAATCAACGTCGCCCGCGACCGCCGCCGATGCTCGTTGAAAACGAGATTTCGCACGATGGTAAACATCCAGGTCTTAAATTGCGCGGTCGCCCGATACGAGCCCGCCGCGCGATAGACCCGCACAAAAACCTGCTGCGCCAAATCCTGCGCCTCCACCGGATCGCCCAGCATCTTCGAGATCGTCCCGTACACCGCGCCCTGGTGCTTCTCGATCAGTTCGCGCAACGCCTCCTCGTCGCCCCCGCTCATGCGGGTCATCAGCGCCTTGTCGTGCGCGTCGGAATCGTCCGCCGCCGCCCGTTTCGCCGCATCATCTCGAATCTCGTCCTTCATCGTTACGAGCGATCACGCTAGCGACCCTCGCCCCTCCGCACAAACATCATCGCAAGCAATCCCATCTCCAAGGTAGCCGTCGCGGGCCCTCGCGACGGTGCAGTCCTCCCCTCCCCCTCGTTCCCAAATTTCATTTGGGAACGCGCTTGTCCCCGCGAAATTTCATTTCGCGCCATTCGGGTGGCCCGGACAACTTGCTTGTCCGGGTTCGCGCAGCGAACAGGAGGTCGCCCCTGACTTCGACCTCGCGCATTCTTCATTCAGTATTAATCTCAATCCATGCGCGCAGGCCTCTTCAACCTCATAGCCTTCGCCATCGCCCTATTTCTCGTTCCCATCCCCGCGCACACCGACACCCCCGACAACGAAAAAACCAAGGCCCAACTCGCCTCAACCATCATCCCCAAAGTCAACTTCGACAAACTCGACATCTCCGCCGTCATCGACTTCCTCACCACCAAAAGCAAGGAACTCGATCCCCAGCACACCGGCCTTCAATTCCGCCT
>Ga0206955_1060_pt1 | contig 30134 bp, 26 predicted proteins | sample Alteio_BWOrgHeat_34_FD_153247 | JGI IMG/M metagenome (GOLD analysis project Ga0206955, IMG submission 153247) | Enriched cells from forest soil in Barre Woods Harvard Forest LTER site, Petersham, Massachusetts, United States -... | ecosystem: Environmental > Terrestrial > Soil > Temperate forest >...
GACACGGAGGGATCGGTAATCTTTGGTGGGACTCCCGGTAAGCGGGTTATACCCGGCATTGGATCGAGTATTGTTCCAAATATTTTATGTCAGGCGCAAATTGATCAGGTAGTTACCGTTTCCGAGGAATGTACAGTACAAATGTGTCATTCCTTTTTTAGTAAATATGCTTTGCATATCGGTGGTTCCACCGGCTCCGTTCTTGCCGCAATACACAAATACTTTCCTGACAAATGTGTCGGAAGGCATTTAAATATAATTGTTATTTTCGCTGATCGAGGCGACCGGTATCTAAGTACGATCTACAATAAAGTATGGCACAAACACCACTTCCCTAATATTCAATGATCTACCTTTCCAATGAAGATATTGATGCTCTTGGCATAAACTGGAGCGAGTGTATTGCCGTGATAGCGGATTGTATTAAATGCTATCATGCCGATAAATGTGTTCAACCGATCAAGCCTTACTTACGCTTTGGAAACCCTGCGAACAGAATAATCGCAATGCCTGCTTATGTTGGTGGAAATATAGATGTTGCCGGTATCAAGTGGATTGCTAGTTTTCCAGACAACATAAAAAGCGGACTTCCAAGGGCAACAAGTATTGTGATATTGAATGATGCTCGTACTGGACAAATTGTGTCAATTATTAATACCTCATTTCTCAGCGCTATTCGAACGGTGTCTGTGAGCGCATTGGTTTTAAAAGCATTTCTTGAAGCTCGCCCTACCGAATCAATTACAATTGGCATTATCGGATTGGGACCTATTGGGCAGCTACATCTTATTATGTGTCGCGAATTATGCGCAGAAAGGAATCTCGAATTTACTGTCTATGATATTAATAAGTCTTTGTGTGAAACCGTAGGGACTAGAACAAATTCGATAGTCGCAAAGGAATGGCGTGACGCTTATTGTGACGCTGATGTAGTAATCACAAGCACCGTTTCCACTCATCCTTATATTAACCGAGAACCAAAACGCGGAGCTCTTCTGCTTAATATTTCTTTAAGAGATTATCAAACATCCGTATATAGATATGTCGCCAACGCAATTATTGTTGATGATTGGGATGAGGTTTGTAGGGAAAATACAGATATTCAAAAATTCCATGAAGAAATGGGTTTAAACCGCCAACATACCAAATCGCTCCTCGATCTTGTTATTGATGATTGTTTAAAAAAGTATCCACCTGATGCACCAGTAATGTTTAATCCCATGGGATTGGCTATGTTCGATATTGCGATTGCAAGTTACTATACGCAAATGGCCCAAGCAAAGGGATTCGGCCTACGCCTTTCATAATTCACTGAGTTTTAGACCCGTAAAAGTGCCTTTTCAGCAAAAAGTACGTCATTTCCATTTTCACGTACGGTCGTGAAGACCAATTTGTAAACCACTCAATAAATTACTATTGCAATTAAAGAAACATTGGTGCATTTAAGTAAAGTCTCCATTAAAGGAATTTCCTGTGTTCGGTTTTTACCACACTAAAAGCTCCGATGTTCTTTTTCATGGGTATTTCTCCATCGCTCTGATAACGCGAAACGCACTTCTGCTTGTCGCATTGGTTATTTTCCCCGACCTTTCCTCAGCACAGGAAGGAAAAAATATTCCTGAGGCTTATGCGCAAGCGGATGCGCAACGCAACGCCGCATATTTCAAGGCATGGCCACATTTGTCTCCGCTCGGACAGCAGAGGTTGATGAATACCGAATTAGCCTGGACAAATTTTTCCGAGGGAGAGAAGGCACTGATGGCCGCGCTTCAAAGCGACAATCTTGTGTCCGAGGAATTCGCGCAGACTCACAGCATTGATGTGGTGGAGGCGCGGACCAATCATCTCAAGGCTTTTTTCGTGGATCATAAAATTGACTACCCGGTGCAATATACCCCACAAAACCGGAATCAGGAGTTGAACAGAGTCTACGCAGAGTGTTTCCGCCGGATGACCGAAAGCTCGCAGAGGTTATTGGTGGCCTCAGAGCGTGAATGGATCGCCTATCGGGACGCAGACATTGCTGCTGAAATGACGAGCTACGACGACCTGAGATTGAGGGACGCGGTTATCGTCCATCTAACCTTACAGCGCACGGGGCAACTCGCGTCCATCATTCAGTCGCTGGGCCAGGTTCCCGCAACGAATGCCTCAATTCAGAATATATCTCCTCCGTCTATGGTCGGTGCCGCAAACGAGGAAGACCTCAAATCTCTAGTCGAATTTCAGGGTAATGCAAAAGCCTGCTTGAGCGCTTTTGTAGCGAAAAAAGACGACCCGTTTTTCAAAAAGGCCGACGTGATCAAAAATGTGCCCGAACTGCCTTCCGATGTATCCGACCAAATTTCAAAGCTGGACGCTCAGTATGTCGCACTTCCGCGCAAACCCGATCCCACCAAACTTTTTGAGCCCGCCGTGAACGAATGCGCAGCGGTCGAGCTTCTGGCTTCATGGTCTAAGTTCACGCAGCAAGTTAAAGCAGGCAAGATGGTTGACGCCGGGCTCACGATTCAGCGGGCAGTAAGCCAGCAACCCAAGGATGTTTCCTCTGACTATTTCCCACTTTGGCAAGCCGTCGAGAGTTGGCGGGAAGTTTACGTGAACGATAAATCCGATTTCTATGATCATGTCCGTAAAGCCCAGTCGTTCGCGCAACTCGGTAAGACATCCGCTGCCATCAAGGAATATCAGGCAGCGTACGACATCGTGGAAGATTCAACCATCCCGGAGAAAATCAAAAAGCTCCGCGAGCAATCCCTCGGCCTATGAACCTGATCTTCACCTTCCTTTGGCAAGTCCTCACCCGGTTTGCCAAGACCTTCGGCTGCCTCTTTTTCATTGCAGGTTTTTGCGCTTCAGCGTGGATTTATCAGCAAACCACGCCCCTGATTGAATCCGCACGTTACCAGCAGTCTGATCTCCTGGCGAAACGGCTCGGCAACTTGCAATCCATCTACGAGAACTCTCGGGGGCTCGTGATGAAGTTTAAAGGTACGGCGGACTTCCCACCCGACTACGCCGCAGCTTCCTTCAAACCGCAATTTCCGCAGCAATATTCCAGCGCGAATGATTTTCAAGACCTCCATGCGCAGCTTGGACGGGTCTCGGCGGGGGAGGATGCACTGAAGCGGTACGTGATCGATCACTTTGATAGCCTGCTCAGCGATATCCAGCGGAAGCTTATTGCCCACGCCGCTTCCCTGGCGCCGTCTCCAACTCCGCAAAGCAATCCCGCACCGCAGGTGGCATCGATGCCGGATTACGGGCTGTTTGAAAACCGCATTGACGTTTCCCAAGTTGAGTCTCGTCAATCGACGCTCGCCGATGCCAAGCAGTTTCTTGGTACTTTGGATTCGGCCGCCGAAGATCCCGCCAACAAGAAGACGCTGGATGATTCGATGACCGAGGTCGATGTGCTGGCAAAATTACTTCCTTCGCTGAATGGAGCGAGCCCACCGATTCAAATCACCCCGTCTCTTCCTGATGCGAGGGAACCCTTAAATGCAGAGAAAGTCGCCGCCCGCGTCGCTGACATCCGCAACCGCGTCACACTGGCTGTTCTCTCATCCTGGGCATTGGATGAAGCGGCTACTGAGGCCATGCTATCGACCGAGGAAGAGCAAAGCAAATTTCTGGCTTCGGAAGTCCGAATCAAACAACTCACCGAGGAATTACACGTCAAGATGGCTCTGGCCATCACGGCGGGGACGGTGTTGGGCATGTTTTTCCTCCTCCTCGGCGACTGGACGCAAAAATCCTCGACCGAATTGCTGGGCGATCCGTGGTGTCAGTTGTTCGAAAATATCAGTGCGTCCCCGAGCGATGTCTATGCCGCCGTCGAGAAATGCGTTGGGGCAAGAGAGGTGCCCGGACTCGAAACCACCCGCGAATTCTGGCACGAGGGCGGCGCACTCTCGGCGCAAAGGGAATACCTGCGGTTTGCCCGCGAACGGCTGGTCTTTGAAATTTGCGCCGCGCCCTTCGGAACCGGCTTCTTTCTTTCCTTCCGTACCGCGGTCATTCCGCTGGTCATTGATCCACTCGCCATCTTCTGCTTTCTGTTTCTGGTTGGCGCTGCTCTGGCCGTCCTCGTCAGCGTATTTGGCCTCATATGGGGTGCGATCATCCTTGTTTTTAGTCTTTGCGCGCTGCTCTTTTTAATGCGCGCCGCCGTTGGACGGGGGCTGGCCAATGTGGATCGAGTTTTGATGAAAACTCCGCTGGTCGGCCCGCTCTACGAGTTGTTTATCCGCCATGACACCTATTACCGCCTCGATACGAGAGCGATGTACGTGCAGGCGGTGCAGAATGCCGTGAGCGAAGCCTTCCAGAGCATGTTTGGGGCTCAGGGCGTCAATCTTTTGTCCCACACCGTGTCCAAGCCGGCGATGGAAGCCATCTATCGCAGGCGGGTTCAATAACCGGGGCATATCCATGGGACAGGAATCTAAAGCGTGGCGGGAGGAAAAGCTGACCGAACAGTTCTATGCGTGGGAATTGCGCGGACGCGGCTGGCAGGTTTTCCCCGCTTCCGTCACCCCCGAGCCACCCTTTCGCCCGTTTGAAGGACATTGGCTCCCCTCTCTTCCACCCGTTGATGACGGCAGGAAACAGACCTTTCTCAGTTCGTTCATGGAAAGGGCTCGCCGCACCATTAGCCCGGAACAGTCGGTCGAAGAAACCGCAGGCCTTCCACAGACCGACGAAGAACCGGAGCCGGAGTCGTTCGAGCGGGATGAGGTGGCGGAAGTGCAAATCATCCTTCCGGTCAACGGGAAGGTTCCCTCGGAAATGTTCGCGCAATTCCTAAGCACCCTTGCCCATGCCCAGGAACCTCTTGTTTTCGAGGTGCTTGGAACCTCCGAAAGGATCACGGTTCAATTTGCCGTGCATCCGCAGGATGCCGGGCCACTGCAACGGCAATTGCAGGCCCATTTCCCGGAAGCCGTTGTTTTGATTAATTCCGGCACCTTGGAAACCATTTGGTACGGTCACGGCGATTCGGAAACGGCCATCGTTGAATTTGGCCTCGCGCACGAATTCATGCTGCCGCTGGCATCCGATTCGGGAGATTTGCTCGTTGGCCTTACGGCGGCCCTGGCCGAATTGCAACCCGATGAACTGGGCTTGTTTCAGGTCATCTTTCAGCTCGTACAGCATCCGTGGGCCGAAAGCATTCTGAACGCGGTCACGGACAAGAGCGGCAAGCCCTTCTTCGCCAACCGCCCGGAATTGGTGGCTTCCAGCCAACGGAAAGTGTCGCAGCCGCTGTATGCGGCAGTGGTGCGCATGGCCACCCAGGGCGAAACGTTCGATCGGGCCTGGGACATCGTGCGGGAAATGGCCGCACCGTTGGGTGCCCTGGCAGCGCCGGGAGGCAACGAACTCATCCCGCTTCGAAATGACGCATATCCTTCCGTGGACCACGCCCAAGACGTCGTCCGTCGCCAATCGCGCCGCTCGGGGATGCTGCTCAACCGCCATGAATTGCTCTCCCTCGTTCACCTGCCTTCGGTGGCAGTCAAATCCCTCAAACTAGTTCGGGAAAAGGGAAACTCCAAAGCCGCGCCGTCCGTCGTTCGGAATGGCGGCGGCATCCTGCTGGGCCACAACCCGCACGCCGGGAAAGTCGCTGAAGTCCGCCTCTCCTTCGAGCAGCGCGTCCGCCATACCCACATCATCGGCGCTTCCGGCACCGGCAAGTCGACTCTGCTTTTTAATTTGATTCGGCAAGATTTGGAAAACAATGAGGGTTTAGCCGTGCTCGATCCGCACGGCGATCTCATCGATCAGATTCTAGGAGTCATTCCCTCCCACCGTATCAATGACGTGGTATTGGTCGATCTTTCCGACGAAGAATGTTCCATCGGATTCAATATCCTTTCGTCTCATTCCGAATTGGAAAAGACCTTGCTCGCCTCCGATCTCGCTTCCGTCTTCAAACGCCTTTCGACCAGTTGGGGCGACCAGATGCATTCGGTGCTCAATAACGCCATCCTCGCTTTTCTTGAAAGCAGCCAGGGCGGGACGCTTCCCGACCTGCGCCGGTTCCTTCTTGAACCGGGTTTTAGGGAAAAGTTCCTCCAGACCGTGTCCGATCCCGAAGTCCTGTATTACTGGCGCAAGGCCTTTCCACAATTAGGCGGTAACAAGTCGCTTGGTCCCCTGATGACCCGGCTGGGAATGTTTCTTGAGAAAAAGCCTATCCGATACATGGTCTCGCAGCCGGTCAATCGGCTCGATTTCGCCGACATCATGGATTCGGGGAAAATCTTTCTCGGCAAATTTCCCCAGGGACAGATCGGCAAGGAGAATGCGTATCTCCTCGGCTCCCTCCTCATGTCCAAGTTCCAGCAGCAGGCCATGAGCAGGCAATCCATGGCCCGAGCCGACCGTCGTCCTTTTTGGCTCTATGCGGACGAGGCAGATCAGCTCATTGCGCCTTCCATCGCGGAAATCCTCACGGGCACGCGTAAGTACAATCTGGCTTTGATTCTCGCGCACCACGAGTTGCGGGAGCTTCAGAAAGACGCGGACGTGGCCGGAGCCGTCCTGTCCAATGCCGCTACCCGCATCGTCTTCCGCGTGGGAGATGCCGATGCCAGGGCCTTGGCCGAAGGGTTTGCCAGCTTCGACGCTGACAGTATTCGGAAGCTCGGAACGGGTGAAGCCATAGCCCGGGTGGAGCGGAATGACTACGATTTCAACCTCACGGTGCCACTGCCGGAAAAGATGCCGGATCTTGACCAAATGACAATCACACGGGATCTGGTCATCGCTGCTTCTCGCGCAAAATATGCCACGCCGCGCGCCGACATTCAGGCGGCAGAATTGAGGCAGTTTGAAACCCTTGCGGAGACGGAAATGAAGCCTGTTGCGAAGGAGAAGGCGCGAAAGCCCGAGCCACCGCAACTAGAAGCAGAAATTTCGCCTCCTGCCGCACCTGTTCTCCCGCCAGAACCGCCCCCCGTCATCCCTGTCGAAGCCAAACCCATCACCCGTGCCACGCCCGTGCCTGCCGACATGGGCCGGGGTGGGGCGCAGCATCAATCCATCCAGCAGCGGCTCAAAGCGGTTGCGGAAGAACTTGGCTTCCGGGCCACCATCGAAAAGCAAGTCCTCGATGGCCAGGGTAGCGTTGACCTTGCCCTTGAGAAAGAGAACTGCGCTATCGCGTGCGAAATCACCGTCACGACGACGATTGACCACGAGTTCGGGAATATACAGAAATGCCTCAAGGCGGGGTTCGCGGCTGTCGCTGTCGTTTCACCCAAGGCGGAGCGTTTGCGCCAAATCGAGGAGGCCGTGAAAGCCGGCCTTGACTCGCAAGAATCAACCCGTGTCAGCTACTTCACGCCGGACCAGTTCATTGCCTGGCTACGTGAACTTGCTCCCACCATAACGGCTCCGCCTACTTCCCCGCCCGTTCCTTCCGAGCGGACGACGCGTGGCTACAAGGTGCGTCGCAGCTCGGCCAAGCTCACGGAAGAGGAACGGCAAACGAAAGAGGATATCGCGCTCAAAGCCATCGCCCAATCCATGAAGAAGCCGCGGAAATAGCAGTCTAGGTCTCGACGGCTCGCAGGCTTTCGCTTCGATTATGCAAAATGGAATTTGCTTCAAAGGAATTGGGATTGCGGATAAAGGTCTGGACGACTCCCCGAGCGAGGTAGCGCTCCCGTACGGCTTTAGGCAGCAAGCGAAAATCCGTGATCTTTCCACGGCAATCCTGATCTCCGCACCGGCATTCCATCGTCCATGAATTCTCCTGCATGGTGGTGGAGTAGTCGATGCGTACCTCTTCTCCTGCGGTAATGTCCCGCAAGGCCATCAATACGTGGTCGCGGACGATACCTGTATTGGGATTACAGGAATGGTTGAGATATACCCCAGGGGAAACCACGTCCAAGTAGTGATCGTCTCCGATCTGAATAGGATTCCCTTCGGCTTCACCTCTTTTTCGGACTTCTTCAAACGAGATGACTTCACCCTCAAGCACAAGGAATTCCTCTCCCTGCGCAATGGCTTTCTTGGCAAATACGCCTTTGCCGAGTTCGCACGGAGCCACATAGACGAATGAATCGGGAGTGGCGGATTTCAGTTTTTGAATTTCTTCTTGGAGGTAGTAGGGAAAATAGCCTTGGTATTTTTTCTGTAGTTCGGGACAACGCCAGTCGTTGTGCGTGATCTTTCCTCTGCAAAGGGAAGCGCCACAGTTGCACGCAAGGGCATATGGCAAGGCGCCGCCCACACGGTACAACGCCGTGCCGTAATCGAAGGTGATTTCCTCGCCTGCATGAAGGTCCCTTATCGACACGAGAGATATTTGCCCCTTTATGCCGGTATTCGGATCGCAGCTATGGTTTACAAAATCCGCTGCGCTCAACTCCTCAGTCTTTACGATCCCCAATACCAAACCCCGGTCGATCTGGATGGACACGTCGCGGATGCGCTCAGGCAAGCTGGCTTCTTCCTCAAAAGTCAGGACATGGCCTCCGAACACCATGAGGAGAGCGTCCTTGGCAAGCGCTTCTGTGATGAATACTCCCCTGCCGTTGCGGGGGGTGTCCTTTACGACAAGTGAATGATGCGCCCACGAGTGCATGTATTCCTTCCCTTCAAGAAAATCTTCCCAAAAGACCAAGGGAGATGAGGCCCAGGATAATTCCGAGAATTTCTATGCGATTCAGAGTTTCGTCGAAAAAGAGCACCCCCATGAAAATCATCGCTCCAATGGTGCCGAACGAGTACACGACGCCGATGACGCTCAACTTGATGTGTCGTAAAACGTAGACCCAGGCGAAGGCAGTTGAGAAATACGAAGCTGCTCCCAGCCAAAACCACGGGGACCTGATCGACTGGTGTTCCCTGCTTGCAAGCTTGATGAAACTGTCGGCCACCGCGCCGGCAATGCTGAGAAGGAAAATGACGATGAGAGACAGTATTCTATCGGACATAGATGGCTACATGGAGGGGTAGCTGTTCATCAGGAACAAGACAAGGAAAAAGCGGCATATACTACCGCCTTCATTTTTCTTCTCACGGCTCATACTTACGCCGTGAATCGACCTGTTCAGGTACACATTTTGGTTGGCAGGAACATCAATCGGCTGAGAAATGCCGCCAAACTCACTCAAGAGGAGTTGGCAGAAAAGGCAGACATTGACCGCCGATCCTTGCAACGGATCGAGGCCGGACAATGGAACATGACCGTGGACTATCTCGACAGATTGCGGCGGTGCCTCAAATCCTCATGGGCCGATATTTTCCATGGGATTAATTGAATGAAGTAGAAATCGATTAGTGGTTTCACAGCGATAACGTGACCTAGCGATGCCCGCACAATTCATAACAGGGTGCAGAATGCCGTTCTCGCGGAACTATTTCCGTTCCAGATAGTAAACCGGCCCGACCACCTTGTACCTGGAGTACGTTTCGATCATGCGGATGCGCATCTTGATCAGGGACATGTCAGGACGTTCTTCTGCGTTAAAGACGGACGGATACGCAACACCCAATTCGCGAGCGACTACGGTTTTGCGTTTTCCCGTGGCTTGACGTACTTCTTTGGCTTTGGCGGCAAGATCGTGTTCGGTCAGAAAAATCTTTTTCGGCATGGACAGACTGGTAACAGAATATATTTGTTTTGACTATATTTATCTTGCCCCCCCGAGCCGCAGCGTGATAAGTACAAACGTCCTCAAACGAAAGGAATTCATGTCCAAATCCCCAGTTCACCCCGTCACCGAAAACAAAGCCGTTGGCATCTGGATACGCGTCTCGACCGACGATCAGGCCCAGAGCGAAAGCCCCGAACATCATCTCGAACGCGCCCGCGCGTATGCCCAGGCTCGCGGCTGGGAGGTCAAGGAAGTCTACGACCTTGCCGGTCTCAAGGGCTTTAGCGGCAAGACGGTCAAAGAACATCCCGAAGCAAAGCGGATGCTCAATGACATCAAAAAGGGCCACATCACCGGCCTCATCTTCTCCAAACTGGCCCGGCTCGCCCGCAACACCAAGGAACTCCTCGAATTCGCCGACTATTTCCGCGATTGCAAGGCCGATCTGATCTCGATTGCCGAAACCATCGATACCAGCTCCCCCTCCGGACGCCTCTTTTTCACCATCATTGCGGCGATGGCCGAATGGGAGCGAAGCGAAATCACCGAACGGATTAAGGCATCAGTCGTTACCCGCGCCAAGCTCGGCAAGCCCCTCTGCGGCTCTTCCCCCTACGGCTACCACTGGAAGGACAAGCAGTTGGTCATCAATCCCGAGCAAGCGCCGGTCCGCAAAAAGGTGTACGAACTGTTCCTGCAACACCGCCGCAAGGGACTCGTGGCCCGCAAAATGAACGAGGCGGGCTATCGGAGCCGTGAAGGTGCTTCATGGAGTGACAATGCCGTCAAACGCGCTTTGGAATGCCCCAGCGCAAAAGGTGTCTATTGGCTCAACCGCTTCCGCCAAACCGGTCCTTGGAAGGCGGAGGAAAAGCCCGAAAGTGAATGGGCTCCCCTGGCCATTGAACCCATCGTGTCCGAAGACCTTTGGAACCAGTGCAACCAAATTCTCGAAGAGCAGCAGAAAACGAACAAGCGTCCGGGCAAACCGCCTGTACAGCTTTTCGCAGGGCTTGCGGTGTGCTCATGCGGCCACCGGATGTACGTCAAACACGGCACCCCCAAATATGTCTGCCGCAAATGTCTCAACAAGATACCCATCGTCGATCTGGAAGCCATCGTCTATGAGGAATTGAAAGCCTTCTTTTCCGCCCCCGAGCAGGTCGCCGCGAATCTCCACAAGGCCCACCAGAACCTTGCCGAAAAGGAAGCCCTCCTTCAAACCCACCAGCACGAAATCCAGAAGGTGCGCGACGAAATGAACCGCACCCATCGACTTTATCTGGAAGGCCAGATCACGAGCCAGGGCTTTGGTCAGTTCTACAAGCCCGCCGAAGAACGCCTCAATCAACTCCTCGCCGAACTTCCGAAATTGGAGGCCGAGGTCGCCCACCTCAAAGTCACCGACCTGTCCGTCGAAGAAGTCACGACGGAGGCCGAAAAGCTCTACACCAAATGGCCCTCAATGCCCCTTGAAAACAAGCGCAGTATCCTTGAATCCATCGTCGAAAAGATCACCATTGGCAAAGACGAAATCGATCTAACTCTTTCCTACATCCCGTCTTCTGAAGAACTGGTAACAAACCAACAGAGCCTCCCGGCTCCGTCCGGGCCGCGGCTGAACGGACGACACGGAGGTCGTCCCTCCAACTATGACAACCCGATCAGGAATGTTGGGCTGGGAGGGTCTTGCCCAACTTGGCGCTGCGCACGGCGAGGTCGAGAATGTGGATGGGGCGGCGCGACCATTCGGGGGTGATGACGAGCGGTTTTCCCTTCACCAGATGGTCCCGCACGTTTTCGTAGTAGCGGCGATCCTGCCCGGGCGGGTTGCGGAAATGGGTGGTGGTGATGCGCTTGTCCTCGCCGTGGACGAAGGTCTTGGCGCTTTCACCGTCCATCAAATAAGTCCCCCTCGTGCCCGTGATTTCCAGCCAGCCTTCCTTCTGCTTGGAATCGATGTTGCTGATGCAGAGTGTCAGCCATTGGCCGCCCTTGAAGCGCACGACCGCGAAGCCTTCGTCTTCATTGGAGTCTTTTTTCCAGATGGTGTGGTGTGCCCAGTGGCCGTGATGGGAAAAGCCGCTGACTTCGGTGATGGGCGCATCGATCAACTGGAGCGAATATTCCAGGAGATGGACGCCCCAGTCGTACAGGATCCCGCCGGAAATGCGCCGGCTGGTGCGCCACCAATCGCCCGGCTTTCCGTAACCACCCATGTGGCATTCGATGCGCACGATGTCGCCGATGACCTTTTCCTTTTTGACGAGTCGAACGGCTTCGAGGATGCAGCCGTCCCAGTGCCGATTGTGGTAGGTCGAGAGCATGGTCCCCGCTTTCCTCGCCGCGGCGATCATGGCGTTGACTTCGATCGTCGTGATGGCGAGCGGTTTTTCACAAACGACATGGCGTCCCGCCTTGAGACATTGGATGGCCAGCGGCGCGTGGGTGTTGTGCGGCGTGATGAGCACGACCAAGTCGACCGATGATTTTTTGAGCATCTCGGTCACGCTCTTGTAGGTCTCAATGCCCGGGAAATCGACCTTGGCCGCTTCGAGGCGCGTCGGATCGACTTCGGCCACGGCCACGGGGCTCATCCCCGCCGCTTTCATCTGATTCAGATGGCCGCGCCCCATGTTGAACGCTCCGCCATAACCGACAACGCCGACCTTGATCTCACTGGCTTTGGAATAATGAGGCATAAAGAGAGACGATGCCAGATGCGCAGAAAATAAGAAAGCGAAACGGTGTTAGGGTCACCACCCAAAACGGATTACAAAAGGTTCCTGCGGCGCTGACAGACCATCATGAACGCCATGCCGCTGAGCAGAAGGGCCCAGGTACCGGGTTCCGGCACGACTTCCACGTCGATGTTGTCAGCGGCCCAAGGATCAATTCTCGCGCTGGAGAAGGTAGTCGGCGATGGCTTCGAGGGGGGCGGCGTTTTTGCCGAAGGGTTTCAGGGCGGCGCGGGCGCGGGCGGTGAGGCGGTCGGCTTCCTTCTTGGCTTTGTCGAGGCCGAGGAGGGCGGGGTAGGTGGCTTTTTGTGCGGCGATGTCCTTACCGGCGCTTTTGCCGAGTTTCTCCGAGGTCTGGGTGACGTCGAGGATGTCGTCGATGACCTGGAAGGCGAGGCCGAGGCTCCGGCCGAAATCGGTGAGCTGGGCGAGTTGCTTCGCGGTGGCATTGGCGGACATGGCACCGAGGCGGATGGAGCTGGCAATGAGCGCGGCGGTCTTGTTTTCGTGGATATAGCGGAGATCGGCGGGCGTGATTTTTTTGCCTTCGCCCTCGAGATCGGCGACCTGGCCGCCGACCATGCCCTGGCTGCCGGAAGCGGCGGCGAGTTCGCGGATGAGGACCGCGTGGGGATAACGGGAAGAGGCTTTGCCCATGGTTGCGATTTCGAAGGCGATGGTGAGCAGGCCGTCGCCGGCGAGGATGGCCATGCCTTCGCCATAGACTTTATGCGAGGTGGGTTTGCCGCGGCGGAAATCGTCGTTGTCCATGGCGGGAAGATCGTCGTGGATGAGCGAGTAGGTGTGAATGCACTCGAGGGCGCAGGCGAGGGGAAGGGCGTTGTCGATCTTGCCGTGCAGGACTTCGGCGGTGGCGAGGCAGATGACGGGGCGCAGGCGTTTGCCTCCGGCGAAGATGCTGTAGCGCATCGCTTGGTGGATGGTTTTCGGACGGGTGCCGGCGGGAGGGAGAAAGCGATTCAGCGCGGCGTCGACTTTTTTCTGGCGCGCGGACCAATAGTGGGAGAAATCCATCCTCCGAGTTATGCGAAGGCGGCGGGGCTTTGGCAATCTTTCTTGTTTTCGATTTCGATGTTTGCCGATTGAATGGCGCGATGACGACTTTCACCAAGACCCATTTTGTGCTGGCGGTGCCGAACTTGAAAACGTCGGCGGACTTTTACCGATCGGTACTGGGGTTCACGGTGCGGGAGATGGCGCCGGGGTGGCTTTTCTTTGAGCGGGGCAATTGTTCGATCATGGCGGGGGAATGTCCGGATGCGATTCCGCCGAAGGACCTTGGGGATCATTCTTACTTTGGGTACGTCGTGGTGGAGGGGATCGACGCGTATTATGAATCGGTGCGGGCGGCGAAGGCGGAGTTGATTAAGACGTTGCGGGATGAGCCTTGGGGGATGCGGGAGTTTGGGGTGCGGACGGTGGATGGGCACCGGATTATGTTTGGGGAGGGGACGAAATAGGTCTCATGGGTCGGATGAGTTTTGGGAGCAATGGAGTTGCGCGGACAATTGCGTTCCCAAACACGCACGCGTGAAGGAGTTTGGGAACGAGGGGAAGTCAGCCTGTAGCGGCGCGTCTATGACCGCCGAGAACTTGCCAGACACGTTGCTTATGCGTTCGGCGGTCATAGACGCGCCGCTACAGGCTGAGGTTGCGCCGTCGCATGGAGTGCGAGGGCTATTACGAAACGGCCTACTCGGTGGAGTTGATGAAGCCGGAGGGGCCGGTGGGGACGAGTTCGGGCGTGGTGTCGCCGGCGTCATGTTTGTGGCGCGCGACGGCGGAGAGGAGTACGGCCCAGATGGCGTTGGCGAAAACGGCCAGGGGCAACTGGAGGATCAGGGGCATCGAGTAGAGGAGGATCGTGCCGGGAATCCAGAACATCCAGTTGGTGACGAGGACGGGGAGCATGCGCTTGATGACGAAGTCCCAGCCAAGTTCGTTCCACAACTTCCGTCCGGAGTAGCGAAGCATTTGCCAGCGGAAGGCGAGGGTCTGGTAGGTGGTGCACCAGAAGACGGTGAAGCCGAATTGATCGACCAGGACCTTGGGAAGGATGACCGACCACGTGGCGGCGTCGCCGAACCAGAAGGCCTGGAGAAGATAAAACTCGTAGACGATTCCGCCGCCGATGCCGAAGAGGAAGAATTTGAAGGTGAGGTTTTCGAGATGATGGAGAGTCCAGCGGCCGCGGTCCGCGATGTAGACGATGCTGATTTCCGAGAGGATGCCGCCGGCGATGCCGTAGGCGATGGCGGCGCCCAGGAGTCCGCCGGAGTGTTGCCACTGTCCGAATTCAGCCATGACGATCGCGCCAGCCGGCCATAAGTAGTAGATGGCCACGAGGACGGCCATGGCCGCGAGGAGCGCAGCCATGACTGCGAAATTCTGCCGGGCGGCGTGTAGGCCTTGAAGAGTGGCGGCGATGACCGGGGAAGCCGGGGAGGAATTACGCCTCAAAGGATTTCCCGCATCCGCAGGTCTGCTTGGCGTTCGGGTTGGTGATGCGGAAGCCCGCACCGGTCAACCCGTCCTTGTAGTCGATGACGGAGCCGGCGAGATAAACCAGGCCGCGTTCCTCGACAAAAAGTTTCACGCCGTGATTAGTGAATTCTTCATCGCCTTGCTTGCGCGCGGCGATTTCCATCGCGTAGGACATGCCGGAACAACCGCCGGTCTCGACGTAAATGCGGAGGCCTTTACCTTCGGGGTTGGCTTGGCCGATGATCTCGGCGACGTGCCCGGCAGCTTCCTGGGTGAGGCTGACAGCGGGCAGGGTGGTGGTGGTCATAAGAAAGTTTAGAAGAGGCCGGGCGGCCTGTCAAATTGGGGCCTACGCGGTGACGGAGTGGCTGGGCTTTTGCTGACGGAGGGTGCGCCAGCCGGCGCGGTGCTTGACGATCCAATCGAGAAGCGCTTTTTCAAAGCCGATATCGTGTCCAACCTTCTCGCTCTCAATCCATTTATGGCGCAGGATTTCCTCCCGCTCGGCCAGAAATTCCTGATAGAGAGCGGATTTTTGAAACATGGTATCGCGTTCCTGTGCTGAAGAATCCGACATGAGAATTTTTCCTTTATACGGACAAGAAAAACTTTGTCAAATGATTGAGTAGATTGTGTGACAAGTACATCATAATACTGGATAAGGTTATAAAAATCAAGCAGGACATTGGCGGCGAATGACTTCCGCGATTTGGTAGAAGGCTTTTGAGGTCACGCTTTGGGGATCTGAAATGGTAAGAGGGCGTCCGGAGTCGCAGGATTCGCGCAAGGCCATCTCGAGCGGGACTTGGGCGAGGAGGGGAACCTGAAGGCGTGCGGCCTCGCGTTCGCCGCCGCCGGAGCCGAAAATTGCGTAGCGGTTGCCATCATTTGGACAGATGAAATAGCTCATGTTCTCGACCAAGCCCAGAATCGGCACATTGACTTTCGCGAACATGCTCGCCGCTTTGCGGGCATCGATCAGGGCAACTTCTTGTGGGGTCGTAACGATGACCGCGCCGGACAATGCAACCGTCTGAACGATGGTCAACTGAATATCGCCCGTGCCGGGGGGCAAATCAAGGACGAGATAATCGAGCTCGCCCCAATCGACGCTGCGGAGAAATTGTTGCGTGTAGCGCGTGACCATGGGGCCGCGCAGGATGGCGGGGGCGTCACCTTCGAGGAGAAAGCCCATGCTCATGAGATTGAGATCGTAGCGGCGGATGGGCTGGATGCGGCCTTCCTCGGTGGCGGTGGGGCGTTCGTTGGTGCCGAACATGAGGCCGACGCTGGGGCCGTAGATGTCGCAATCGCAGAGACCGACTCGCGCGCTATTTTTTTCTCCGCGCAAGGCGATGGCGAGATTCGCGGCGACGGTGGATTTGCCGACGCCGCCCTTGCCGCTGGCGACGGCGATGACGTGCTTGATGCCTTCGATTTTGGTTTGGGGAAGGGAACCGCCCTCGGCCTGGAGCGCTTTGCTGACCGGCGCGCTGACGTCGAGATGGACGGTGGCTTCGCTGACGCCGGGGATGGATTCGATGACAGCGGTGGCGTTCTCTTCGATCTGCTTGGGGATATTCGTGTCGGCGGTGGTGATGGCGATTTTTACGGAGACGCGGGTGCCGTCGATCTGGACGTCCTTGACGAGGCCGAAGGAGACAATGTCGCGGGAGTAGCCGGGATACTTGACGCCGCGGAGTTGGGCGAGGATGGCGTCGGAGGTCAGAGGAGCGGACATACTTTAATTTGCCACAAAGAACGCAGGGAACACAAAGCTATTGAGAACAAAATCGGTGGTGCTTTCGACAAGCGGCGTATGTTGCCTGAGCGAAAAGTGGGCTTAAATTGGTTTATGGAAACGTTAACCACTCAAGCAGATCTTGCTGACTATACCGTCACGATACCGACCCGACGAGTTCCTGCCCAAGAACGCGCCGAGAGACAAACTGGACTTGATGCAGCACCACGCCCAAGTCGAAGCACAGGACAAGGCGTACCGGAAGATTGAAAAGGAGGCCGGGCTGACGCGCGATCAACTGGTGCATTGCTGGCATGACAATCATGGAACGAGGACCTGTGTGTTCGTCCATCGGGACGAGAGGGTGCATGGGCCGTCGTGTCCGGGGATTTCGGTGATGGCGGACTGAGCGGTTGAAGTGAAAACTGCGACCTTAATCAAAGATAAGTTGGGGTATTTTTTGTTTAAGTCTTACTTTTCCAGCCTCTGTAACTTGAGTTTTTTGAAGATCAAGCGAGAGCAATGACGACATTGGTTCGAGAAACCTAAGGCCAGCGTCAGTAATTTGAGTCCCTGACAGATTGATGAAAGATAGATCCGATAGTTTTTCAAGATACGGAAGTCCTGCGTCTGTAATTTTTGTATCGGACAAATCGAGAAATTCTAAGGATTTCAAATTTCCTATATATTGAAGTCCATAGTCGTTTACATTTGTACCCCACAAACTTAACATTTTCAAAGTCGATAATTTGTCAATGCATCGAAATCCTGCATCTGTAATTTGAGAATGCCAAATGGTAGCTTCAAGCAGTGCTAATTGTTTAAGATGCAGAACCTCTTTATCTCCGATAGTGACATTGTCGATCTGGATTTGTTGAAGCGTCAGTAGTTTTTCCAAATGAGCGAAATCAGCACTTGTTAGACCGGTAAAGCGTAAGTCGAGAGATTGCAATGATTTTAGCCCTTTTAATTGCTCCAGTCCTGCGCCTGTAATTTTGGTTCCCCACAGGATTAAGGATCGCAAATTCGTTAATTTCTTAAGATGGGAGAGGCCAACATCGGTAGTCTCCGTATACGATAAGTCGAGAGATGTTAGAGTCCTTAGTTTCTCAAGATGAGCCAAACCGGCGTCCGTAATTTTGGTTTTCTCCAATTTTAACGATAGCAATGCCGGTAAACCATTGAGGCTCTCCAATCCTTCATTTGTTATTGGAGTTCTAGAGAGGTCGAGCGAGCGTAAAGCCACCAATTTTCCCAAATACGTCAATCCAAGATTTGCTAATAGAGTGCCTGAAGCATCTAGTGACTCTAACGCGGTTAGTCTTTCGAGATAGCGAAGTTCCGAATCGGTAACCTTAGTGTCAGACAAATTCAAGTTTTGAATTGTACTTAAATCGATATCTGTCAGTCGATTCGAGGGTTTCCCCAAAGCTTGGCCGATGCGGCTTCGCAATAACTTGGAAATCTCCGGCAGAAGATCAGATTCTAAAGGAGGCTCTTCGTCAAGTGTTGCGTGGCGTGTTTGAGGTGGAGGTTGGGGAGCGGACTGGGCAACTTCAATGCTGAATGGAATCTGTAGCAACTTCCAGAGTAATTCTTCTTTAAAGAGGACTGCTTTATCAAAAGCACTTCCGTCTTCGTAGAATAAATCTGCTTGTTCCAAGGCCAAAAACTCATGAGCTATTAATTGCGAATGCTGCATGCTAGGCTTTCCGCTCTTCACACTCTTTGTCGCAGGTTCGCCTTCGGCATGAGATTTGTCTGATTTTTTTGGTGGACGATAGCTCGGATCATTTTTGACCAATACTGACCATTGAGCAAACCAGCGGAGATACTCGCCTTTGAGCAGAAGATTTCGATTTTCCGGCTTTCTATCTGTAAAAGTTCTCTGGATCAAAAAAAACTGTACCCCTTGGGCGAAAAGCAATTCTTTCGTCGATTCTTTCAGGAGTTTGCTATTATCGGCTGCTGCGCGACCTCGGAGCAATGCACTATTGAGTAGGCGCTTTGTTTCACGCGGATTATGCCGGGACAAAACTCGAATTCCCTCTTCCGCGATGGACTGATGTTCTCGTAGGCTTCTTTTCCAGTATCCGCTGGTTACCTGATCCAGTTGTCGGATTTGGCTATTTTGGAAATCAACCATTTGCTGTTCACTTGGTGGAATTTCAATGTGAACTTGAAAGATTTTGTTCAAATATTGACGCGGCTTTTCCCCAGTCATTCCGCGTTCCTTGTAATGTTCAGTAACTACGCTGTCAACGGCTTCACGATCGAGTCCGACGACGAACATTAGTTGCGGAATGTTGAGATAGAGTTTAATCGCCTCGAGAACTTCCAAGGTGACGTCGGGAAGGCAGCGATCCAGATCATCAATAAAAAGCGCAATCCTGTCGCCCTCTTGAAGGCAATTTTTTACCCAAGTCTCCAGCGAATGCTCGAATTGGTTCAGGAAGCCTTTTTCTGGATGGCTTGCCTTGTCATATTCATCGTAAATATCGCGAAACATCTCGCCTTTGATAGTTAACTCCGAGCCGACTACGGCTGCGTCGCCTTTGACTTTCAGCTCCGTCTGAGCGAGGGCATGAAGGAAGCTACGCCCTAAAAAAGCACCGAACTGACGCGCAGCGTCTTTCATTCGAGGTATACAGTTTTGTCGGTCAAGATTTCCTACCGTAATCAGGGCTAGAATAACTTCTGAAATAATGCCACGCCAAACATCTTCTCTGCTATGGTATTTCCAAGGATCAAACCAGACTGGATAAACGCGAGGGTGAATCATTTCCTTTTCATTTAAGGAGGCGCGTTTGGAGGGAATTAGTTTGTTCCAGGTATTCAGCTGACTTTCCAACCAATGCATGGCGGAAGTCTTGCCTGTGCCCCAGTCGCCATATATGGCGATGGTCATGGGCGTTTGAGTGCGATTATGGCGTAAAATATCTAGTACGACTGAGAGCGTGCAATCCAGATTTAGGAGATCCTTGTCGGCCGACTGTGAGGGATGATCCGAGAGGATCGTCATCTCGGGTGGTTTTGCTCCGAGAGGCAAGGAATTCGCCGACGCCGTCATTGCGGAAGCGTGAACTTGAAATAGTAACGTCGCAAGTTCAATCGGCTTCGAGAACCGGGGCTAGTGCGCGGGCTTGCCGGAGATGTCGGCGGCGTGTTGGGTGAAGGATTTGCCTTTGCCGGTGGGGGCGATGACGGAGTCGATGACGCCTTCCTCGAATTCCTTCCACATGGGGGACATGTTGCGGAGTTTATCGACAATTTTTGAGAAGGTCTCGATGACGTAGTCGACGTCTTCGATGGTGTTGTCCTTGCCGAGGCTCATGATAATGTTGCCTTGGGCGAGCGCGTGGTCGAGCTGGATGGCGCTGAGGACATGGGAGACCTTCAGCGATTTGCTGACGCAGCTGGAGCCGCTGGCGACGGCGATGCCCTGGTAATCGAGGAGGAGGAGCTGGCCTTCGCCCTCGATGAACTCGGTGCTCAAGTTGAGCGTGTTGCAGATGCGGAGCGGACCGGGCACGGGGCCGTTGAGCTTGATATATTTGATGTGTTTCCAGAGGCCGTCGTAGAGGCGTTTCTGGAGCATGGCGACGTGCTCGACGCGCTGGGACATTTCCTTGATCGCGACTTCGGCGGCGACACCGGCTCCGATGATGGCGGGGACGTTCTCGGTTCCGGCGCGGCGTCCGCCTTCCTGCACTCCGCCGTGAATATGGCTGGTGACGCGGGCCTTGCGGTTGCGGTAGAGCACGCCGATTCCCTTGGGGCCGTAGAAGCGATGCGGGCTGAAGCTGAGGAGTTGGACGCCGAGATCGCGGACGTCGATGGGCATCCAGCCGGCGGCGGCGAGGGCGTCGCAATAAAGCACGATGCCTTTTTCGGCGGTGATCTTGCCGATTTCCTTCACGGGCTGGATGGTGCCGATGTCGTGGTTGACGAGATGGACGCAGACGAGAATGGTTTTGTCGGTGATGGCGGCACGGACATCGTCGGGATTGATCTGGCCGATGGCGTTGACGGGAACCGAGGTGACCTCGAAGCCGTGCTTGGTGAGGTACTCGATCGAGTTCATCACGGAGGGATGCTCGATGGCGGAGACGACGATGTGGTTGCCTTTGCGATGATTGGCGTCGGCGAAGCCCTTGATGGCGAGGTTGGCGGATTCGGTGCCACCGGAGGTGAAGATGAGGTCTTCTTCGCTTTCGGCGTTGATGAGGGCGGCGATTTTCTGGCGGGCTTCCTTGAGGCCTTCGCGGACCTGGAGGCCGAAGCGGTGGAGGCTGGAGGGGGAGCCGTAGACCTCGCGGAAATAGGGGAGCATGGCCTGGAGCGCTTCTTCCAGGACGGGCGTGGTGGTCTGGTGATCGAGGTAGACGGAGCGTTTATCCATGGGTGTCAGTTAATAGTGTAGCGGCGGTCTGTGACCGTCGCACTTTTTATTTCCTCATTTCCGAGGAAATTCGTTCGCCGTAGGGCGGCTTCTTGTTCGCTGCGCGAACCCGGACAACGAGTTGTCCGGGCTACCCTAAAGGACTAGGCCGCGACGGCAACCGGCTTGGTGGCCTGCTTGGCTTCGTAGTCTTCGATGGCGGCCTTGAGGGCTTCTTCGGCGAGGACGGAGCAATGAATCTTGACGGGGGGCAGACCGCCGAGGGCGTCGACGACTTCCTGGTTGGAAAAGTTCTTGGCTTCCTCAAGGGTGCGGCCCTTGATGAGTTCGGTGGCCATGCTGGAGGAGGCGATGGCGCTGCCGCAGCCGAAGGTCTTGAAGCGGGCGTCTTCGATTTTGCCATCGCGAATCTTGAGGGAGATCTTCATGATGTCGCCGCAAGCTGCCGCGCCGACTTCGCCGACACCATCGGCTTCCTGGACGTCGCCCATGTTGCGGGGGTTGAGGAAGTGATCCATCACCGTGTCGTTATAGAGCGTGTATTCTTTGGTTTCTTTCATGTGTGTCTCCTAGCCAGTAATCTTAATCCCGTTATGCTTCCGTGTAAAGGGGTATGGCGAGGTTTCGAGCGAAAAAATTTTGGGCGTGGCCGTTTCGGTTCGTATTCGTGCGGGAAGGCTGCTTGGGTGGAAAATAATCAATCGAGAAAGCTGAAAATGGTGACAACGACGATTCGTTTTTTTGGGCTCGCGACGATACTGGTGGGCAGTTTTCTGTTGCTGACGGATTGTTCGCGGTTGAGTCCCAAGGATCCTTATCAGGAAGGGACGGAGGCTTTGGATCGCGGTGATTATGATCAGGCGATCACCTATTTCAATGAGGCGATCCGGAGCGATCCCCAGGACAGCGCCGCTTATGTCAACCGGGGGCTGGCCTTTAAGCACAAGGGGAATTTCGAGAAGGCGATCGCGGATTTTAGCCGGGCCATTGAGATCGATCCCAAGGAAGTGAAGGCTTACAACAACCGGGGCTTGGTTTACAAAGAAACGGGCGAGTACGACAAGGCGATCGCGGATTACAACGAGGGACTGAAACTCAGTCCGCAAGACGATAAAATTTATGACAACCGTGGGCTGGCGTACAAGGACACGGGCGATTATGAGAAGGCCTTTGCGGATTTCAACCGCGCGATCCAGATCAACCCGGAGGACGCGCGGGCTTATAACAATCGTGGGCTTACTGATGCTGACGTGGAGGATGAGGAGAAAGCAATGGCGGATTTTAACCGGGCCATCCAGATCGATCCGGAACTGGGGGTGGCGTATGACAATCGCGGGCTCATTTACAAGCACCGGGGCGACTATGACCGGGCGATCCTGGATTATGAACAGGCGCTCCGGTTGGATCCGAAGGACGGACTGGCTTACAATAATCGCGGCCTGACTTACATGGACATGGGCGAGTACGACAAGGCGATCGCGGATTTCAACGAGACGCTCCAGCTCGATCCGCAGAGTGAGGATGCGTTTTTTAACCGTGGGCTGGCGTATAAGCACAAGGAGGATTACGACAAGGCGATTGCGGATTTCAGTCGGGCGATCGAGGTCGATGCGAAGTTTATTGCACCATATGACAGTCGCGGGCTGGCGTATGTGCGCAAGGGGGAGTACGACAAGGCGGTGGCCGACTACGCGCAGGCGATCCAGATCAATCCGCAGGATGGGCTGGCTTATAATAACCTGGCGTGGTTGTTGGCGACGTGTCCGCGAGCGGATCATCGGGACGGGAAGAAGGCGGTGGAGAATGCGACGAAGGCGTGTGCGCTGGCCGAGTGGAAATATCCCAATGGGTTGGATACGCTCGCGGCGGCGTGCGCGGAGACGGGGGACTTCGCGAGTGCGGTGAAATGGGAGAGCGAGTACCTGGCGACTCCCAAATTAAAGGAGAAGGTGAAGGCGGGGGCGCAGAGTCGTCTGGCGCTTTATCAGGCGCATCAGGCTTATCATGAGGAGAAGTAGGGAAGGGGAGGTTTCGCGCAACGACGCAATGGGCGCAACGGGGAAGCGGCTATTGGCTGGTATGGTCGGGGTTGTTTTCCCAGGGAGTTCCGGAGGCTTCGCTGGTGGGATCGAATTCTTTTTCGGCAACAACGGGATCGAGGAACCATTCGAGTCGTCCGCATTGCTGGCAGTGGAAGACGGTGGCGGATCGGTTCATCCAATCCAGATTAAGGAAGGTCATGGCGGCGGTGTTGAGCTGGACTTGTCTCTGGGTGAAGTTGGATCCATGGCAATGGAGGCAGAGGAGTGGTTTGCCGTTGATGATTATTGGGGTTGGATCGCTCATGATTTTAGAGGAATAAAGGTGGGGTGAACGGATCCTTCGACGGGTTCAGGATGACGGAAGGGGGAGTCGGTGTGGCAATCGAGAAACTATTGCTGCGGTGAGGATGAGTCTGATCCCTCGACTAGCTCGGGATGACGGAAGGGGAAAAGGCACCGTCGGCCGGAGGTCGACGGCTACCAGGGGTAACTACTCGATCAGCGTGAACTGGCACTTGTAGAGGCCGGAGATGCGCTCTTCTTCGCGGTGGACGCGGACGCCGAGGACGTTCTCGATGAGGGAATTTTCGAGCTGGGTCAGGATCTTGAATTGGTCGGCGATGGGGAGGACGGGGGAATTGTACTCGATGATCTGTTGGCGCTGAAGGTCGGGATTGAAATAATATTCGCTCATGTAACCGTCGGCGTCCCGCATCGAGGCGAAGGAGCGGGCCCGTTCCTCGAGCGTGCCGCCGGTGACTTTGGCCTGCATCTTGACGGTCTGGTTCTGATAAATCTGGTAGAGAATTTTTTCGGGAGCGGCTGGACCGTAGACCTGCTCGAGGCTCTTGAGGATTTCACCGGTGAAATTGGTGTGCTCGGAGGGGAAAAATTCCTGCGCGGTGACGGTGAGGCGATAGGCCTTTTCGGGGCGTCCCATTCCCTTGGGGCGACGCCAGGTGTCGAGGTAGCCGTCTTTCTCCAAGGCGACGCAATGTTGCTTGACTCCCATATAAGAGAGATTGATACGCTCACACAATTGCGAGACGGACAGACCTTGGCTGCGCTTGATCTCCGCTAAGATCAAATACTTCTGACTCTTGGCTAGTTTACGCAGAAGCTTGCTTTTCATAAGATGCTGGAGGCCCGAGCCTTTTAGCCGTTTTTATTCATTCCCCCGAAAGTCTGTTCAGTTGGTCACAATAAAGGAGGGTAGGGCAAGCGGGCAAGTCTTTTTACCTTTCCGCGTAAAAAAAGTTATTCACAACTATCTAGGCGACTAAGCCGATTCAGACATTTTACATGTTTTAAGTAAAAAGTGGGAATTTAGCTCTCATGGACGATATTATAAATTCTTGAATTAAGAGTTTTATCAATTGAGGGAAGCGAGGAGGAGGTAAGCGATCATTCGAGTTGGCTTGAAATATGGGCGGCTGAGATATTTTTTTGACAGGCTCAAGCTGACGGATTGGGCTGTATGTGACTTTTTGCGGACGCTTCGATTCGTGCAAAATTCTTCCGATGAGGGACAGGGAAGGATTGCCGCATTCACGGCAACGCGCGACACTGACCGAATGTCTTTTGAGTATGTCTTGAAGAAAACAGCCGCGCCGGTCGGGGTGCAAATCAACTATCGCGCGGAGCTCAATGACGAGCAATTTGAGGCGGTGACGGCGAAGCCGGGGCCGATTTTGGTGATCGCGGGAGCGGGTAGCGGCAAGACTCGGACGCTGACTTATCGCGTGGCTTACCTGATCGAGAACGGGGTCGAGCCGGAGAATATTCTGCTGCTGACGTTCACGAACAAGGCCTCGAAGGAGATGCTGCATCGCGTGGGCAATCTGTTGCCGCAGGATATTTCGCGGATCTGGGGCGGGACGTTTCATTCTGTGGCGAACAGGTTACTAAGACGTCACGCGAATGAACTGGGGTTCAGCAACAGCTTCACGATCCTGGACCGGGACGACGCGCAGGACCTGGCGGTGGCGGCGTTGAAGGCGAGCGGGTTGGACCCGAAGGACAAGTCGCTGCCGAAGGGCGCGGTGCTGCTGGATATTTTCGGACTGGCGGCGAGTACGGAGAAATCGATTGCGACGGTGGTGGCGGAAAATTACGGGTACTTCACCGGGATCGTCGAGCAACTGGAGCGGATCGAGCGAATTCTTCGGGAGCGGAAAAAGATCGATAACGTGATGGATTACGACGATCTGCTGGTCTATGCGCTGAAGCTACTGCGCGATAACGAGGACATTCGGAAGTTTTATCAGGAGCAGTTCCAGCATGTACTGGTCGACGAGTATCAGGACACGAACAAGATCCAGGCCGATTTCATCGATACGCTGGCGGCGTTTCATCACCAGGTGATGGCGGTAGGCGACGACGCGCAGAGCATCTATTCATGGCGCGGGGCGAACTTTGAGAATGTGCTGACGTTTCCCGACCGCTTTCCGGGAACGCGGGAGATCAAGATCGAGACGAATTACCGGAGCACGCCGGAAATCCTCGCGTTGGCGAATTACGCCATTTCCGCGAATACGAAGCAGTTTCCGAAGAATCTTCACGCCTCAAGGCCGGCGGAGAAGTTCTCGAAGCCGGCGTTGATTTGTCTCCAGGACGCGAACCAGCAGGCGAATTTTATCTGCCAGCGGATCGAGGAGTTGCAGGAGGAGGGGATCGACCTGAACGAGATCGCGGTGTTGTACCGGGCGCATTTTCACTCGATGGAGGTGCAGATGGAGATGACGCGGCGGCAGATGCCATTTGAGTTGTTGAGCGGGCTGCGCTTTTTCGAGCAGGCGCATGTGAAGGACGTGGCGTCGTTTCTCAAGTTTGCGCTGAATGCGAAAGACGAACTGGCGTTCAAGCGGATCGCCGGGTTGATGCCGGGGGTGGGTGAACGGACAGGGGACAAGATGTGGCAGAAGCTCGCGGGGGGAGCGGAGTTCGCGTCGCTGGAGGCGCCGACGAAGGCAGCCGAGCAGTGGAAGCAGTGGGTGGAGACGCACAAGCAGATCACGACGCCGGAGATGAAGGGCCGGGCGTCGGAGCAAATCCAAGTGGTGGTCGATGCGATTTACGAGGACTACATGAAGGTGAAGTTCCCGAATTTTCAATCGCGGCTGGAGGACCTGGGGCAGTTGCGTGCGTTCGCGCAAAACTTTGAGACGACGGAGGAGTTCCTCGCGCAGTTGGCGTTGCTGACCAACCTGGACGGCGGGCCGAAGAAGGAGGGGCCGTTGAGCGGTCAGCCTTGTTTGCGGTTGAGCACGGTGCACCAGGCCAAGGGGTTGGAGTGGAAGGTGGTCTTTGTGATCATGCTGTGCGACGGGCTTTTTCCCGCAGGGCGCTCGATGGAGACGCTGGAGGGCGAGGAGGAGGAGCGTCGGCTTTTCTACGTGGCGGTGACGCGGGCTTGCGATGAGCTTTACCTGACTTATCCGCTGACGCGGGCGAGCGCTTCGTTCGATGATCGCTGGCAGGAGCCGTCGCGGTTTATCAGTAATTTTCCGCGGGGGATGGTGAACGAGTGGAAGATCAAGGCGGCGGCGCCGAGTTGGAGTGACGATTAGAGCAGACTGGCCCTGGTCGGATTGACGCCTTAGCTTTCAGAAAGATGAGGCTGCCTGATCAACGGTATTTTCCGATACTTGTGGCGTGAGCCGCAGATCGTAAGCAACATTAAACGATTATATAATGAAATCTCCCGCTCAAAATCGTCGCCGCACATCACGCGGCCCGTTACATTCCGCAGGGCTTCTTCTCGGCCTATGCCTGACGGGCCTTTTTGCCGGCTCCTCGCTGCACGCGCAGTACCTCATCAGTGTAGGCACTCTTGGAGGCTCGACCAGCAATGCCAATGCCATCAACGATTTGGGCCAGGTCGTCGGTTCGGCCGATACAGCTCAAATCGGAACAACGGATGCCTATCTCTATTCAGGAGGAACGATGACCGATCTCGGCAACTTCGGCGGCAACTTCACCCAAGCTTGGGCCATCAATAACTCAAGTCAGATCGTCGGCCAGGGCTTCACAGACGAGACGCAAGGTCCGGAAAGTGCCTTTTTCTATTCGTCGACTGGCACAATGACCGTTATCCCCACCACTTTGGGCGGCACGAGCAGCGCTGCCTTGGGTATCAACAATTCGGGCCAGATCGCTGGTACGGCCGACTTGCCGCCCGTGAGCGGAACTGCCATTGTGCATGCCGCTCTCCTCTCGCCGACCGGAACGATAACCGATCTCGGTACCTTGGGAGGGGCAAGCAGCTATGCTCACGGCATCAATAGCGCAGGCCAAGTCGTCGGCTTTTCGTACACAACCGGAAACGTGGTAACGGCTGGCTTTCTCTATTCGGGTGGGGTGATGACCAATATCGGCTCTCTTGGAGGCACCAACACCTCTGCCGATGCCATCAATGATGCCGGCCAGATTGTCGGCTCTTCGGCCGAGACTGGAGACTCCATCCAGGACGCCTTTCTCTATTCGAGCGGGACGATGACCAGCCTCGGCACCTTGGGAGGCACCTCGGCCGATGCCCTTGCCATCAACAACTCGGGCCAGATCGTCGGCAATTCAACACTGAGCGGCACCACGGTACAAGATGCCTTTCTTTACACGGACGGGACGATGAAGGACTTGAATACCCTTTTCGCTTCCTTGCTTGTCACGGGAACAGGCACGCAAACAGGTTTCACTACGCTGACCACGGCTAACGACATCAATAACTCCGGCGAGATCGTGGGTACCGGCAACTATTGGAATGGAACCACGCTTCAGGCCCAGGGTTTTCTGCTGCAAACCGCAGCCGTTCCCGAACCCTCCACTTGGGGACTGCTGCTGGTCGGAGTAGGCCTGCTTTCCTTTGGACGTTTCCGCAGGTACTATGCTATCGCGGCGTCAAATAGAGAACGGCTCCCAAACACCTGACGGCTCCCAAAATGAAGGTCAGACAACCGAGCGGCTTTTCTCTCGATTCCGCAGGGTACAGCTTGGGGTAATGACGATATTTCGCCGTTTCGTTAGAGCATGTCGTCGGGATCGAAGCCGGTGGCGAAGTATTTGTGGGCGCTGGGGACGAGCAGGACAACCGCGGAGACAAGATAGACCGCGACGGGGAGGATGTTCTGGTGCCAATCGCTCGCGATGTAGAGATGGTAGTCGATGTTGATGAATCCCCAGCCGAGGTAGACCCAGCGCGCCCAGTTGGCTTCCTGCATGATGTATTTGGCGCAAACGATGGTGAGGATCAGGTTGAGATAAAGCATGGCGACCTGAAGGGCGAAGGGAAGGCCGACCTGGTCCATCGCGGCCTGGGTCTCCGGCTGTTTCAAATTGGCGAAACTGGTGAACAGAAAATAGCAGCCCGAAATCAGGAGATAATAGCAGAGGATGCTGATGAAGATGGGCCGACTCTTGATCATGGTTTTCGGTTGCGGAAATCGCGGACGGTTGGCGTGGCCCCGGTCGATCGGACAGGGAAACCAGTAGCTTGAAAGGCTCGCGAGCCAGTACAAGTTAAAAAGCATCACTACACTGAAAGATGCGAGGGGATTATCGCGCGAGGATGGGGAAAGCGTGGGTCGGGGTGTCGGTGACGGGAGTGGTCCGGCGCGAGGTCAGAGTGTCCTTCCAGGCGATGAAGGGTTGTTCCAAATAATGCCAGGAGAGCGACGCGAGGGAGATGGTGAGGAGGAATAAAATCGCCAACCGGGCGAAGGAGGCGTGCGTTTCGGTCAGGCCATAGGAACCGAGCCACGGGGAAACCAGGATGATGATGAAGACGTGGTAGACGTAGATGCCGTAACTGATCCGGCCCAGGTAGACGAGGGGCGCCCAACTGAGAAAGGCGCCGTAGATGCCTTTGACGCCGATAATTGAAGCGGTGAGCAGCCAGGCGAGAAAGATTTCATCGATCGATTCGGTGAGGGCGAGCCACAGATTGTTTTCCGGAAGCGTCATTAGCGCGCGGCCCAGAAAAAAGCAGGAGAAGGCGGCGAGGGGCATGGCGAAGAGAACCGACGGGGCGAGCCGGGGGATGTTTAGGAGCCACTTGGAATCCTTGAGGCAGGCGATGAGGGCGCCGACGGCGAACGAGTCGATGCAACCGAAGATCGTGACCCAGCGGGTGATGGTCGAGGCGGCGGTCGCGATGCAGAAGATGCGGAAGCCGAGCCCGAAGAGGATGAACGCCGCCATGGCGGGAAGGAACCAGCGTCGCGGCAGGGTGAGAACGACGATGGGCCAGAGCAAATAAAATTGTTCCTGCACGGCGAGGGACCAGAAATGAGAGATGGCGCCGGGCCAGTAACCGAGGAAGGCGAAGTGGTTGTTGGCTTGAAACGTGGCGAGCCAGAAAAAATTGGTGCGCACTTCCGTGATGCCAAAAATCGCGCCGACAAGCAGGGCGAGATAAAAGGGCGGCCCGACGCGCAGCAACCGGGCGAGGTAATAACGGCCCAGTGGGAGCAAGCCGCTGTCGGGCGACCGGGCGATTTCCGCCTGCACGCGCCAAAGCGAAAGAGTGATGAAGTAACCGGTGAGGACGAAAAAGAAGCGGACACTGAGCGGGCCGAAACGCAACAGCGTGGGCATGGCGAGCCCGAAGTGTTCGACCAAAACTCCCATGATGGCGAGGGCGCGGAGGCCGTCGAGTTGTGGTTGATAACTGGACTTAAGTCTTGGGAGGATTGAAGGGGAATTGTGGCGTGTTGCTTCGGGAGAAGTTGCGAAAGAAGTCGCCATAGTTCGTTCCACGTAGTCCAGCAAATGCTGTACCGTATTGAGACGGACTGGTGACGAACTGCGTCACAGGCGCGGCGAAGATTCAGTTGATGCGGATGACGATCTTGCCGAAATGCTGCGCGGACTCGAGGTGGCGGAAGGCTTCGACGCTTTGCTCGAAGGAGAAGACCTGATCGATGACGGGCTCGATTTTGTGTTGCGCGATGGTGCGGTTCATCGACTCGAACATGGCGCGCGAGCCGACGTAGATGCCGCGGATGGTGATCGATTTGTGGAGGATTGGTGCGATTTGTACGTCGCCGGAAATTCCGGTGAGGACGCCGATGAGGCTGACTTGGCCGGCGA
>Ga0206955_1061_pt1 | contig 29961 bp, 36 predicted proteins | sample Alteio_BWOrgHeat_34_FD_153247 | JGI IMG/M metagenome (GOLD analysis project Ga0206955, IMG submission 153247) | Enriched cells from forest soil in Barre Woods Harvard Forest LTER site, Petersham, Massachusetts, United States -... | ecosystem: Environmental > Terrestrial > Soil > Temperate forest >...
CATACGGGTGCGTGGCGTAAAAATCCACCTGCGTTTGTCGGAATTGGTTGATGCAATTAAATTCTCCCTGCACCCGGACTGCAGCGGATTTATAATGATTGCCAAATTGCGAGGGCATCCTGAACAGCGGCAACTCAAATTTGCGCGAAAGGATGGACAGGATGGATTGGTCCCAACGGTGATCAACAAATCCAAAAAAGTTTTTCTTCGGGCCGGTATTGGGAAGATCAGTGATGATCCTCGGATCCGAGCCAAATCGCAGCCAATCCTGTAAAAATTGAATCGATTTTTTGGTATGGCGAAACAATGCAAATGCAGCATCGCACTGGGGACTGAACCAAAATTCCTCACTGTCTGCGTTCATAAACACGAAACAGTCTCTTTTTGTCCAGGTAAAATTTACCAGGTTGCTATTGGCGAAAAGCACAATATCCTGTTGATTGCGGCAAATATCAATCAAAGGATCCAACGGTTGGATAATTTCAATACCACAATCGGAATACAGGACGATATCCCCTTCCGAAAGTTTTTTAAGTGTTTCAAGGATGATATAAGGTTTCCAAAGCCAGTAGCCAATCCCTCTGGGTTGCGCGAGCACTTCAGAATTTTGCGTGTAGAAATCTGAATTCTTAATATCCTCAAGATCGTAGGAATTGATTTCGCGGATGTCAAAGCGTTGTGCAGAAGCATTCAAGCGGAACCTGCTGTCATTAAAGAGGCTGTTCGATAAATTAGTCAGCGCTACCTTCATTGTTGAATGAGAAGTTTGAGATAATGCCGATCGAATGTGGCGCTTCATACTGACCAATCCATCCGTTAATATTCAGCAGGTAAATTTCTCTGAGCGCAAAGAGTTTGTTGTACTTGCGAACGATACTGAAAAACGAACGCTTCATTTTTCCAACCAGGTCGTCCCAGACAATAATAAATTTTTCGGCCAACAGTCCGTTCTGGACGAGCATCTCAAATTCAAAAAGAATTGCTTCGGGCGTGTGCAGGGCATCAGAAAAAATAATATTGAATGAATTGCCTTTCAGTTTTGCCCAGCTTTGTTTGTCCCAGACGTCGGCCGACATGTACTGGACATCCAATCCTTTGAAATCATAAGATTTCAGAGAGGGCCTGGTTTTCTTAATGGAGCCTTCCAATCCCTCCCATTCTTTTTTTGAACGAAGATGGAGTTCCTTTTCCAATACCGGGTTGATTTCCTCAATATCAAATCCTACATATTTGCCCGGAACACCGGCATTCAGCATCTGAAAAAAATTCTTACCCACCGAGACGCCGATTTCGAGGTATTGAGGAGAAGAGAAGTATTTTTTGGTGAGAAAGACCATCAGGTCGGTATAGGTGAGGTCATCATTGAGCGGCTTGTTGATATGCTTCCGAATGAATTCGGGAACGCCGTAAGAAAAGCAGGAATCTGCGAATGCTTTTTCATCGATCCAGTTACTAATATGGGCAAGCGTTGCCCTGTTGGCGACAATCTCATTTTGAAAATTAGCATTGTCGAAAGGAAGGTGTTGCTTGTATGGCGATTGCCTTGAAAAAATTGAACTGAAAAAATTCATGTGCATTCCGCAATTTGATAAATAAAACACCCCGGGAGGTTTCGTTGACCTGCTAAGGTTTAATCGCCAGGCGACCTGTATAATCGATCCGGTTTAAAAAGATCGGAATTCTTCTGTTGTCAATGAACTCATCTACCGCTTTTTTTGAACCGGTCCAATGACCATAGTCGTCGATGATCAAAACACCACCAGGAACAAGCTTATCGTATAGCGTCTCGAGCTCGTGTTTTGTCGATTCATACCAGTCAGTATCCAGTCTCAGCAGGGCAATATTGCCAATAGAGGGCTCCGGCAAGGTGTCTTCAACTTTTCCTTTGATGAAACGCAACCTGTCAGAACTATAACCGGTTTTTTGAAGGTTGGATTTAACTTCATCCAAAGAAGAATAGCACCATACATTGTCGCCTTTCAATCGATCGGATTGGTCAAGAAGATCTTTTGCAGAATTACTGTCAATTGCACTTATATCCTCCTGACCGGGCGCCGACATGCCTTCAAATGTGTCAAATAGATAAAGATTCCTGGTAAGATCCTTTAATTGAATGAGTCGTTGCGCGATCAGCATCATGCTGCCCCCTCTCCAAACACCGCATTCCACGATATCGCCTTCAATATTATTTTTAACGAGATAATCGATTGCTCTTGAAAGTACGACCAGCCTTTCCTGGCTTGTCATGGTGGATTTTCTTACATATTCAACATTCTTTCTCTCGTTATCGGTAAAGTCGGAAGGAAAGTAATCATCAATGTTACCGCGTTCGCTCAGAATATTTTCCCTGATTTCCTTGTTCACTGGAGAATAATTCTGATCAAAGCGATGCAGAATACCCGGATTAAAAATCTTCTTCAAAAAAGACATTATGTACTTTATTTAAGATTGCATTCAAAAAATAAGTTCCTGAATGACAAAGACTAATATTTCTACTGGTCCGTTTGAGGCGCAAAATAATATTATTTATTTGAAGGATTAGGATGCAAACTTTCAATTCAACACAGGCTCCGACCATAAGATTATTTGTGGCAGAATGGCTTCGCAACAAATCAGCATGGGCGTTCGGGTTCACCCAGGTGCAAGGGGTAACCGGCTTCGATGAATTGCCTGAAAATTTTCCTGTTCCGTTGACATTATATGGAGAAATAAAAAGTCGAATTAAATACCATACCTGGTTGGTTATCATGCTTTCATTTTGCAATATTACACGGCCAACAACCCAAATTTGCCGCTGGTTTTCGAATCTAATTGCATCTGACGATTCGGTAAAAAAAATGGTGTTTATAAACCTGGGGTGCCAGCGATCGTGGGCAAATTTATTTGGCCATCTATAACCGATATTGAGAAAAAGTTTTTGAAAAAATAGACCGATTCAAGGGATGGAATGGAACATTCAAGGGAGTTGATGAGATGCATGCACTTTTGTCTGGTTTGCAAAATATCATCTCAGCGGTAGCATTCTTTAGGAAAAACCCGGGAAAGGCACGGTGGTACTCATCCGTTAAATATTGTCTGCAACCCGCGCTGGCATTGAGCCAGCCGTCGCCAGCCGGAAATTGTTGATAAATTTTCTCAGAGATTAAGAATCCATTATCAATTTATAGCACGGAAATTGATGCAAGATGATTCTAATCATGTGCTTATGCTAATTCAATTCAACAGAAATATTCAGTTTACCAGGCTCCTGAGGGCCGACGGGAGACTTAGAGAATTCAATTTCAGGAAGACCAATGGTCTTCAGGGTGAAATGTTTACTGTTGATGTAAGCGACGACCGAGGGAACCGGATTATGTTCAGAATGCAAAAGCAGGACGGCTCCTGGAAGATCCAGGAACAGGCACTCCCAGAGTGGATCAGAGAACGCGAAGCCGACCTTCACGAATTGATCGAAGAAGAACTTCGGATCGCATAGCTTTCCCTATTTTTATTTACATTTATTGCTGTCCGGGCACGACAGCATCTTATTGCCTGGCATCACATAATTGACCGAATAAGATGTCAGCTTCTGTCGATTTTACCACAATCATCAAACAATTTGACGAACAGGGCGAGAAGACTGGCTGGACTTATATCTTGATTCCCTCCGACCTCGCAGAAAAATTATGCCCGGGAAACAGAAAAGGTTTCCGGGTAAAAGGAAAATTTGATGAACACCCCATCAAATCCATGGCGCTGATCCCGATGGGCGCCGGCAACTTCATCATCCCGCTCAACGCACAGGTCAGGAAAGCCATCGGAAAACGTAAGGGCGCCATGTTGCGCGTGAGACTTGAAATCGACAAACGCCCCCAAAAAATTTCAAAGGAATTTTTGGATTGCCTTTCTGATGAACCAAATGCATTGGCATTTTTCGATTCTCTTCCCAATTCGCACAAACTTTATTTCAGCAAATGGATCGAAACTGCGAAAACAGAACCCACCAAAACAAAGCGCATCGCACAGTCCGTCGACGCACTTTCAAAAAAATTCAGGTTCAACGAAATGTTGCGATCATTGAAAGAAAACAGGAAGGATAGTGAGCTGCCATAAAAAACAAATTACACGCTGGTGATAGCAAAATTGAATTCTAAAAAAAGTTCAATCCAACGCTCGATTTTAATTGCAGAATTCGTAAAAAAAATATTCTGAGCGCAATGAAATCTTTTGCTTATTCACACGTTGTGAATAAGTAACTTTGCAAAAATGCAATTGCAAATAATTACATTTGGATAAGTGATCGGCGATACCCTATGCAGAAATAATATTTGTGAACTTAAATTGACTTGACTTGACTGAAACGATAATCAACCTTGAAACCGTCAACCCTATTGAATTTTTCGGGGTCAATAATGGCAAGCTAGATATCCTCAAAAAGAAATTTCCTCTTCTGAAAATCCTCTCCCGGGGAACTCAAATTAAACTCAGCGGTTCGCCGGAACAGGTGGAAACAGCTAAAGAAAAAATCGACCTTCTTGTTCAATACCTTGAACGAAACGGACACGTGAGCGAAAATTATTTTGAGCAGATCCTTGGCGGCGACGACGCGGAAACGGTCGACCATTTTGTCGACAGGAACCCGAACGATATTCTTGTGTTCGGACCCAACGGCAAAACTGTCAGAGCAAGAACGCTGAATCAGAAGCGCCTTGTAGCTTCCACAGAAAAAAATGATATTGTTTTCGCCATCGGCCCCGCAGGTACAGGTAAAACTTATACAGCCGTCGCGCTTGCTGCCCGGGCGTTGAAAAATAAGATGGTGAAAAAAATCATCCTGACACGTCCAGCAGTCGAAGCAGGTGAGAACCTTGGCTTTCTTCCGGGAGACCTCAAGGAAAAGATCGATCCCTATCTGCGTCCGCTCTATGATGCGCTGGATGATATGATCCCGGCTGACAAACTCGGGTACTACATGAGTACGAGAACCATCGAGATCGCGCCCCTGGCGTATATGCGCGGAAGAACCCTCGACAATGCGTTCATTATTCTCGACGAGGCGCAGAATGCCACGGATCTTCAGTTGAAGATGTTCCTGACGAGAATTGGCCCTACAGCAAAAGCCATCATCACAGGTGACCTCACACAGATCGATTTGCCAAAGAACCAAAAAAGCGGACTGGCAAAAGCCCTTTACTTGCTGAAGAATATCGACGGGATTGCCCATATCGAGCTCGACGAGGAGGATGTTGTCCGTCACAGGTTGGTTAAGGCTATCATTAAGGCGTACGAAAGAGATCACAACAACAACGCACAACAAAGCACCCTTTCATAAAAACCAGATACAGATCCCTTTGAAACAATGACCCCAGCCTGTGGAATTATCTACGGGCTTTTTTTATATTTGAGCCTAAATCGTTCTAGTGAAAAATTCAATCCTTCCTTTATTCGTTCTATTTATAGCATGTAATTCTCCCCATAGTTACAATAAAGCCGAAGATGCACAGGATGCCGGGCGGGAATTCATACGCGCAAGCCTTGATGGCGATATTGAAAAAGCCCAATTTTATCTTCTTCGCGATTCCGGAAATATCTATCTCATCAACAAATGGAAAAAAGATTACGACAGGCTGGACGCGAATACCAAACAACAATTTAAGGATGCCAGCATTCTGCCCATCAAGATCCAGCCACTAAATGATTCAGTGACAACCTACACTTATTCCAATAGTTTCAGGAAGGATACCACCACCATCAAGATTGTGCGCATCAATGGGGAATGGCTTGTGGATCTCCAGGAAATTCTGAATCATCAATAATGGCAAAGCAAATATTTATCGTTGGATTTGCAGGAGGGATTGGAAGCATCGCAAGATTTCTTTGCCAGAAGTATATTTATGCATTCAGCCCCCACCCTTTTCCATTCGGAACTTTCCTGGTCAATATCCTTGGTTGTTTGTTAATTGGCATATTCTACGCCATTGCCGAAAAAGGAAATTTATCCTCCCCCGAAATGCGGCTTTTGCTTATGACCGGCTTCTGTGGCGGCTTCACTACTTTTTCATCCTTCTCTCTTGAAAATATTACCCTGCTCAGGGCCGGCGAATACTTGTATTTTTTGCTCTACACACTCGGAAGTGTTGTTCTGGGCTTCCTCGCGACCTTTTTTGCCATTGCGATGGTTAAGTAACCTTCTAAGAAAAATTCCCCCATCGTTCGACGACTCCTACCGTTTATGCGAATATTTATGCCTTTGGCAAAGCGCTATTGACAGAAGGGACTGCATTTTGCCGGAATGCCCGAAGGCTGAATATCTTTGCGCAATGGTTGTTTTCGAGTAGGTTTGTAAATAACCAGTTCTATATGATGACAGTTTCACACCCCTGGCACGGCGTCCCTTTCGGTGACAATGCCCCCCGGATCGTCAATGCAATTATCGAAATTCCACAGGGGGCCCGGGCTAAATACGAAATCGATAAGGAAAGCGGCCTGCTCAAACTCGACCGCGTCATTTATTCTTCATTTTATTACCCGGTCAATTACGGATTCATCCCACAGACTTACGGAGACGATAAAGATCCGCTCGACATTCTTGTCCTCACCTCTCTTCCCGTGCAGGCCCTTTGCCTGATCGAAGCAAAGGTGATGGGCGTAATGCAAATGATCGACAGCGGTGATGCCGATGATAAAATTATTGCAGTAGCCGCGAAGGATCCCAGCGTGAACCATTATAGTAATATCGAAGAGTTCCCGAAACATTTCTTTGAAGAATTGAGACATTTTTTTGAAGAATACAAAAAACTTGAAAATAAAACCGTCGTCGTCGAAGAATTCGGAGATAAAACAGCAGCCATCAAGATCATCGAAGACGCCATAGCTTCTTACAAAGAAAATTTTCGCACCGGGCAGCAATAGCATCAATTAATGAATTCAAACAGTATGTCAATACAAACAATTATCCTCGTCGTTTTGGTTGGATTAGCAGCAGGGATATTAAGTGGACTGGTTGGTGTCGGCGGCGGCATCATCATTGTGCCGGCGCTGATCTATCTTCTTGGATTCAGCCAACACCAGGCTATGGGAACTTCCCTGGGAATCCTCCTGCTCCCTGCAGGAATATTGGCCGTGCTTAACTACTACCGAAAAGGTTATATCGATATCAAAGTTGTGCTGATACTCTTCGTTGGCTTTATTATCGGCGGATACTTCGGAAGTAAAATTTCACTTGGAGTGCAGGAAGGCGCACTGCGAAAAGTATTTGCTGTGGTCCTTGTTTTTATAGCCGCCAAAATGTTGTTCCTGGACAAATAAAACCAGTTCAATTAAATCGTCTGATCATTCGAAGCGTGTGTGTGAGGCTTCCATTCTCACTATTCACGATTCCCTGCTCGTTCAATTTGTCGATACGCACTTTTCCCGACGAATGAATGATCCGGCGATGCGACAAGATTAGCCCCACATGCACGACCTTACCGTCGGCATTGTCGAAAAAAGCCAGATCGCCAAACCTTGCATTTTTTAATCCGTCGACAGGAACGCCCTGCCCGGCCTGCTGCCAGGCATCCCGTAAGAGTTCAATCCCGAAGAAACGAAATACCGTTTGCATGTACCCGCTGCAGTCGACGCCGAAGACCGACTTCCCTCCCCATAAATAAGCCGTGTTGATGTGGAGCATTGCTATCTCTTCCACCTCCTTCCTGTTCCATTTGGCTTTTGCCGGATTCCAAAGCTTTCCATCAAAATCGATATCGATTCCGTACAAGTGAGCGCGGTCTTTTTTCCTTATTGGAATAGAACTGCCCAATGGCAGTTTCATGGTCTGCTTTCCTAAATTGATATTCGTCGACCACTTAGAAGTCAGACCGAATGCAATTGACGTGGTTTCTTCGCCGACGATCTTTAACTGGGTGGATTGACACCAGCCTTCGTAGCCGTCGTATACGCATTTGATCTTAAGCCAGTCTTTTACCGTTTCGTCGAGCACCTGGCAACGTTCGCCAAATAATAACTGGCTGACCATTTCCGACCGGTGCGAAGAGGTCGCCCGGACAGGACTGCATGGAACCCAACAAATTGCAATTTTCATATTTCTTAAATTTAACCGATTTCACAAAAATAATTGTGAAAATCAAAGCCAGACGCATCTAATAGAAAGAAAATTCTCTATTTTAAAACCTGTGAATAAAGAAAACAGTCATCTACTTACTGACCAGGAATTGCTGGAGAATTTTTATAAAGACCGGAATAATGACTGGCTTGGAATTCTGTTGCAGCGATATATTCTTCTTCTCTTCGGTGTTTGTATGAAATATCTAAAAAATGAAGAAGAAGCAAAGGATGCCGTGCAACAGATTTTCCTGAAGTCAATTACGGAACTGCAAAAGTATAAGGTGAGTTTTTTCAAGTCTTGGATCTATATGGTAGCGAGAAATCACTGCCTCATGCAACTCAGGAACCGCCTGGCGAAAACACCGGCGCCGCTGAATGAAAACCATGGCGGGTTGACAGAAGAACAGGCGCTCGCCGGCAACAGGCTGGAAAAGGAACAGCTGCTGCGGATGATGGAAGATTCCCTTGAAGACCTGAGCGAAGAGCAACGCAGATGTCTTAAATTATTCTATCTTGAAAAAAAATCCTACCACGAGATCGAAGTCAACACCGGTTTCAGTGCCATGCAGGTAAAGAGCTATATTCAAAACGGAAAAAGAAATCTTCGGATCATCTTAGATAAAAAAATAAAAGCATTCAGCAATGAATAGCCCGTCAATAGCGGGTGCAAAAATGTCAGACCTTTTTAACATATTATCAAATAGCAATAAAGATATCGACAATCAAAAGCTGATGGATTATCTCAGCGGGAAGCTGGCGGGAAGGGATAAAGATGAATTTGAGCAGCAGATTGCCGATAACGAATTGTTAACCGATGCCGTGGAAGGATTGCAAAAAATCAAAGACAAGTCGGCATTACAATCTTATGTGAACCAGCTCAACCAGGAACTGCATCGCCACCTTGAAAGCAAGAAGATAAGGCGTGAAACAAAAAAGATCCGTGAATATCCCTGGATCTATCTTACCATCGTATTAATACTGATCATTTCTATTGTCGGATATCTAATTATCAGGCGCTTTCTCCCATAATATTCCAGCCCTGAATTTTAGAGATTTTTATTCGAATTGAAATTTCGTAAATTTAGATAGCTATTCCCCTACACAAAAACTAAATCTTATGGGTACGCTGCAACAAGTACAACGGTGGAGTGCTACACATCATCCGCGATGGCTGGTTGTTTTGCGAGTTGCACTCGGAGTATGTCTTTTTATCAAGGGTATTTCTTTCCTCAGTAACACCCTTGAAATAAATCAATTGATTTCCGGAAGCATCGCTTCCAAGAGTATCGACTGGCTTCCGCTCTTTATTGCCTGGGTCCATCTCCTTGGCGGCTTCCTCATCATCATTGGCCTGCTCACGCGATGGGCCGTGTTGCTGCAGATCCCGATCCTGATCGGCGCAGTTATTTTGATCAGCACGAGACAGGGCCTGATGAATTCGGGTTCTGAATTCATTTTTGCGCTGGTTATTCTCGCCATGCTGGCATTCTTCCTTGTCGAAGGCGGCGGACCGATTTCGCTGGACAACTATTTCAGGAAAAATCCGGTTTAGAAGGAATGATTGATAGTTCGCTTACTGGTATTGGATATATACCGGTTGGGGTTTTAATTTCAAAACCTCTTCCGGTGTCAGCATCCGGCTCTTAGGTTCCCGACAGTCATTTTTGTAGAACAATTTGAAGCCCGTAAATTCTACCGGCTCTTTGTAAATGAATTCGTGATAGCTGGTTAGCTTCCGGGCTTGTCCACCCCACCCGTCCATATCCATGACGATTTGTACGTTGGGATTGGTTTGAATTTTCCTGTAATTGGTGATCATCGGCTGAGTGAAGCGATGAACCACCAGGATCTTGGGAGGAAGATTATTTGTTTTGGCAACATTGGTGAGATAGTTGACGGCATAGTTCACGTCGGCAGCATCCATCGTACCGATCACTGATCCGGGTTTCTTACCGGTTTTCATTGAAAATTCCGGATCGATGCCCAGGTGCACCTGTGGCATTTTCAGATAGGGCTCGAGCATCGGAATTTCTTCCTGCACCGTACTCATTCCGACCTGGATGTCGAGGAAAACGATAGCATTTATTTTTGCAGCGATCTTCAGGACCGAATCGATTTGTTTGAAAGGCATGCGCAGGCGGTATTTGTTACCCTTGCCCGGCATTCCCTGCGCAGTTACTGCGATATAGTGCAGGGCAGGTTGGATTTCCATTGTCGTATCGGCTGCCCGCCATTTCTTTACATCAGAGTCCAGCTTCTGAAGCATTTCGTTGGTTGGATATTCTCCGAGAATGCCCATTTTTTTCGAATATAAGTTCCCGTAATAAGCCACGATCCTCTTGAAAGGCAGGATGGCGCCGACATTGGGATAAGCAGTTTTTACGGGCCAGCGTCCGGAGGAATCGCCATTGGTGATCTTTTCGATCATTTGGTCGTACAATGCGGAATCTAAGATCAAAGGTTTGGCAGCGACGGCGGCGGTAGTATCTTTTTCGGAAGCCATAGCTCCCTGTCTGTTGTCGGGGTTGGTCCGGAGTTTATTGCTCAAAACCGAAGTAATGTAGAGGGTGCAAACCAACAGGAAAGCAACGCTTACGAGTGTACGGACTTGCTTCTTCGTAATTATACGAAACCTATCTGCAGTTTTCTGAAGAATTTGCATAGAGTAGCCGATTGAGGTGCGCGAAAATATATATATTCTCCTTTTCTTAACGTCTTCCATGCCTTTTTATTTCAACAATTGCCTTGTTTTCTGTTAATAATTCCCTGCTATTTAACCTCTCACGTTCAAGTATAGTGCCTGTGCAATTTCCGGGGAGATTTAGCCACATTTTGTGGCCAATTGTTAATAAATTGTTTTGATAATTATTTAGTCTACTAATTTGGTAGACTAAATAATTCACTCTATTTTTGTCGCAGTTCTATAACGGTATTTAATTTATATGAGTTACGTGGCTGAATGGGCAGGCGGAGGTGCTAAATTCCTTCTACGGTGGTTCGATTCCACCCGTAACTGCAGTTTTTTAAGGCAAGCAATCGTTAGCGGCCGGTGTGTCTACACCGGCTTTTTTTGCATTAATTCCGCAGTTTTTTGTAGAAATTGATCAACGAATTAGTAGAGGAATCGTGGGAAGAAACTTCTGCATCGTTTTGCAGTTCCGGCAATATTTTACCCGCCAGTTGCTTACCAAGTTCCACGCCCCACTGGTCAAAGCTGAAGATGTTCCAGATCACGCCCTGTACAAAGATCTTGTGTTCATATGTGGCAATGAGCTGGCCGAGTGTGAAAGGTGTGATTTTTTTGAGAAGAAAAGAGTTCGTCGGTCTGTTGCCTGTGAAAAGGCGGAAGGGAATTAATTCGACCGGAACTTTTTCAGCAAGAAGTTCATCTCTTGTTTTTCCATTCATCAAGGCTTGGGTTTGGGCGAAGAAATTTGAAAGCAATTTCTGATGATGATCGCCGATGGGATTATGGCTGATGGAAGGCGCTATAAAATCGCAGGGTATGAGTAGTGTGCCCTGGTGTATTAACTGGTAGAAAGCATGCTGACCATTGGTGCCGGGTTCGCCCCAAACTACCGGTCCGCTGGCATAGGTAAGTGGCATTCCATTTCTATCCATCCCTTTCCCATTGCTCTCCATATTGCCCTGCTGAAAATAGGCGGGGAAACGATGCATATACTGGTCGTAGGGAAGTATGGCTTCCGTTTGTGAGCCAAAAAAATTCCGGTACCATACGCCGATTAGCGCCATGATCACGGGCATATTCTCTTCAAAGCTGTTGCTTCTGAAATGCTCATCTGCCTCGTGCGCACCTTTCAGAAGCGATTCAAAATTTTCGTAACCGATAGTAACGGCAATGGACAGTCCAATTGCGCTCCAAAGTGAGTAGCGCCCTCCTACCCAATCCCAGAATGCGAACATATTTGTCCGGTCGATGCCAAATTTTGTAACTTCTTTTTCGTTGGTGGAAAGTGCGACAAAATGTTTTGCAATATGCGAATCATCGCCTGCGGTGTTCAGAAACCATGCTCTTGCGGAATAGGCATTGGTCATCGTTTCCTGTGTCGTAAAAGTTTTGGAAGCGATAAGAAAAATCGTTTCTTCGGGATTGACTTTTTTCAGGGTTTCGACGATATGCGTTCCGTCGACATTGGAAACAAAATAGGTTTCGATGCCCTGGATCCAATAAGGTTTTAGCGCTTCTGTCACCATCACTGGTCCAAGGTCGCTTCCGCCAATGCCGATATTGACGAAATATTTGATCTTCTTACCGGAATATCCCTGCCATTCTCCGCTGTGTACGCGGTTACAAAACGATTTCATTTGTTCGAGCACGGCAAATACTTCCGGCATCACGTCCTGTCCATCCAGGATCACGGGTCTGCCGCTATAATTTCTCAGCGCGGTGTGAAGCACGGCCCGGTTTTCGGTCTGATTAATTTTTTCGGCATTGAACATTGCTTCGATGGCTTCTTTCACTTTACATTCTTCAGCCAGCCGCAGCAGTAACGAAATCGTTTCTTCAGCAATAATATTCTTGGAATAATCGAAAATGATGTCACCGTCGATGAGAGAAAATTTGTGGAAGCGGTCCGGATCAGCTTTGAACATGTCCTTGATCCGTTTTCCCCTGATGGTGTTGTAGTGCTCCTGTAACTTTTGCCATGCGTTAGTCTGAACCGGAGAGATTTTAGGGAACATATCTTGAGATTAATGCGTAAAAGTAAGAAACGCTTTTCATCCGCACCTTTCCCTTCGCAAGCGTTACAGAAACTTAAGAATGTTGAATGATGAATTTTTATCAATTGAACAAAAAGCAATCAAAGTTTCCGGATTACCTGCACTGCTTCATCGATCATTTGTTCACTGATATCGAGATGCGTGACGAAGCGGATCTGCGTTGGAGAAATAGCAATGGCCCGGATTCCTTTTTCCTTCAATTGTGCGGCGACTGCGGCAGCCGTGGCCGGGCCTTTCACCTCGACGATCACAATATTGGTTTCTACCGGCATGATATGGCCGATAAAGTTTTTTCCGGAAAGGGCTTCAGCCAGCATGCCGGCATGGATATGGTCTTGCGCCAGCCTGCTTACATTATTTTCAAGAGCGAATATTCCTGCGGCCGCCATGAATCCCGCCTGACGCATTCCGCCCCCGAACACTTTCCTTATTCTTCTCGCTTTCCTGATAAAATCTTTTTTTCCGAGGAGTATGCTTCCGATCGGGCATCCGAGTCCTTTGTTCAGGCAAACCGAAATGCTGTCGAAGACCTCTCCGTATTGGCGCGGTGTTTCTTTTTTGGCAACCATGGCATTGAAAAGTCTTGCTCCATCCAGATGCAGCAATAATTCTTTGTCCCTGCAAAGGGTTTGAATATTCTGAATTTCTTTAAAATCATAACAGCTTCCGCCTCCACGGTTGGAAGTATTCTCCAGGCAAACCAGAGAAGTGCGGGCTCGGTGTACGTCGTCCGGATTGATGACCTGGCCGACCTGGCCGGCGGTAATGCGGCCGAGCTCACCTTCGATGGGCCTGACCTGTGCGGAGGAGTTAAAGGCAATTCCACCACCTTCATAAATATAAACATGGGCTTGTCGTTCACAGATCACTTCATCACCGGGATTTGTGTGGCATTTGATGGCCACCTGGTTGGACATAGTGCCGGTGGGGCAATAAAGTGCCGCTTCCATGCCGAATAGTTTGGCGGCCATTTCTTCCAACTTGTTGACCGAGGGGTCTTCTCCAAAAACGTCGTCGCCAACCGGTGCGGTCATCATGGCTTCCATCATGGCGGGCGAGGGGCTGGTAACAGTATCTGAGCGGAGGTCGATGATCATAAAATTAATGCGCAAATTAATGGATTCGCTAACACCATCCATAAAGCCGGCGAATCGGAACCTGCCGGGGATTTATACAACTAGCAATTCAGATGGAAATGGCGAAAACACCTTGTTGGATCGGCTTTTTTTCTTTTCGTGTCCTACACCTGGCGTTTTTTAACCTTTTTCAGTTTTTGCGTTAGGAAATAGCAGAAAAGGATTATTGCAGGAAAAGAGGAGAAAAAATATGGTAAGGCTGACGTTGTTTACAACATGCAATTAAGATTGAAATGACGAAAACACCCGGCTGGCTGAGTTTTTTTCTTTCCGTGTCCTACACCTTGCGTTTTATGGCGTTTTGCGGATGGACTTTTAACCTTTTTCAGTTTTTACGTTTGAAAAATAGCAAGGGTGGCTTATTGCACGAAGTCAAGAGAAAAATGAGGAAGTCCTATTGCAAAAAGAAAAGAATGAAAAAAGAATGCAGAATGAATTTCGGGGTCTGCGAACGATGGAAAGGGGACCGAGAGGTATGAAAAAACAAGAGTGGATATAAATGAGAAAGCACCAAGTTTGTCTTTATATATTTTGTTCGATTGCTCTTACTTATATATTTCTTACTAACCCGATGCTTTCGTTGAGTTGCTTCCATCTTTTTACGGACTTCCGCCCCTCAATTGTACATCTAAGATAAATTCAGACATTTCTTTTTCCAAATTTTTTCTCTCTTTGTTATGCACGCGTTACGCACTTAGTTATGCACATTTCTCGAGACAAAATGATGTAAAATCGCCTGGATCCTGCTGGTATAGTTATTGAAACAATATGGGTGAATCTTTAATTAAAACATGTGTTATGGACAATCTTGTATTAAAAGGGCAGTGGAATGTTTTGAAAGGAAAATTGAAACAGTCTTATGCCAGCCTTACAGACGATGATTTGCGATTTGAAGAGGGAAAAGAAGACGAATTATTAGGTAGGATTCAAAAGAAAACGGGCCAAACAAAGGATCAATTATCAAAATGGATAAAGTCAAACATGGATGATTCACCCAAGGCAAATCGAAAATAGCAGGCTTTAATCGTTTATACCTTGGCCCCGGATTTTTCCGGGGCCTTTTTTTGTCCATTACTGGGGAATTCCTTCCCCGAAAAAAGAAAAGCGATCCGCGGTAACAAGACCGGAATCGCTCCACTTAATAAAATAAAAAAAGCACCAAGTTTTGCTGAATATGTTCACTCAATTGCTTGAATGATCACACTTACTAACCCGATGCTTTCGTTGAGCTGTTTCCATCACAGTGAAGGATATCCGCAACTCAATTGTAATGCTAAGATAATCTACCGCTATACCCTTTTCCAAATATTTTGGTGCGTTTGTCTCCACGTCTTTTGCACGAAACTGTTCACAGAAAAGCGGCGATTATAAACAAATTTTTGCGGTTATACCAGGGATATCAACGAAAACGCCGACTTCAGACCTCCCGTTCGCTCTCAAACAGACTAAATCATCCAAAATTATTATCTTTGCGCCGCTATGACACAAGAAAAACTAATCGATATGAGGTCCCGGGTGGCGGGACTGAGGAGGTTTCTTTGACGTCGACAACCGACAATACAAGATCTCTGAAGAAAAGCAACTCACGCTGAGCCCTGGTTTTTGGGATAACAATGAAAGGGCGACCGAAATTCTGAAAAACATCAAACTCAACGAATACTGGGTAAAGCTGTACGACTCGGTTAATTCCGCCGTCGAAGATTTTGCCGTGCTTATGGACTTTTGGAAGGCCGGCGAAGCCAGCGAAGAGGAAACCAAGGACGCCTATCAAAAAGCACTCAACGCAATCGACGAGGCGGAATTCAAGAGCACACTCAATCAGCCCGAAGATGAACTGCCGGCAGTACTTCAAATCAACTCCGGCGCCGGCGGAACTGAAAGCCAGGACTGGGCAGAAATGCTGATGCGCATGTATCGTATGTACGGAGAAAAGCAAGGTTGGTCCGTTGCCGAACTCGACCTGCAGGATGGTGAAGGTGCCGGTATCAAGAGCGCAACGCTGCAGTTCGATGGCCCCTTTGCCTACGGACTGCTCAAAGCGGAAAGCGGCGTACACCGGCTCGTTCGCATTTCTCCATTCGACAGCAATGCCAGGAGGCATACCTCATTCGCCAGCGTATATGTGTATCCGTTAATCGACAACACGATCGACATACAGGTCAACCCATCAGATGTGGAATGGGCTTTTTTCAGGAGCGGAGGTGCCGGAGGACAAAATGTCAACAAGGTGGAAACAGCAGTCCGCCTTACGCATAAACCAAGCGGAATTGTAGTGGAATGCCAGCAGGCCCGAACCCAGGGCGAAAACAGGGAAAAGGCGATGGCGATGCTGAAAAGCAGGCTCTACGAAGAAGAATTGCGAAAACGTGAAGCCATCAAGAATGCCACAAATGCAAGCAAGAAAAAAATAGAATGGGGCTCACAGATAAGGTCATACGTTTTTCATCCCTATAAAATGATCAAGGATCATCGCACGGACTACGAAGTTGGTAATGTGCAACCCGTGATGGATGGAGAAATTGACGGCTTCATCAAAGCCTATCTCATGATGGAAAAGGAAACGGAAGCATAAACGCTTCGCATTTCATCGACATCCGGTCGTTCAAACCAATTATTTTTACGTTTCAAATCGTCTATATGAACTTTGGCTATTTCAACTATCCCCTGCCTCAAAACGAACCCGTGCTGAGTTATGCTCCGGGATCTAAGGAAAGAGAAACACTGAAGAAAGCCTTGAAGGACCTCAAATCGCAACAACACGACGTACCGATGTTTATAGGCGGTAAGGAAGTGAGATCGGGTAAAAAGGCCAGCTTTCATCCTCCCCACGAAATCAAACACACGCTCGGGGTTTACCATGAAGGCAACGAGAAACATATCACTCAGGCTATAGACGCGGCATTACAAGCGAAACAGTCCTGGGAAAATACGCCTTGGGAAAACAGGGCCGCCATCTTTCTCCGCGCTGCAGACCTCATCGCCACCAAATATCGCGCGATGATGAATGGCACGACCATGCTGGGTCAGAGCAAAAATGCCTACCAGGCGGAAATCGACTCCGCCTGCGAGATCATCGATTTTCTCAGGTTTAATGTACATTTTCTTAGTGAAATATACAGGCAACAACCGATCAGTGGCGAAGGCGTGCACAACAGGATGGAGTATCGTGCACTCGAGGGATTCGTGCTGGCAGTAACTCCATTTAATTTTACCGCAATCGGTGGTAATCTTCCGACCTCCGCAGCCATGTGCGGAAATGTGGTATTATGGAAGCCGGCCCATACACAAATTTTCAGTGCTCAAATGTTTATGAGGATCCTAATCGAAGCGGGACTGCCTGATGGCGTCATCAACTTGCTTTATGTTGACGGACCCACGCTGGGTAAAGTTTGTTTCTCCCATCGCGAATTCGCCGGCGTTCATTTTACAGGCTCAACGGGCGTATTCAACAGTATGTGGAAGACTATCGGCGAAAATATGACCATCTACAAATCCTATCCGCGGATCGTTGGTGAAACAGGAGGCAAGGATTTTGTTATCGCCCATAAAAGCGCTGATCCGGACACGTTAGTAACTGCGCTGCTTCGGGGAGCTTTTGAGTTCCAGGGGCAGAAATGTTCCGCCGCTTCACGGGCATACATACCTTCGAACCTCGCAGAAGAAGTAAAAAAGAAACTGATCGCAGGCGTCAAATCATTCAAGATGGGCCCTGTAGAAGATTTTTCAAATTTCATCAACGCAGTCATCGACGAAAAAAGCTTCAATAATATCAGTTCATACATCAACAAGGCAAAAAAAGACAAGAAGGCCGAGATCTGGGTTGGCGGAAAATGCGATAAATCGAAAGGATACTTTATTCAACCCACCATTATCGAAGCAAAGGATCCAAAATATGTGACGATGTGTGAAGAGATCTTCGGTCCTGTGCTTACAGTATATATTTATAACGCCAACAGGTTTGAAGAAACTCTGGAGCTTGTCAACAATACTTCACCTTATGCGCTCACCGGCTCAATTATCGCGCATGACCGAAACGCAGTAACGCTGGCAACAGAAAAGCTCAGACATGCCGCAGGCAATTTTTATATCAATGACAAACCTACAGGAGCAGTAGTGGGTCAGCAACCGTTTGGAGGAGCGAGGGCGTCCGGCACAAATGACAAAGCAGGATCGATACTCAATCTATATCGCTGGCTAAGCGCCAGGACCATAAAGGAAACTTACAATCCTCCCAGGAGCTACGGATATCCTTTTATGGATGCATCCTGATTCATGGTATTGGCCACTCAATTTTATTTTCAGGCGGATTGCCCTATTTTTATAAAAAATTTTTCTTGAAGACCATTCTGACTGAACAGCAATTAGCTATTACCATTCAAAGACTAAGTCACCAGTTGCTGGAAAATCGCAATGGCTTGCAGGATATCGTCCTCATCGGCATTCAGCCCAGGGGAATTCATTTCTCCAATCGAATCGTACAGGAAATAATCAGCCGTTCCGGTAATGAGAAAATCAATTATGGCAAACTGGACATCACCTTCTACCGCGACGATGTAAGAAGAGGTTTGCATACCCTCAACCAGACCGAAATTCCATTCTCCATCGAAAACAAAAATGTCGTTCTGATCGACGATGTTTTGCATACGGGAAGAACCATTCGTGCCGCACTCGATGCGCTGCAGGGATTTGGAAGACCTGCCAAGGTCGAACTTTGCATTCTTATCGATCGCCGGTTCAGCCGCGAACTTCCCATTCAACCTGATTACACAGGAAAATCCATTGACTCCATAATCGGCCAAAAAGTAAAGGTTTACTGGAAAGAGAAAGACGGCAAGGAAGAGGTTGTTCTGCTCGATTGAACCTATTGTGAAGCCCGCATTACAGCATTATTCAATTTTGGGTATTCAATCCAAGCCCTTAACTTCGCCCTTTAATGCAACTAAGCACCAAACACCTTCTTGGTATTAGAGATCTCGAGCCTTCCGACATTCAACTCATTTTAGACACAGCCACCCAGTTTAAAGAAGTTCTTCAACGACCCATCAAAAAAGTTCCGACACTGAGGGATGTAACCATCGTAAATCTTTTCTACGAGAATTCAACCCGAACGCGGATTTCTTTCGAGCTGGCCGAAAAAAGACTTTCTGCCGATACCATCAATTTCACTGCTTCGGGCTCTTCGGTGTCCAAAGGCGAGACTTTGCTGGACACGGTTAACAATATTCTTTCAATGAAAGTGGACATGGTGGTGATGAGGCACAGCGCAAGTGGTGCGCCACATTTCCTCGCCAAACATATCCCGGCAGCCATCGTTAACGCTGGCGACGGCATCAATGAACATCCTACGCAGGCCTTGCTGGATGCCTATTCCATCCGGGAAAAGCTGGGAACTTTGCAGGGCAAAAAGGTGGCGATTATCGGGGATATCATGCATAGCCGTGTCGCACTCAGCAATATTTACCTGCTGAAAAAAATGGGCGCAGAAGTTACGGTGGCGGGACCTCCTACCCTAATTCCGACCTACATGCGTGAGGCCTTCGACGTGAGGGTTGAATACAATCTCAGAAAGGCACTCGAATGGTGCGACGTTGCCAACATCCTCAGGATACAATTGGAGCGCCAAAACCAGGTGCTGTTTTCCAGTCTTCGGGAATATAGTCTTGCTTATGGCGTAAACAGGCAATTGCTGAACAGCATCAATAAAGAAATTTTTATCATGCACCCCGGGCCGATTAATCGCGGAGTGGAAATTGACAGCGACGTAGCCGACAGCGGCCAATCCCTGATCTTGCAACAGGTAGAAAACGGTGTGGCCGTCAGGATGGCCGTCCTGTACCTGCTCGCCGGGGGAAAATCGCAACAAAATTGACCGGTGAAATGCTAGTCTAACGGAAAGCTATATCCGCCGGGTAAACAAATAATCTCCAGCTTATGCAAAAAATAGCGTTGTTTCCTGGAACTTTTGACCCGATAACGATCGGCCACCTCGACATTATAGACCGCTCCCTTTATCTATTCGACAAGCTGGTGATCGGCATCGGTCGAAATGTCAACAAATTGCCTATGTTTTCGGAAGAACAGCGCCTGCAATGGTTGAAAGAAATTTATAAAGACAATCCAAAAGTCAGTGCAGTGCTTTATGACGGCTTAACGATAAATTGTTGTCAACAGGTTGGTGCGAATTTTATTATCCGTGGGATTCGCTATGTCAACGATTTCGAATACGAAAAGGCAATTGCCGACATGAACCGCGCCCTCGACAAGAATATTGAAACGATCTTTTTAACCTGCCTTCCGCAATATACTTCGGTCGCCTCGACCCTGGTCAGGGATGTTTTGAGAAATGGTGGCAATGCCCTTCCCTTTCTCCCGGAAGTTGTGGCAAATTCTCTCAAACAAAAAGTAAAGTAACATGTCCATCTGGTTTAATTCTTCGTTAACGCTCTCCGATATCCAGAACATGGACAAGGAAACCATGAATGACTATATCGGTATTGAGTTTACAGAGCTTGGTGATAATTATCTGAAAGCAAAAATGCCTGTAGACCACCGTACCCGCCAGGCATATGGAATTTTACACGGTGGCGCTTCCGTTACCCTGGCAGAAACGATCGGCAGTATCGCTTCGGTGCTTGTGATTGATCAGTCAAGGTATTATGGTGTTGGCGTGGAGATCAATGCCAATCACGTGAGAAGTATCAAACAGGGCTATGTAATTGGAAAAGCCGAACCCCTGCATTTGGGCAATTCAACGCATATCTGGGATATTAAAATAACCGACGAAAAAGAAAGATTGATTTGTGTTTGCAGGTTGACAGTCTTTATTCTCAGTTTACGCTCCCTGTGATCCGGCTAAAATGGGCTCATCCTGGGATTGATATTATCCAACCAGATACCCTCCTGCTTCTATTACATCCCTCACAGATGGAAAACTGTCTTTCATAAAATTCAAAATCCGGCCCTGGTCGGCCCAGGCGATCTCGGTTATCTGTTCTTCCTGTTGTGGTTTTGGCGTTTCGTGATTTGAAGATTTCATACCATACCAGTGCGTCTCTTTTAAGTAGTGCTTTCCATTCTCGTCATAGGTATGGTAGGTGATCAGCAATGGGTCACTAAGCTCTATCTTCTTTAATCCTGTCTCCTCCTTCACTTCTCTGATTGCACATTCTTCCAGGCTCTCACCCTTGTCCAGCTTGCCTTTGGGCAGATCCCATTTATTTCTTCTCCGTATAAAAAGTGCGTCTTTGTTTTCATTTTGCACTAGTCCGCCCCCGGCCTTTACGATCACGAACTTTCTCCAAAAAAGCCTTTTTCAGCTCGTCCATTTTCGGATGATAAAATATTCCGGCGTGCACTTTATTCTGCTTCATTTCATGGATCATCGAATTGACGGCAGCCGCCGAAAATTCATCAATAAAGACCGAATCGTCATGGTGCACATAAGAATTGATCTCCGCAGTGAACTCATCGCACAGAAAAAGGGGCTTGTCGTTAAAGTATATCTTAATGAACATGTTTGGAAATGAGCCGATGATGTGGTTGCATTTTTTTTATCATTAACCGGGGGGTTTGGAATGAACTGTGCATTAAAAAATTCACGGTCATGCACATTTCTAATGAGTTTTTAAAGAAATTGGATAAATAGGAAATGGCTCCTGCTCAATCGCGATCGCCGGTCATACGCATAAACCGTCATTTCGAGTTGGCGGATTGCATGGCCCATCGGAAATTTGACCTTTTCACGCTAACTTCACAGAATGACGAATGAAAAGGCCGTCGCTGAAAAGCTGCTACAAATTAATGCGATCCGTTTGAATATAAAAGAGCCATTTACCTGGGCTTCAGGATGGAAGAGTCCCATCTACTGCGATAACAGAAAAGTCTTGTCTTTCCCCTATATCAGGGAGTTCATAAAATCAGAATTGTGCAATGTGGTGTTCGAAGAATTTGCCGAAGCCGGAATGTTGGCCGGAGTCGCCACTGCCGGAATTGCGTGGGGGGCCATGGCCGCAGATCAACTCAAACTTCCCTTTGTTTATGTACGCTCAAAGCCCAAAGAGCATGGATTAGGCAATCAAATTGAAGGATATTATGAAGAAGGAATGAAGGTTGTCGTTATTGAAGACCTGATCTCTACCGGGAAAAGCAGCCTCCAGGTGGTGGCAGCCTTGCAGGAAGCGGGACTTAGTGTCTTGGGCATGGTGGCCATTTTTACATATGGATTTGATGCCGCCAAAGCGGCTTTTGATAAGGCAAAACTGCCTTACCGGTCGCTGACCAATTACGAAAGCCTGATCACACTTGCTATTGAAAAGGGCATCGTTTCAACCCAGCAGCAGTCAATTTTGTTAGATTGGCGTGAGGACCCTGCAAACTGGACCGGCAAGTAGTAGTTTCACAACATTTAAATTGCGTAAATATGAAAAAAATACAATTATTATTTGTCCTTATTGCCGGCCTGGCAATCTCTACACAGGCGCAGGTTACGAGAAAAGGAAGCTCGGAAACTGCTGTAATCAAGACGCCCACCGTACAGTGTGAACAATGTAAAAAGAAAATTGAAAGTTATCTGAGTCGTGAAGAGGGCGTACAGAAAGTGGTTGTAGATTATAAGAAGAAAATAACCACAGTTACTTATTTGTTTGATCGAACTTCAGTTGAAAACGTAAAGACAGCCATTGCAAATGTAGGATACGATGCAGATGATGTGAAAGCGGATCCCGATGCTTATAAGCGTTTGCCGACCTGCTGCAAGAAACCGGAAGATGGCGGCGGCCACGGAAAATAACAGTTTGCGTCGCCCGCAGAAGCTTTAGCGTAGGCAGGCGCTTTGCAATTAATTGCGACTTTGCCTGAAATACATCAGGGAGTCATCTTTTTAGGAGATTCCAAAAACTAATATTTCATCTCGACAGGAAATCTGCCTTCGCCTGTTCCCAATTCAGCCGCTGCGGCGTTGCTGATTCTGATGGCGAGGCCAGTACTTTCTTTCATTTCCGGCAATTGCCCCAATACTTTGGCGTAAATGGATTTGTTGGTGGAAGGACTGCTGACCTTGACAATCGTTCCGACTGCCACATTGTTCATCAACGCATAGTACTTGCCGTCATGCCAGCCACTCGTACTTTTGAAGGTTCCGGCCTGGCCGTTGGTGAACTTTCCGGCGCTGGCAAAGTCCACACTGAAATAACCACCAGTTGAATGACTGACGGAATAGGTGTTCACCTGTTCAGGGTTTGTTGCCGGATTATCGGTTGCCGGCCTGCTCATGGTTTCTACCGGGAGACTGGTCTTCTTTGTTTGCTCAGACTGCTTGTCGAATTTTGCAACGGGAATAGCATCCTGCGTTTTAGGCGCTTCCTTTTGACTCATTGGCTCGGCGCCGGCCGAAGCAAGTGGCGACTGACTTGTTTTTACTTTCAGAAACCCGACAATCAGCTGCATACCCGCCTTAGCCTGGTCTTTATTAATATGATTCCATTTTTCGAGGCTTTCAACCGGAACCTTATTATATGTAGTGCTGATATGGTACATCCACTCTTTCTCCTGGATCGTATGATAGATGGGAATCAGCGTTTCATCCGCCGCTTTTGAAGAGTGCTGGGTAAAATTTGAGCTCTTCAATGGAATCTTTACAGCCTGGCCAATTTCCAGCGGCTTGCTTAACGTGAGACCGTTAAAAGGAGCAATTTCTTTCGGACTGATATTATAAGCCCGGCCGACACTATACCAATTCTCTTTTGCCGCTACAGTATGCACGAGGTATAGTTTTCCAGTTTCGCCCTGGATAGTGAGTTGGGTCGGCTGCGACCATGATGCACTGAAAAAAAACACAAAAGCCAGGCCGGCAGTTAAATGCTTCATGGGAGTGATTTTTAGCAATTAACGCAAAGATGCCTAAATATCTTGCAAAAAAAATGCAAAAACTCGCCCCGGTTATCAACCGTGCGAGGATAAGTTTTTGAGGGTGATTTTTCTGATTTGTTCAATTATGCTCTAAATTGTAAGATGACGATCAGGGGAAAATGGAAAATTGGCGAAGCGATGCTGGGAGGGAAATCTCTTCCGGCCGAAACCTTCGAGCATATGGTACTCGAGCTGGACGAGAATTCCTATCAACTCATCGAAGAGAAGGTTATCGACAGCGGCATCATCGATCCGGTTTTGGAAAGTTCCCCGATGGCTTTAGTTATTACCGGCGTTTTTGGACCTAATAAAGGCAAAACCTTTCAGTGTATATATAAATTTGAGGGAGATGATATGATCATGTGTTATAACCTGGGCGGCGATGGATTTCCCGATAATTTTGAATCCAGGGAAGGCACCCTGCTATATCTTGTCCGTTACAGGAGAGTCTGATGCCTATTTCAAAATCCTCCAGTTTTTTGGATAATAATTATTGGCGCGATTTGAAAGAATCTTTAGCCAGCCCAACGAAAGACCTGAATAAGCTGCAAGCGTCCAGCCTTTCCGGTCACTGTTTATCTTCAATTCATTTTTTTTCAGGTACTGAATAGCTTCATCACGGTTCAGGTCAATTCGTGGAGAATTGCTTCTAAGCGCATAGCTCATCGCCAGCTCGTGATCTGGAATCAAATCCTGCCCGGCGATTTGGCCCAAAAGAGTGCCTGCTTTTTTCACATACATTTTTTGCAGCACATATAAAAAGTCGTCCGCCTGCGTCGACGGGATCGCACGAAACAAGCCGTTTTGATTGAATAAAATATATTTATCAATTGAGGCCTGCAGGAATTGAAAAATCAACTTCTCTTCTTTGATACTTGTCTTTCCCATCTTTGGGCCGCCCTTTGGAAATTCAAATTTTGAACCCGTCTGTTTTTGCAGGCAGGCTAAAAAAAATCCCTCACCTCTGGTCTTGTCGGGATAAAACCTATATCCATAACCGTTATTCAAATCCGACTGCACTTCAACAATTCCCGGATATTTTGAAATATCCAAACGACAGGACGTAGCGCCCAGCTCATTGAGGATCCAGTCCAGGATATCTTCATCTTCTTCTTTGGAATAGGAACAGGTGCAATAAATGAGTGTGCCTCCTGCCGCGAGTGCGGGAAAGGCATCTGACAAAATCCGTCGCTGGCGATGGCTACATAATTGAACATGTTCCGCGCTCCATTCGCCAATTGCCATCGGATCCCGGCGAAAAAGGCCGCTGCCGCTGCAGGGCGCATCAATCACCATGAGGTCAAAAAAATTATCAAGCTTGCTGAACTGAACCGGATCGTTGTTGGTAACAAGCGTATTGGGACTACCCCATTTTACGATGTTTTCATAAAGCACGTTTACTCTCGATTTTATCACTTCGTTACTCACCAGGAAACTATTCTCGTGTATTACCGATTGGATCAGCGTCGACTTGCCTCCGGGTACTGCGCAAAGATCCAGCGCACGAATCGGCCTGGATACGCCCACCGTCTGCCGGATAGCTTCTTCCAGAAACATACCGGAGGCCTCTTGCACATAATATAAACCTGCATGAAAAAGGGGATCATGGGTGAACGAAGGACGGCTGGTAAGATAGAATCCATTTGATGACCATGGAATTTTTCCGTCTTCATTTAATACTAGTCCTAACTGGGCCGCATGCGCGGCCATTTCATCTTCACCGAGAATAGCGGATTTATTGGTGTTATACCGGATGGAAGTTGGGTGGGCGCCATCGTAATGGATCGATTCAAAAGCACTTCTTTCAAATCCATTTATGCCCTCCAAAGAATCCAAAAGGGCCGGTGGTAACAGCGGTCTTTGCAAATGCATTTATATTTGATGAAAGATTCAAAATTATCGCAAAACAGCTTCAATTGCTCAACATGAAATTCTTCAGTATTCTTCTGATTGTATTCGGTGCATCCGTGATCAATGTTAAGGCACAAACATTTCCCGACAGCCGAATAGATGGAAAGTATTATACGGTCAATGGCGCGAAATTGTGGGTGGTGACAGTCGGCACAGGCGATCCAATTTTTATCATACCCGGCGGTCCTGGGGGAGCCCATATCGGATACAGAAGATTTGATACGCTGGCTTCTTCGAACATGATCGTTTATTTTGACGCTTTTGGGAGGGGTAAATCAGACACGGCGAAGGATCCCAGGGAGTATACACTTGACCGTGATATTGAAGACCTCGAAGGCCTTCGCAAGGCAATGCATTTTGATCTGATCAATGTGCTGGGCCATTCGTATGGAGGATTAGTGGCCCAGGGTTATGCGGTAAAATACCCACAGCACGTAAAACATCTTGTGTTGGCCAATACTTTTCACAGTTTCATTATGTGGCAGGAGAATGATGACAATAGCAATCATGAAATCGAAACCAACTATCCTGAAATTTGGGACAGCCTGATGAAAATACGAGAGCAGGGTGCAGTTTCCAGCGATCCCGCTCACCAGGCTTTATATGGCAAAGTGCCTTATGGATTTTTATATGCATACAACCCGGACTATTTTATACAACGTGGGAGAAATTTTTATCCGAATGCCATGAATGCAAAACTTTATTATCAAATGGTGGGAAAGGATGGAGATTTTATTGTAGGCAGCGATATTGGAAGTTTTGACTTCCGCACCCAGCTGAAATCCCTCACCATGCCCATTTTAATATATGGGGGAAGATTTGACCGTGTGGCAGTTCCCCGCATGATGGTGAAGTATAAAGAATATTGTCCTCAGGCGAAATTTGTCATGTTTGAACATTCAGGGCATAATCCCCAGATAGAAGAACCGCAGAAATTATTCAGTTTGCTGCGTGAGTTTTTGAAGTCCTGAGAAAATCCTGATGAACAATTACAGGTCACAGGTTCTTAATAACCATGATAAGTTGTTGCAGGACTTCTTTAGCGTCTCCAAACAACATGGATGTTTTTGGTTTGTAGAAGAGTTGGTTCTCGATACCGGCGTAGCCCGGCTTCATGCTTCTTTTATTTACGATCACCGATTTTGCCAACTCCACTTCGATGATGGGCATCCCGTAGATTGGAGAAGAGGGATCCGTTTTTGCGGCCGGGTTAACGACGTCATTGGCGCCAAGGACTAAAACAATATCGGTCGTTGCCATCTCATCGTTGGCCTGTTCCATTTCAAGTAACTTGTCGTAGCTGACATCTGCTTCTGCAAGAAGGACATTCATGTGTCCGGGCATTCGACCGGCTACAGGATGGATGGCATATTTAACATCGACGCCTTTTTCTGACAGAAGATTTTCCAATTCGTGACAGGCATGCTGCGCCTGCGCAACCGCCAGGCCATAACCCGGCACAATAATCACTTTGTTGGCATATGCCATGATGATCGCAGCCTCGCCAACCAAAATTTCTTTGTACGTGTTCGACTCTCCGGATGCAGTTTCTTTTCCGACACCCGCAGCGCTGGCGCCGAAAGATCCGATCAGAACGTTTGTCAGGGAGCGATTCATCGCTTTGCACATCAGTATCGTGAGCAGAGTTCCTGCTGCTCCTACAAGAATACCGCCCGTGAGCATGGCCTTATTATCGTAGAGGAAACCGCCGCATGCAGCAGCTACTCCTGTGAAAGAATTCAAAAGGGAAATTACCACGGGCATGTCTGCACCACCGATTGGCATCACAAAAAGAATTCCATAGAGCAAAGCCAGCGCTACGATCAGGTAAAAAACTTTTGTCAGCGTGGAAATATTTCGCAATTCAACTATTGGCTCCAGGGAATGATTGGAAAAAAATGATATTGATATGCCCATCGAAATTCAATATCATATAAACTGAAAGCAGGATAATAACGCCGAATACAACAAGGTTAAAAATATGCTGACCTTTGAAAGCATAGTCCTTTATTCTTCCATTCAATTTCCCCCAGGCAATGACACTGCCTGCAAATGAAATCGATCCGATGATCAGCCCCAGCAGGATGATCAATAATTTTCCAGGACCTGCCATGTATTGGGAAAGAAGACCGGTGTTCAGATCGCCAATTGATATATCCTGAATTTTTGGAATGGTCAGCGGGTTACTGCTGATATGATTGAATTCCACTATCGAAATCAAGGCCGCGCAGGCGCCTCCCATGCCATTAAAAAGGCTGACCATTTCCGGCATTGCGGTCATCTTCACTTTCCTGGCGACAACAAATCCAATAAAAGTTCCAATAGCGAGCGCAGCCGCAATCAGGGCGAGGTTGTGTAAATGACTCCCTTCTTCATTCTTATAAAGAAAAATAGTTGCTGCAATGGCAATGAGCATGCCCAGTGCTGCGATCCGGTTTCCTCTTTTTGCAGTCGCCGGTGTTGAAAGCATTTTTAACCCCACGATAAACGTGATGGATGCAAACAGGTAACAAATGGTAAGGATATCGAGGGCCATAATTTTATCAGGAGGAATAAAATATATTTCCTGTTATTTTTTCTTTTTGAACATTTCCAGCATTCTGTCCGTCACCACAAATCCTCCGACTACATTGAGTGTTCCCAACACGACGGCAAAAAAGCCAAGGATCATAGCAAGCCAGTTTCCGGGCCGGGCCGAACCCATAACGATAATCGCACCGATGATCACGACGCCATGTATGGCGTTGGCTCCGCTCATTAACGGCGTATGCAGAACGCTTGGCACGTGGCCAATTACTTCGATCCCCAGGAAAATCATCAGCACAACGATATAGATCATTTCCTGGTGAGCAGATATCCAGTTTAAAATATTTTCCATACCAGATTCAGTTGGTTAAGTTTTTTATTTTTTCATGAACTATTTCTCCGTTATGTGTAATGCAACACCCTTTAACAAGGTCGTCCTCGAAATTCAGGTTAAGATTTCCTTCCTTGTCAATGATCAGCTGAAGAAAATTCATCACATTCTTGCCATAGAGCTTGCTGGCATCGTAGGGCATGCCTGAAGAGAGCGCAGAATCGCCGACGATAAGCACGCCGTTATGATTTACGGTGGTGTTATTCGCGGTCAATTCCGTGTTACCTCCGGTTGCCGCTGCGAGATCAACGATAACCGAACCTTTCTTCATGGATTCCACCATTTGCTTCGTGATTAAAAGCGGAGCTTTTTTCCCGGGAATCTGTGCCGTGCTGATCACAATATCCGCCCGGGCTATACTTTCTGCAATACGGGATTTTTGTTTTTGCTGAAATTCTTCGCATCTACATCGGAGGACTTTCGATGGGTGCCTTTGGCGTCTTCGATATGGTAGCCAGGTATCCCGGTTTTTTTGCAGCTGCTTTTGCCATCGCCGGAGGTGGCGACACCACGCTGGCTCCTAAAATTGCTCACCAAACTGCTATGTGGATTTTTCACGGTGGCTCCGATCCTCTCGTCAACGTAAATCAATCCCGATCTTATTACCGGGCGCTTCTGCGAACGGGCGCAGATGTGCGATACACAGAATATCCCGGCGTCAGACATAACAGCTGGGATAAAGCTTTCGCCGAAAAGGAACTTCCTACCTGGATATTTTCAAAATCTAAATAATCTTCCGGCTCTTTTCGACGTTATTATCTTGTAGATATCTGTCGGGGCCAATCCGCGATAATATTACTTACTTTGAATCCATAACTTCCCTGCATGATTGTTGGTGTACTCAAGGAACCTTCTTATGAACATAGGGTTTCTTTTTTGGCAGAATCAATTGCTGCGTTGACCAAACGACAGATTCCCATATGGATCGAAACCGGGGCCGGTTCAATGGCCTATTGCAGCGATGAAGACTATTTGCAGAGTGGAGCCCTGGTGAAATCCAGAGCTGAAGTCTTTTCTAATTCCGACATTCTATTGTCGATACAACCGTTTGAATTGCCGCAATCCCTTCACGCAAATGTTTTAACCGGCGTTTTCCAACCGCTTTTTAATTTTGAACTGATGAAAACCTGGGCAAAACGCGGGCTGACAGTTTTCAGCCTGGATATGTTGCCAAGAACCACGAGGGCACAAAGCATGGATGTGTTGAGCTCCCAGGCAAATATTGCAGGATACAAGGCCGTGCTTGTGGCAGCGAATATGCTT
>Ga0206955_1062_pt1 | contig 29954 bp, 22 predicted proteins | sample Alteio_BWOrgHeat_34_FD_153247 | JGI IMG/M metagenome (GOLD analysis project Ga0206955, IMG submission 153247) | Enriched cells from forest soil in Barre Woods Harvard Forest LTER site, Petersham, Massachusetts, United States -... | ecosystem: Environmental > Terrestrial > Soil > Temperate forest >...
CGGGGCCATCTTTCCATCCGTAATAGTCAAACCAGTATTCCTCGGTCGCAGTCTCTTCGATGGACCAGCCCATGGCCCCGGCGGCGGTCATGTCTTTGTCCTGTAACATGACGCCAAGAAGAAACAGCCCGCTCCACGACTGCATCGCCTCCGAACTCGATTCCTGGTTGCCGCCGTTGGGAGAACTGCTCGCGCTGGCATACGAACGGCCCGCCCAGACATCGAACGTGCGGAAGTAGGGGAAGTTCGGATCGTTGCGGTCCCAATTCGCATATTGTTTGGCCACGAGTTTGGCCATCGGCCCGTAGTCCTGCAAAAATTGCGGATCGTGCATGCCCAGCAGTGCCGTGGCCATGGTGAAGTAGCCGTAATGGAAATGATTATCCACGAACTCCTCCGAGCCGTAACTGCCCTTGAAGCCGACCATGGCTTTCCAGCGATCATACCGGGCGAAATATTGGCTCGTCTCGCCGGGTGTATAGGTGAACCAGTCGGTAAGGGCATCGCGTAGTGTGTCGCTGAGGACCTTGGCGTCGTCATCCATGCCCAGCTCATACGCCATGTCGCCATAGAGACCATATTGGGTCAGGTCCTTGCCGCCCCAGTAGGTGTCCTTGCCATAGCGTTCCTTGCCGACTTTGGTTGTGTGCGCCTGAATGTAGCCATCGAGGTAGCCCTTCATGCGGTCTTTCTGAAACGGATGAGCTTGGCCCGCGATTTCGGTAGGGGCCGGAAGCATTGGCGGAATGCCGTTGAACGGCCACGCGATGGTGAATTCCTGTCCGACGGTGCAGCGTAGTTTTCCGCGAACGGTGGCGTATTCGAGGGGGGTGAATTTCAAGTCCTGGCGCGTGGTGCGATAATGATGCGGCAGCCAACCTTGAATGACGTCCTTGTTGGTTCCTTGCAGCGCGGTCGTTTCAATTTTCCATGTGGTCTGAACTTCGCCTTTCACGGGATCGTAAGTTGAATCGAAGATCGTCTTGCGCGGGATCGCATAAGCGCAGGAGGTAAGGAGATCCATTTGCGCGAGTGAAGGCAATGCCGCCACGACAAGGAACGGCACGGAACCTTGCGCCCCGGTGACCGTGAGATGGGTGGCGTCCCCGGCGAAGGTGGAACCGTCGGGCGCGAAAACGGCGAAGAGACGATTGCCTTGGTTGACGATGATGCGATTGGTCGCCGCGGGGAGTTGCAGCGGCTGGCCTTTCGCGTCTTCCAGCGTGGCTCCGGCATCCAGTCCGATGCGGGGTTGCACGCCCTTGAATTCGAACCAGGCGTAGGGCATGCCGCGACCCAACGTAACGTCCATGAGATGATCATCATCCTGGCGATAACGGATCGCGAGGGACCAATCGCTCCAATTCAGGGCGCACGCATCTTGTGGGGTGAAACCGTCGCCCGTGATGGAGATGCCCGGTCCCGTCTCCATGTCGTTCCCTCTCTTGTTCCATTCCGTCGGATAGAAAACCGTCGTGCCCGCTGCGTCCAATTGGACGGTGAGTGGATAAGGCCACAACTTGCCGTGCGACTTCGAGGTCGGTGCGTTGATCAGGTAACTCCACCAGTGATTCGTGGGGATCGGTTTGCCAGCCTGGGACGGATCGATATAGAGGACCTTGTCCAGCATGGCTTGCACATGTTTGTCTGGATTCGGAGGAGAAGCGGCATAGGAGCCTTTTCCGACCGGTACTGGCTGGGGATCCGTTGAGGGCACCGGTGCGCTCGCTGGATTGGTCGTCGCCGCCGCATCGTCAGCTTGGATTGGCGAGATGAACAACGCAGAGCTTGTGACGAGAACCGCGAAAACAAAGGGAAGGTCAGGCTTCATGAAAACGACGCCTCAAATTTTTAGGGTTTCGTGAAATCGAGGGCGCTCACGATCAACCCGTTGGCGCTAAAGCGAAGGCGGAGAGACTGGGGGCCGTCCGGCAGCGTGACCGTCGTCGCCACAGTCTGGACTTCGCTGCCCGTCGAGTCGATTGAACCAAGGACCTGGTCCTTCTCCAGAATCTCGACCTTTCCCGTGCCGAAAACCGTCAGGGCCAATTTGTAGGCTCCGGCGTTATCGACTTGCAGATTGTAGTCGGCGGTAGCGCCCGCCGCGCTGGAGCTGACCATAAGATTGTTATGGGAGTTGGCCATGACGTCCGCCTGATCGATCACGGTATAATTGCCCGCCGGAAGTTTTCCCGGGATGCGATAGTAGACGTCCGCATCATGCGTCGGAAGATTCACATAGGCTTCGCCGAGTTCGGACAGCTTGCCGGGCTCTTTTTCGAGCAGGCTGATTTTCGGATTATTGTCGGCGCGTTCCTTGAACCACGCGTAACCCTGGACATAGGGTGTCCGCTCCAGGAAATCGGTGGCTTGGATGAGAAAATCACGGGCATCGTTGGGGCTGCCCGCCTTCCATTCCGCGAACTCGGTCACCCAGATCGGACAGTTGAACTGCTTGTGCAACAAATCGACGGCCCATTTCAATTCGCCAATCGAGCCGTAGGTGTGGACCGAAAGCGCGGGAACCTTTGTGTCCGGCAGATAGAAGAAGAAGGCTTTCAGGAATGGCACCATGAACGTGTAGGTGATTTCCTTGTTCTCGATCGGGTCCATCGCCTTGATGCTGTCGTTGGTTCCCGAGCCCAGCGACATGTTCGGCCCCACCGCCTGGAGTTGGTATTGGTCGGCGATGGCCTGGATTTTTTTGTAGAGGATCGCGGTCTTTTCCGGCGTGATGAACGCCTGGCCTTTCAGGTTGGGCTCGTTGATCGCCAGTACCACGCGGGGCTTCTTGGTCGCGGATTGAAGGTAGGCCTGTAGACCGGTCAGCGACTCCTCGCGATCTCCCCACGCCATCGGAATAAACTCCATCGGAGCGTCCGAGGGCGGGATATCGTCCGTTTTGAAGTGCCAGTTGTAGTACCACGAGACTCCGGGCGCGAGGGCGCGGAAGTCCTCAGCCGAGAGGTGATTCTCGCCCACTCCGCGCTTGTGGCTTTGGACTTTTTGATCGCAGTTAACCACCCGGATGGCCGGCGCGTCCTGGGCGAGTGCGAAATGGGTTGAGAGACCGATCGCGACCAGCAAGGACAAGCCGGATCGGGTGAGCGAGGGATGAGTTGGGTTGTTCATGATAATTCGAATGCGGTTGTTCAGGGCGCGGGCTGATAGACGCGGACGTAGTCGACCTCCATCGTTTGGGGGAAGGTTGTCTCGGGAGAAGGTGGGCCCGGCCACGCGCCGCCGACTGCGACATTGAGAATAATGAAAAAATTTTGGTCGAACGGTGCGGGGAATTTTCCGCCGTTGGTGTACCACTTGGTCTGGGTTTGGTAGAGCTGACCGTCGATGTACCAGCGAATCTCGCCTTCTTCCCATTCGACCGCAAAGACGTGAAAATCATCGCTGAAATCACCGCTCGGCAGCGCGAATTTATCCCCCGTGTGAGTGTTGTGAGGCCAGCTGTCGCCATAGTGGATGGTGCCATAGGCGAGATTGGGTTGGTGGCCGATGACCTCCACGATATCGAGTTCGCCGCTCCGGGCCCATCCACCGTAAACGCTGTCCTGTGGCATCATCCAGAACGCGGGCCACATGCCTTTGCCTTTGGGCATTTTGATTCGAGCTTCAAAACGACCGTATTTCCAAGAGAACTTGCCCTTCGTCGTCATGCGGGCCGACGTGTAATGACGAGACTTGCCGTCCGGCCCTTTGTAGTTCTCCTTGATCGCGGTGATGACCAGGTGACCATCCTCCACTTTTGCGTTCTCCGGTCGATCGGTGTAATACTGCAGTTCGTTATTGCCTCCACCATCACCGTTCACTTCGAATCCCCATTTGGACGAATCGATGCTCGTGCCATCAAACTCATCCGACCAGACGAGCTTCCAATTCGCGTTGACAGTGGCATGGGCGTTTCCCGGTGCGGCCGGGGTGCCCGGGTTTACGGCGAATTGTGAACTGGGAGGCGTGGATGTTGGAGCCGACGGCGTTGTGGATTCCGCAATGACCGGTGCCACTGCAGATGGCGCGGTTACAGGCTGAGGTGACGCCGGGACGACTGCCGCGACGGAAGCCCCCGCGACCACCGGTGGAATCGTTTTTTGCGCTTCGGTCTGCTCGGCCTTCTTGGCATCGGCCACGGCTTGTTGACTGGTTTGTTCGTCCTGCTGGCGTTTTGCCGCTGCTATCGCCGCCTTCGCGGGATCGTAATGAAAACGTTGCTGGAGATCGGGAGCAAGCACCGCGATCGGAACCAAAGCGCCGCCATCCTGGTCCAAGATGGTCACCGCATCGTCCTCGATTTTGACGACTTTCACGTCCCGGTAGGTTTTTCCGTCCGTGGTTGTCCATTCCTCCGCACGGACCGAAGACAGAGTCAGAAAAGCCAGTAACGTGAGGGCGGCCAGACGCATAAGTATATTACAGGAGGTAGCTTCAACGTGAATTACTTGGCGACGAGATTGCCGGACAAAACCGACACGCGCGGCGGGGCTGGCGTAAGCTTGTGCAGGCTGGCGCCGTTGGTGGAGATGACGTCGCGATACCACAACGCGGAATCCTTGAGGGTTCGTCGTTGCGTCTGGTAGTCGACATGGACGAGACCGAAGCGGTGTTTGTAGCCCTCCGCCCACTCGAAATTGTCCATGATCGACCAATGGAAATAACCGCGGATGTCGACACCGTCCTTAATGGCACGTTCGATCTGCCTCAGGTAGCGCGTGAGAAAGTCGATGCGTGCGTGGTCGTGCACATGGCCGTCGACGCTGACCCAGTCGTGGCTCGAGAGTCCATTTTCTGTGATGATGATCGGAAGCTTGTATCGCTCGGCCAGAAATTTGGGCACCCAGTAGACGGCCTCGGGCGCCACTTTCCAGAAGAATTGGGTGTGGGGATGCCCAGTCGGGAAGCCTAGTTCGCGGGGATTGCCCTGTTCATCGGCCTCAACTGCCGCACCGGAGTAGATGTTGCAACCGTAGAAATCGATCGGCTGATGAATGATCTTCATCTCGTCCGCCTTGAACTTCGGCACGGCCTTGCCATAGACGCGCAGGCCTTCTTCCGGGTAATGACCCAGCAGCGGAGGGTCGGCCCACCATGTGTTGCTCCACATATTGTTGCCAATGACCTTGGTCGCGCGTTGACGCGCCGCGGCAATGTCAGCGGGGGAATCGGTCTTGGGATAAAAGCTGATACTCACGGGTGCCCAGCCGATCAGCGCTTTTCGTTTCGCGCGAGAACGGATGACTTCGACCGAAAGGCCGTGGGCCATTAGACTATGATGACCGGCCAGCAGTACCTCGCGCATCCCCAGCTTCAGCCCCGGGGCGTGTTCTCCCGACAAGTGACCCATGCCGATGAAACACTGCGGTTCGTTGAGGGTTATCCAGTGGGTGACACGATCGGAAAGACGATCAACAATCAACCGGGTATAGTCTGCGAACCATTTGGGGCTTTCAGGATTGAGCCAGCCGCCGCGCAGAAATAGCTGGTACGGGTAATCCCAATGAAAAAGCGTGACCCAGGGATCGATATTTTGTCCCAAGAGTTCATCAATGAGCCTGTCGTAGAAATCGAGTCCGGCCTTGTTCACCGCATCGGTTCCATTGGGCAGCACTCGAGGCCATGAAATCGAAAGACGGTAGGCCTTCAATCCAAGTTGGCCCATCATGGCGACGTCTTCGCGGTAGCGATGGTAATGATCGCAAGCCACATCGCCGGTGTCGCTCTCCCAGATTTTCCCCGGCTCGCGCACCAGCATGTCCCACACGGACGGTCCCTTCTCGTCCTCGTTCCATGCCCCTTCAATTTGATAAGCGGCGGCAGCGGCTCCCCATACAAAATCGGTGGAAAAACTCATTATTTTAGCGATGCGTCCGCGATGTCGCGCGACGGGGTTAAATCGTGATGTTCATAAGTGTGCATAAATGACGAATTTCGTAAAGCCAATAATGATTTTATGGGTAATTGCGATTTACCTTCGATATTTTACTGCTTTGTTCTGGCGAATGGGAGGGCGTTAGGCAGCTAGGCGTGCATTGATGCATCCTAAATACAGCCGGAAGATGTCGAAGTTTTTCTTGACCGGCAATGCTGGCAATGTCATTGTGCATAAAGTTGCATAACTAGGTGGGTTGCGCCACCACCTGTCACAAATCCCATGCCCCCGCTTTGCGATGCTTTGCCCCGCGCTTTAGCGACTGTCAGCCTGCCAACGCTGAAACGCCGCATGCGCCTGTCTCATGCGAAGTCGCGCCACGGATTCACCTTGATCGAACTTCTGGTAGTCATGGGCATCATGTCGATCATGGTCGCAATCCTCGTCCTTGCCGTGCCAGCGATCAAAGGTTCGCAGGACATCACAAAATCTTCAGACGACATTCAAGGCGTCCTGGAACAAGCGCGCACGCTCGCCATGGCCGACAACACTTATGTATGGGTCGGCTTTTTTGAGGAAAATCCCAATTCGATTGGGACGGCCGGAGTCGGGCAAGCGGTGATTTCCGTCGTCTCGTCCAGCGACGGTACACAACTTTTTACGAATTCAAATCCTCCGACGGTACTTCCGTCGGCCAGCCTCACCCAGGTCAATAAGCTGATGAAATTGCCCAGCCTGCACCTCGACATCTTGAGCGCCGCCGCGGTCACGCGGCCCAGTGTTCCAGCCAATACCTATCAGATCGGCAGCTCGAGTTTTTCCAACAACATCTATTTCACCTATCCACTTTCGGGCTCTCAATATAAGTTTTATAATATCATCCAGTTCAACCCGCAGGGAGACGCCACCCGGATCGCTGATACTCCGACACAGGTGATTGAGGTTGGCCTGCGTCCTGCCCACGGCAATGTTGCGACAGCTTCGAGTAAAAACGTCGTGGCCATCCAGGTCGCGGGGATCGGCGGGCACGTCACCGTTTATCGCCCATGAAAAAAAATACGCGCCATACCGCCGGGTTTTCGCTCGTTGAGGTCGCGATCGCCCTGGCCGTCGTGGTGATTTGCTTGGTCGCGCTTTTTGGTCTCCTGGCGGTCGGCGTCAACGTCACGCATACCTCGACGGAACAGACCGTGGTGCCCAACATTATTTCCGCGGTGGTATCGGATTTGCAGTCCGCTCCCAATCCCGCGCCCAAGGGTGCGGCAACGCAATCGCTGATCTATGGCATAGCCTTGCCCGCCACAGGGACGTCCAACAGCGCCACTCCCACGACATCCTATTTGGGGGAAGATGGGCAGCCAACCACCGCGGCCAAGGCCCGCTACCAACTCAATGTCTGGACCGTTGCGCCAACCACCACCAAGCAGGAAACGATGGTGCGAATACTGGTGACTTGGCCCGCGCAGGCAGCCTATACGAACGCCCAGGGTTCCGTGGAAAGTATTCTCGCCCTGGACCGTAATTGAAAATCACGACCAGCAAGTCGCCGCTGGTCATTTCTAATAGGGTCGGGGTGGCCGCTGATCCAGGCGCGCGCGGCCTTCGTCGCCCTTCTTGATCTCTTCGGCGAGGTCGGGCGGTAGCGTTTGCATGGCCGGGGCCTGGTCCGCGAACTGGAAGACCCGGATGATGCCACCGTTGTGAACTTCAACTGGTAAACGTGTTTCCGAATCGATCAGCGCGACCGTCGGCAACGTCGTCACGACCGCCGCATTTGTCGCCGAGCCGCCGCCCGGAATGAAGACCAAACATTTCCCCTTGCCGTAGGCGATCGTGCCGGCATAGGCATCCGCATTGATCCAATCCAAGTCCCGAAATCCACTGGGAGGGAGAGGAGTATAGTGAAAGTCCTGTTGCGTTTTCCCCATGGTCCCCGCCGAGTTTTCATACCACACGGTGGCGCCCGGGTCCTTGCGATATTGCGTGGAGCCCACGTACCATTTTTCCGATTTGACTCCTTTGCCATCGATGGTTTCCTCATGCACGATATTTTTGGTCTTGGTCGTCACAATCTGATGGACGCGGTTCTCGAGTCCGGGGATTGGAGGCTTGTCGTCCGCTTTTTTTCCCCGCTCGTCGGGATAGGAAAGGGTGATGGTCCATTGCGAAAATTCCGGAGCCGGACGCAGCAGGGGGCCGTCCGGGATTTCGTTTTGTGCGTGAGCGGTTGAGGTGAAAGTCAAAACCGCTGCCACCGAGAAAAAGAAGAGCCGCTGAAAGTTGTCGATCGTTTTCATTGCGCCACCACCTCCACTTGTTTGTCCAGTACTGTCCCTGTGAGTCGATCAATCGCCACGTGCAACCAGATCCGTTTTTCTCCGTCGACAGCGAACTGGTCGAGGCCGGTGGCCGTCGTGGGATAGCGGCCGGTCTGCACCACGACATCAATGAGAAGATTCCAGACGCGGACCTGCCCGGCATCGGCCAGCGGACGGATCGCCGCCTCCCGGAACCGTTGGATTTTGTTACCCGAATTGGAAATTCCCGACGTCAAGACCGTCGAATCGAGGGCGGCACTCAATCCCGCGTAGACCGAGGTCGAACCGGTCACCGTTTCGGTGAAGCTATAAAGATCGGTATTGGCGCCAATAGTGCCTGGACTGGCCACGTAACGACCCACGAGACTGCTGATATTCGGCAGAGGACCGCGCCAGCCGTCCGTGGTATCGGTGGTTATCCCGACGAGTTTCGCGGCTACTTTTCCGGCCTCGGTTGCCGTGATCGGAGAGAGGGTGTAGGACGGCCCTGCCGATCCCGCGTCGGAATAAGCATTGGCGGTTTCATCGTAGTAGGCGCCACTGACGATGGCTTTCAGGACAGGAGTCTGTCGCGTATTGAGATCGACCTTGCCCGCGACCATCGCGCTGGCCGGAGGCTCGTTGATGCAGAAGGTGTCGAGCATCACGGAATCGCCGCTCTCGGGTGTGAAGAAATCGATGTTCTTCCACGGCGTCCCTCGAAACGCGTAGCTCATTTCCGCCACGTTGCGGAAGGGCCGGTTCAGGACGAGCGGACGGCTCTGGACCTGATAACCGGCGGCGGCCACGTAGGACCCGATGCCGTTATCGCTGGAAAAGGTATTGGCGGTGACCATGGGCAGGCCGACTTTGTCCGTGTTGACGCTATCGCTTACTTTATCGCTGACGGTCATGGGCGTTGCCGAGCTCACCATCGTGGCATAGGCGCCCATGGCCCGCCGGGCCACGCCGTCTGCGTCTTCGTAATAAAGATGCACGAGGGTCGCGCCGTCTCGCGCTAACAAGGAAACGTTCGGGTTGTTCTGGCTCAGCATGCCGTCAAACTCACTCGGCGTGGTGCTGTCGTACTGGCCCCCATTGGAAGCGGAAAACCCGGTGCCGGAAAACCAGCGCATCTGGACGTTCTGACCCGGGTCGCTCGTCATGCCTGGATTGGAATAATTCACCTTGTTGCCAGCGTCCGCTCTCGGACGATTGGTTTCCAGGACGGTAAAGGTGTCCGTCTCCATGTGGCCGTTATTGGTGGAGTTATTGGTTGCCATCCAGCCGCTGGCACTGGGTTCAAGAAGGTAGACAGAAGAAGCCGCCATGTTTCCAAGCGAGCTTTCCGTTCCGACACCGAAACGCCCGCTCCGGGGATCGAAGCCGGAAGCCGTGTCGGAAAATTGATTGTTGAGCAGCGGATTTTCCCACGAGGTATTTGTAGTAAAATCGGCCGTGTTGACGATCAGGGTGGGCGGATTCATCCCGTGCAGATCGGGATATTTGACATCGTAGGGGATCCAGTTGCCATAGGCGTCCTGGTACTGAAGCGTGAAGGTGATTTGCTGGTATGCGCCCGGAGGAAGGTTTGCCGAGCTGATGATCGAGGTGCCCTGAATAACATAGGTGCCGTCAGTGGCTTGGGGGGTAGTCGACGCAAAAGTGGCCTGGGTGGAGATCGGTGCCGTGCCTCCGATAATGCCATAATATTTTTGACTGGTATTGATGTCAGTCACCGGTCCGACCGCCGATCCGATGGCGGTGAGATTGACTCCGGTGGGCGCATTGGAGCGCCAGAGCAGGGTAGGCTCGCGAAAGGCCAGTCCGGTATCATCGCTGAATTGGAGCGTGGAAGTCGTGGCCGTCAGGGTGCCTGACGCGGAAGTGGGGAAATGGGCCTGGTCCAGGACGGCCGTGGAAATCGACGGCTGGGACATTGCGGCCATACTCCAGGCCGGAGTTGCGGCCAACGGATCGTCCGTCGAGGCCACGAGCCGGTAGAGTGCGGGACGGTTCGTCGTGCTGGTAATGTGATTGTTCGGATCGTGCGGATTCCAGATGTCGGGAATGTACATGTAGACTGCGGTACCCGAAGAAGTGAGTGTTCCCAGTTTAATATGGTTGCCGGTGGCGGTTGAAGTGCCGGACACGGTCAGCGTGTAGGGAGTGGAATTGCCCGGTGTCGTGACCGTCGTGGTACCTGTAGACGGGGCCGCGAAGGTAACTGCATCTCCAGTGGCCAGAAGAGGGCTGGGCAATTGGGTGACCACCGAGAAAAGATGGTACCGGTAGAAGTAAGGAAGGTCCTCATCGCCCGTGAAGATTTGACCGGCGTTGGTCCCCATCTGGATTTGCGTCGGATAACTGTCGGCATCCTGTTGATCGATGAGGTTCGCCATGATCTGGAGCACTTGATAATCGACCGCCGTATCGACCGTGTATTGATAGAGGCTGGCGCCGTTGGGATGAAGATTCGGGCCGCCCTTGGCCAGCGAGCCGACCGTGATCGCGGCCTTGAGCAACTCGGCGAAGTCCGGCTCGCGTCCGGCAGCCGCGACCTGGCTCAGCGTCATAATCGAGCCTTGGCCATGATTATAGATCCACGGCGACGAGGTGCTGGTCCGGGTCAAGCCGAAGCGATCAAGAGCTGGGTCGGGATCGGAAGAGGTAGATGACGCAGCCTTGATCGTGGCGGTGGTGGCGTTGTAAGCGATCAGGGCGAGATGGGTCAGCGCGAATTTTGTTTTCACCAGCGGCTCGCCGACCACCGCAGTGGTGCCGTTCCAGCGCGTGAAAACCGAGGTGGCCCGTATGGAAAGGAACGAGGGATTGATGGCGTCGTCACCACCCCAGCCGTCGTTATTGCCTTGGTAGGAATCGGCATTGGGCGTGGGGTTGGTTGTCGTGCCGTCGGCAGGCGGCGGAGCGGATGAGCCGATGATCCGGGGACGTTTCGAATCGGGTGCGAACGACGGTTGTTCGAGGGCACGTTCGAAGGTGCCGAGATATTGCAACGCGTCCTGACTGATGCTGAGCGACTGGGTCAGGTTGATCAATTGCTGCCGGCTGAGAAAAGCCTGGTCGGTTGGCGGCGTGGTGACGCCGCTCGGCGTAACGATCGTGAGAAAGCTGGAGGGATTATTGGTGGCGAAATTGGACAGCCAATTGGAAGCCGTCGTGGTGCCGGTGAAGGAAACGGCGCCAAAGGAACCGGTGCTGCTGGTCAATCCGGCCGAGGCATAGTTACGCCAGCCAACCAGGTTGTTGACCTGCGCGGCGGACAAGGCTGCCGCAACGTTGGATGCCGAAATCGGCAATTGGGTCAGGTCGGCAAGGGCGAGCGAGCCCTTCTTGCTGCTCTGCGTCGTGGTCAGATTGTTGGGATATCCGGCGGCATTGACGTCGAGCAAGCCGCCCTCGTTGTAAATCGCGTACGCGTATCGCCCGACCGCGTAGCTGGAGTTTGTCGGCAACGAATTGCTCAGCGCGGTACTCCACGTGACTGAATTGGCTCCCGAGCGCGTGACAATGACCCAGTCCGGCGCGACAAAAGTGCTGGCCGGCGTGCTGGCCACAGACTTCGGGGTCGCGGTTGCGCTGGCATCGGGGCTGGCGCGTGGGATCAGAAAATGGCTGTTCCATCGCGCCAGCGAAATCGAGCGCCCGTTGAGCGAAGCCGTCGTCGTGCTGACCTTGGAAGGGTTCACCGTGTCATCCGCGGCGCGATTGATCGGCGTGCTGGTACCGGAATAGGTTGAGGTGAAGGGGACATACGGGGACGCTCCGCTCGTGTTGCTGGGCCGGACGCTGCGCTTGACGAGATTGGGGATGTCCGGGGCCGCGGCGGTGAAAGTACCGGTCGGCACCCCGCAGCGAAAAGGAACCATCGTCAGGTTCGAGACCGGGATATAAACCGGATAGCTGGGGTTGCTCGAAATATTGGTCGAACCCGCGATGATTTCCTGCCGAAGATCGCCGACGATTATTTCGCACGCGCTGTCGGCCAGCAATCCCGCCCTGGCTTCGCCCGCGCTGCTGCTGGAAACCGAGCGCGCCGTCATGGAGCGCGATAGAAATGCAATCGTCAGGGCCGTCAGCAGCACCATGAAAAAGAGGACGATGAGCAAGGCGGAGCCATCGCCCCGGCGGGCGGCTTGGCGTGAAAATGGAGCGCCGCGCATAGTGGCTGTTGTCCGTCTTTACGGCACGGGAGTCAGGTAGCAGTACCGTTGGTAGACCCGCACGCGTGAGGCCGCCACGGCGGGCAGGCCCAGACTATTACTGAGAATTTGCGTCTTCCAGGTCGTGGCCGGCAGCGCACTGTTGGCGATTGAGGTCCCCGACACATCGGGCAAATTGGCCGCGGCGGTTTGCAGCGCAGTGGAACTCAAGCTGGCACGACTCTTCGAGTCGAGTACCGCGATGTCCACGACGAGTGCCACGACATCCTGCATCCCTTTCACCCCGGTATCCGGACTCAGATACGGTTTGTCCGAAAACTGGGCATTGTTCGAGCTGTTTTGCACAAGGTAGCAGAATTCGAGACGGAAGATCTGGTCGCCAATGACCTGGTAGCTTGAATCGGAACTGGTACTCCCCGTGGGGGCAATACCGGGCCAGGTCCCGAGCAGGGTTTGCGGCAGGAACACCATCGGAGAATCGCTGGCGGTAACGCCGTTCCAGACCAGCGCCTTGCTGAGCCGCTCCAGTTGGTTGTTGCTGTTAATCCGGTACCCGACCAACGACTGGTTGCTCACCGAGGAACTGGAGGTCACCCCGGACGGATAGTAACCACTCGATTCACTGTAAAAGGCCATCTGGTCGTTACCCGGAGTTGTGCCGCTATTCAGGTTCTTCTGGAAGTAGTAATCGACATCACTACGCTTGACCATTCTTGAGACATCGTAGGCGATGCGATCAAGGACCATGCGCGCCTGGGTGTCGGCTTCCATCCGCTTATATCCTCCGCCGGTGGCAATCACCGCACTATTGAACAGTTGCGTGATGCACGAAAGAGCCAACAGGAGAACAGTGATGGAGACCATTAACTCAACGAGGCTGAACGCTCGTGTTGAACACCGGAATCTCGGGTGAGAGGCATTCATGTTGGTTGCAGTTAGACCGGGAGGAGAAGACGCGCGGAGGGTTTAGTCAAAAACATTTAAACCTTATTCATCGTTTAACAAAATAGGGCTCAAAGAGCGAGTCGGATTCGAGAGAAGCCGTATCTGTCATAATTTCATTTTGCGCGATGACAACTTTTTGTCAAACAATAAACTGCAATTTTATGCACACTATCGTTATTTTCTTTTCACGCATTTTCATGAAGATTGATCCATCTGGTAGCGGATGGCGCATCATGGTGGCCGTTGATTTAGCTTTTGATATTCATAATAGTGCATTAAAGTGCATTGAAATGGCGCAACTTGCTCTCCAAGCGATACTCCTCCGCCGGGGCGGCCTGCCGCAGTTTCTACCTTTGTACGATTTTCTTGTTGTCGGGTGTCTTTTCACGGCAATGACTCTCTCCTTGGTTGCGGCAGAAGCCAGCGCGACCGTCATCATCGACTCTTCACATCCCTCTGCTCCCCTTGCGGATGATTATGCCGGACTTAGTTACGAGACAGAAAGGGAACTGCCTGACGCAGAGGGAAAATATTATTTTCGTCCGGACAATGCGCCTCTCACGAAAATGTTCCAGACGTTGGGTCTCAAAAACCTACGCATTGGCGGCAACATGGTCGACAGCTCGAAAGTTGCAGTGCCCACGCAGGCGGATATCGATCAGCTCTTCGGGTTTGCCAAGGCAGCCGGCCTCAGGGTGATCTACAGCTTCCGTCTCAAAAATGGGGATGCCGCAACGTCAGCAGCCCAAGCCAAATATATCGCGGACCATTACGCGGACAATCTCGCGTGCTTTTGTATCGGCAACGAGCCTGACCTGTACGTCCACAGCTATTCAGGGTATCTCAAGATCTGGCAACCGATTTATGACGCGATCAATCAGGTCGTGCCGAACGCGAAATTCTGTGGCCCGAGTCTGACTTCCAATGCGCGTTCGTGGGCGCAGGATTTTGCGCGGGACTACGCTTCGTCCGGAAAAATTCTCTACGTCACGCAGCACGAATACCCGGGTGGTCCCGGCGGAAAAATCAAGGATCCCGCTTACGGACGCGATCAACTTCTCTTGCCCGCCTGGTACCAGACCTGCCAGAGATATTGCGATAAATTTGTGCCACCGCTTCAGGCTGCAAGCGTTCCGTATCGTTTTGATGAAGCGAATAATTTCTACAACGGAGGCGCGGTCGATGTGAGCGATACCTTCGCTTCCGCGCTCTGGGGACTCGATTATCTCTACTGGTGGGCAGAGCATGGGTCGCAAGGAATTAACTTTCATACCGGAGATGAGGTTGCCGCCGGACCGGTCTTGCGGCCTTGCCGGTATGCTTCGTTCACTTCAGCGCCCGATGGCTATTTCGCCCATCCGTTGGCCTATGGAATTAAACTCTTCACCCTGGGTTCGCATGGGCGATTGGTGTCGGCAACCGTCACGGCCGAGACTTCAGCCGCGGATCTTAACCTTGCCGCCTACGCGGTTCTCGGAACGGACCAGAGCCTTTACGTGACCCTCATCAACAAAGAGCACGACGCAACTGCCCGCGATGCGAGCGTGACGATCCAGACCGGTTCGGCCTCTTACACGAGCGCGCAGACGATGGTCTTGGCGTCGCCCCAAGGTGATGACGCCGCCAAGGAAGGTGTGACCCTTGGAGGCGAAACGATTCACAATGACGGATCGTGGCAGGGAAAATGGACCGACCTGCCGGTCAAGCCGGGTAGCCCGGTGCAGATCAAAGTGCCAGCTTGCTCCGCGCTCTTGATACACCTGATAGCCCGCTGATCGTGGGATCCTTGGGAGCGAATTATTTGACCTGAAAAGGCACGTTCGCTGTCGTGGCGCAACCTTGGTCATTGCGAATGGTAAGAAAGAGACGGTAGGCCCCCGGCGTAGAGGGCGCGGTGAAGGTGAGCGACGGTCCCGGTTGGCCGCTCAGGCATTCGGGATGAGAAGCCGGCAAGGCCTCGGCATCACCCCCGACGCCGGCGACTTTGGTCTCCTCCGTGACGGCCCATTCATATTGGAGGGGATGGCCGCCGGGATCCGTAGCCACGGCGGTCGCTGTTGAGGCGGTTCCTGGCGCTACCGTTTTTTCTGTGACGCTTGTCGAAAGTGAGGCGAGCTTCGGGCATCGGGTATCCGGCCAGTGGCCCGTCCACGCCAGACTCATCGCGTCGGTCTGCGGCAACCGCTCGCCAGAGGCAAGAAACATCCCGTACCAAGTCGAAGTCGCCTCCTGCTTGTGGCCCCACAGAAATGCATAGGTGCCCAGGCAGATATTTTTACTGTCATCCATGACCAGTTGCTGGGTCGCGAAGTAACATGCCGCTTTTGCATTCGCGGTCGGCTCGATCGGGGCGCCCCACGCGGTCTTGGGGACCTCCCATTGGCCGCTCGGGCCAAACTCGGTCAGGATAAAGGGACGGTCCCAGCCCTGCTGCGCAACCGACTTTCCCGCGCCGGCGCCGCTGCCGTACGCATTTACGCCAAGGATGTCGATCTTGGGGCAGTAGGCCAGGAGGTTCTTGATTCTCACTCCGCCCGTTCCGGCGATGACCGTCATGACGGGATGGTTCGGGTCCACTTCCTTGATGATGCCCGCGAGCACATTCAACTCTTTCCAGACCCGCACATCGCTTCCGTCGGAAATGGGGCCTTCCATTTCGTTGCCGAGTCCCCAAATGAGAAGTGCGGGATGGTTTTTGTAAGTCTGGACTGCCTTGCGTACGGCGTCACGCTGGGCTTGAACTGCCTTGGGGTCATCGTAGTCGAACCCGAGTCGCTGTTGTTGGATCCAAATCCCTGCGGTCACCATCAACCCGAGTTCCTGGGCGCGGTCCAGAAGTGGCTTGCCGTCCACCGGCTCGGTCAGGCTTTCAATCCCCCACGTACGGATCGAATTGCCCCCGAGGTCGTGGAGGGCCTTGAGTTCATGCGTACCGCCAACCCCGTGGATGACAAAAGGCTGGCCGTTGACCATCAATTGAAAGCGATCTCCATTCTTCGCGACCGTCACTTTGGATTGGGCGTGGACCGGGACTATTCCCAAAACGGACAGGGAAAAGGCGCTCGCAAAGAGCAACCAGATCATCCTGGGCGGCAATTGGAACAAGGCCATTGCGCAACGCTAAAATATGGGCGGAGAATGTACAATCCTGATGTTGCATAAAAGTGCATACACGAGCTCTCGTCCCTTGAACGTGTATTTATTGATAGCTCTTCCAGATGGGAAACCCGGTGGCAAATTCGGCATCCCTCGTTGGGGGAGTATTATAGGGGGCGATCTGGAAAATGGGCAGGATCAGATGGCCGCGGCGATCGGTGTTGTAGCTTGCCCCCTGCTTCTCGACCATGAGGAAGGCGTTGAAGATACCTCCCGGTCTCTCCCCGATGATCACGTCCAGATCGATGATATCGGTCGCCTTCAGGGGCATCCAATCGCCGGGTCGCAGGTCGCCGTCCCCGGCGTGAGCACCGTCACGCTCCGATGCCTGCCAATTGGTCAGGGGCAGTCGCGTATCGCGCCGATTGCCCACCAAAACCGTCTTGCCATTCACGGCCACGGCCATGACATCGTCGGCGATTCCCCAGAAGCGGTAAGTTCCCGATTCCGGGGGCGAAACCTGCCCCTTGTAGTGAATGACCCAGCGCGAAGGCTGCACCGTCTTTTCCGCTCCGAAAGCCTTGGGTGCCTCGTTTGCGTCCATGTTCGGGATGAAGATCTGAGTCGTGTACAGTGGCCTGCTCACCCGGTAATAACGGTTCAAGACGCCTTCGTCCCAACCCTTGGACAAAAATTCGTCCACTACGGTGGAATAGACTTCCGGGTCGACATTCGTCGGTTTGTGGTCCTGAGTCTGTTTCAGGTCATAGAGCACGCCAATCAGTGCTGCCTCGCTTTGCTTCGATTGCCCAAAGACCGAGGGATCGTCGCCCTTGGCGAGGACAGAAGTGCTGCCCAGAAGGGCGATAAAGCAGGCAAACACTTTGGAATAATCCTTTAAAAAACGCATGCTTAAGTGAACGAGTTTACCATGAAAAAAGGAGCAGGCAAAATTCAGGTGTTCATTATTGTGCATTATGTGTCGCCAGTAAAGCGAATGAGGCGATTTTACATCGGTGGTCAAATTCAATTTGAGTTAGACAAAGGGGACGTACATTTCGTTCTTGCATAAGCATAATGGATGTCTTGTCGTAGACCGGAAGTTCAAAAATAAATTGCTAAGGAAGGATAACAAATTTCTTGACTAAGACTGTTATATGAGGTGTAGTGCGTTTAATTGCATAAACCTCTCTGGAGAAATCAACCATGAAATCATCCATTCGTAAAATTTCGTTTGTCGCCAGCGCGGCGTTGTTGATGTGTGTGTCGACCATCACCCGGTCATCCGCCGATACCATCGCATACACCAGTTCCGGAACAGAGACCGACGTCGCCGGTTACGGACTCGCTGGTTTTGAGTTCACGGTCTCTCAAAACATCAACCTCACTCAACTCGGCTTCACGGCCATCGATCTTGGAGGAGGGGACGCGCCCCATGTCACTCTGTTCAACGCGAATGCAGGCTTGGGCTCTCTCAGCCAGATTTACGATACCGGCGATATTATCAGCTCGGTGACCTCGTATACGGACAATACCGGGATAGTGCCGGTAAGTTACGTGAGCGTCGGAACGCCTATTCTTTTGACGACTGGTAACACTTACTTGGTTACCGCTCCGGCTTACTGGGCGCCAAATTTCGCATCGTCCAGCCTTACTCCCAATCCTGTTTTCGCCACCACTGCCTTCCTGACCACGGGACCGGGAAATTGGAGCGGCTGGCCCAATAGCGGTTACACGTTCACCAATCTGGTCACACCTTCCTCCAGCGCGGTAGGCACCACGCCCAATTTTCAATTTACGATTGTGGCAGTACCCGAGCCTTCCTCCTATGTGCTGCTCGGCATCGGTTTCTCCATTCTTCTGGTTGTGCTTCGTCGCCGTGCGGCCTCGGTTCCTCTCTAACTTCCATCCTTTCGGATCGCGGTGTTGGGGGTTAGTATCGCCCATCCGGTCCGCATGATCATGGAGAACGCACGCCTCATCGTTTGGGTCTTTCTTGGATTCACGCTTACCTTGCCTTTGCCGGCCCAAGCGCCACCTGTCGTTACGGCTCCCGCTCCCTTTGCAAATTCACCCAAAGATCCTGCTGACGGGCATGCCTATCGCGATGCGATCACGCTCAGGGACAAGGGTAAATTCGACGAGGCCCTCGCGAAAATCACCGAGGCCCTCCAGCAAGCTCCCCAAGATGAGAAGATGCTTGTCCTGCAAGGGGATCTTTACGCAAAAAAGAAGCAGTGGAGCGAGGCCGAGCAGGCTTTCACCGCGGCCCTGAAAATAAATCCGCAAGACGTTCTTGCCCAATTTGACCTGGCGGAGATCAAGCTGATGCAGAAGGAATACACCGCGGCCCGTCCCGGCTTCCTCGCCTTGGTCAAGGATGAAGATCTGGGAGACCTTGCCGCTTATAAGGTTTTCCTTTGCGATCTTTACAGTGGAAACGGCGTGGTGGCGGACGAGGAACTCAAGGCCTTCGATCGTGTCGATAGCAGGGCATCGTTTTATTACGCGAACGCGGCGTCTGCGTTTTACCATCAAAGGCCGGATGATGCCAAGAGGTGGCTCGGCTATGCCACGCGCATTTATTCCCCGGAAAAGAACCACAACTACCTTTCGACGCTGAAAGAGCTCGGCTATCTGCCTTCGTCCGCACCTTAGGCTATCTGGCGAGTAGTTTGGGCCTGCGGAACAAATTACACCATCGGTGCACATATCCAAATAAGGGTCTCTCTTTTGCCTTTATTTTTATTGCACGTTTATGCACATTATGGATAATCACTCTTCGCCGGGCGGATGCGCTCCGTTCGTTACCTCAACTCCATCGTCCCTTGAAAACGACCTGTTATAACCCCTCCATTTCTTCAACAAAAACACTCGTTCATTTACGGAACTCGCTTTCTCGCTTGATCCCGTCCTCCGCCCGATCTTGGTTAAGCATTCTGGGTTTCTTGGTAATCGTCCTTTTGCTGTCAGTCGTCCGAGCGGCCGATGCGGCCCCTGATTTCGGTCCCAATGTTTTGATTTTCGACCAAAATTCCAGCGCGGCTGATATCAAGAGCCAGTGCGACGCCATCTACGCAACTCAGGAGCGAAATGAATTTGGCTCGGAACGGAACGCGATTTTGTTCAAGCCGGGTTCCTACCAGGCGGTGGTCAAAGTTGGATTTTACACGCAAGTCTATGGCTTGGGAATGTTACCGGACGACGTGACCATCACCGGTGAAGTTCATTCGGATGCGAGGCGAAGCCAGAACAGTGGCTGCCTTAACTTTTGGAGAGGCTGCGAAAATCTGGCCATTGTTCCCACATCGGGAACGGACCAATGGACCGTTTCCCAGGCGGCACCTCTCCGCCGGGTTCATGTCAAAGGTTCGCTCTCCTTGTTCGATAACGGCTGGACGAGTGGCGGCTTCATGGCCGACTCTATCGTCGATGATCGGATCATTCCCGGCTCCCAGCAACAGTGGTTCTCGAGAAACTCCCAGTGGTCTACTTGGACGAACGGCGTTTGGAACATGGTCTTCATGGGTTGCGTGAAACCTCCGGATGGGACGTGGCCCGAAAAGCCCTACACCTCGGTCGAAAAAACGCCGGTTATTGCGGAAAAGCCCTTTCTCTACGTTGATTCCGCAGGTAACTACAGCGTCTTTGTGCCCGCGCTGCGAAAGGATAGTACAGGCGTGACCTGGGCTGACGGAAAACCTGCGGGCAAATCGATTCCGCTCGACCAGTTTTATCTCGCTCACGCGGACAAGGATACGGCGGCATCGATCAATACGGCTCTGGGCGCAGGAAAAAATCTGCTCCTCACGCCTGGCGTCTATCACCTTGATGGCCCGATCAAGGTCACCCGGGCTGATACCGTGGTGCTGGGGTTGGGGATGGCGACTTTGAATCCCCAAAACGGAACGTCCGCCATGGAAATTGCCGATGTCAGCGGAGTTCGCATTGCCTGCGTACTTTTTGACGCCGGCACGACATCGTCCCCGGTCCTTCTCCAGGTGGGCGAGTCGGGCAGCACGCAGTCCCACGCCGATGACCCGACGATCCTCTACGATATCTTTTGTCGAATCGGCGGAGGTTCGCCAGGAGCGGCCAAGACAGCGGTTGTCATCAATAGCTGCGACGTGATTGGCGACCATGCCTGGCTGTGGCGGGCGGATCACGGTGCTGGCGCTGGATGGGAATCAAATCCCAGCACCAACGGGTTGATCGTCAATGGGAACAACGTCACCTACTATGGCTTGTTCGTTGAACACTTTGAAGAATATCAGACGGTGTGGAACGGAGAAAATGGGCGGACATATTTTTATCAATCTGAGATGCCCTACGATCCGCCAACGCAGGATGATTGGAAAAATGGGAGCGTGAAGGGGTGGGCTAGTTACAAGGTGGCCGACAACGTGAAAACACACGGAGCGTGGGGCATGGGGATTTATTGCGTTTTCAACAAGGACAACATTTATTGCGACAACGCGGTGGAGGCGCCCAAAAGCCCGGGGGTTCAGTTTCACAACGTCCTGACCTTTCGCCTGTCGGGGGCGACGGAAAACAGCGGCATTAACAGTGTCGTCAACGGTACGGGGAATCCCGCGACCAAGGCTGTTCCCAAATCGCTCGTCTTGGAATATCCCGCGGCACAATGATTGCGTGACGGATCACCAGGGCTGGCGTGCCACGATGAGATGTCGAATAACCGATGGAATCGGTAAGCCTTGACTCATGCGTCGCCGTTCCTAGGTCGGCCTCGGACAGCCAACATTCAACTTGGGTTTTGCTACCGTCCGATCTTGCGGAGAGGCAGCCCGGAGAGCAGGTTGGATTCGATCTTTTCCAGCGAGACGCCCTTGGTCTCCGGGACGTAGAGCAAAAAGAAGACGATGAAGAGTGCGTTCAGCCCGCCGTACATCAGGAAGGTATTTCCATTGCCGAGGGTATTCAGCAAGGTCAGGAAGGTCTGGCCCACCAGGGCGTTGACAAACCAGTTGGTGGACGTGCTGAAGGTGACGCCGAGATCGCGACCGGAGTTGGGATAGATTTCCGAGCACAAGATCCAGATGATCGGGCCTGCGCTCATTGCGAACCCGACGATGAACATCAGCAGCGCAAAAATGGCGGGATAGCCGAGCTCCGGATGAGTTTCGATGTCGCTCTTGAAAAAGTAGCCGACGGTCAGCAAGGCAAGCCCCATGACGACGAAACCGGCGTACATGATCGGCTTGCGCCCAATGCGATCGACAAAAGCTATGGCGATGAAGGTCGCAAGGACATTGGTGAGCCCCACGATCACGGTGCCCCACATCTGCGCCTCGGTCGACGTGAACCCGGCGATATTAAAAATATGGGGCGCATAATACATGACGACGTTGATGCCGGTCAGTTGCTGGATGGTCTGGAGTCCCACCCCGAGAAAAATAGCGCGGCGGAAATTTGGATTTTGGAGAAACATGTGAAAGCCGTTTTGCTTGACGCGCAGGCTCTCCTCAATTTCGCGGACCTCGATTTCGGTTTCGTGCCTATCCAGTTGCATTTGAATGAAGACGTTGATCGCATCATCCTTGCGTCCCTTCAGAAACAGCCACCGGGGACTTTCCGGAAGAAAAAGAACGCCAAGAAACATGACGGCCGCGGGCAGGGCGATGACTCCGAGCATAATCCGCCAATGTCCGCCGGTTACCCCGTTGAACGTCGCGTAAGAAGCGAGCCATGCATCACTCAGGAACGCGAGGACAATTCCGATGGTGATCATCAACTGATACATCGAGATCATCGATCCGCGCACGCTTTGCGGAGAAATTTCCGACAAATAGAGTGGCGCCGTAAACGAGGCGACACCGACTGCGATTCCGAGGAGGAACCGTGCGCCGATCAGGATATTTTCGCTCGGTGAGAATGCGCAACACAGAGAGCCAAAAATAAAAATGACGGCACTGATCAAAATCGTCTTCCGGCGGCCAAAGCGGCTGGAGAGAAAGCCGCTGATCAGGGTGCCGAAGACCGCGCCCCAGAGCAGTGCGCTTACGATGGATTCCAAGGTCCAAGTCGGGATTTGAAAATCCTTTTGAATGAATTGTTGCGCTCCCGAAATTACACCCACATCCAGCCCGAACAACAGTCCGGCGAGGGCGGCGGTCAAACCGATAAAATAAACGATGGGCTGAACCTTGCGAACCATTGGAGCATGCATGTGCATAAAATTGCAGGAATTGAAATCTTCTGCAAGACTTTACGATTTTCAAATTTTAAAGGGGAAAGCGAAGGAACGCACCTCGTTCTGCCACATATGCCTCGGAAGACTATTCCTTCCCGAATCAGGAGGCTTCATGCGTGTGCGAATGAGCCAAAATAAACTCGCTCCTCTCTCTCAGAGTCCCGATAAAAAACGAGCCTTCGGGTGTCCAGCCCACAGGCATTTTTGAGACTTCGGCCCTCATTGTCAGGGATGAATTTTTATGGTGAACGGCGATTGTCGAATGGCGTCGCCAGCGATGATTTTGGGTGCAATGGCACCTAATTTCGTTGCAATTTTTAATATTATGCACAATCATGCACATGATATGAGTGCTGCCTTGGGTCTTGGTGTTTGGCATCAACGCTTGATGCGCTCGGGATTCTTTCTGGCAGCTTTGCTTTTTCATTTGATGCTCTTTTTGATGTTCGCGACCTGGGTGGTTTTCAAGGCCCCCGCTAAAGAGGTTGAGGCCTCCTTTTTGCAAGTCACCGTCAGGCCTCCTCCGGTGCCGCCGGCACCTCCACCTCCCTCGGGAGGAGAAGCATTCAATAATTTCGAGAAGGCCGTTCAAAATACGCCCCCGCCCGCGATGCCTGTCATGGTGACGACCTCGAGCCCGAGCACCTTTAGTGTTAAGGCCGTAAAGGTGACGATTCCCAATCTGCCTGCCTCGATCACGCCGCCTGGCGCTACAGAAATGACGGGCCACGAAACTCCCGGGCTGGCGGTGGGTGCGGGCAATCCGTTTGGGATCGAGAATAGTAGTGGAGCATCCCAGCTTGAGGGGTATCTCTATGACTTGAAGCAGTCTCCGGATCATAAATCCACCGAGATGGATCCGGGAAAATATCACGACACGATCAAGCAATTCATTCAAGGACGCTGGGATCCAGGCTTGTTTAGAAATTACTATAAAAGCTCAAAGGCACTGAGCACATCGTCGATCTTTATTCCCACGATCAACGCGGAAGACGGGCCGAAGGCATTCGGCGTGGAAGCGGAAGTTAAGCCCAATATGTATGTCGTCTGGTACAAGGTCACCGCTTCACCGTCGCAAAGTGGCACCTACCATTTCGTCGGGTTGGCGGATGATATTATGTTGGTCCGGGTGAACGGGAAGACGGTGCTCGACGCATCAGACCGCCCGGTTGACGAAGAGTTGCGTAGCAAGCAGAAGACTTACGACACCACCAATTTCAACCCCACATGGGAGGGGGATGCCAAGCTGTGGGTGGGACTTCCCTTCCAAGCCTCTGGTGGTGACCCGGTCGATATCGAAGTGATCATTGGTGAAGAGCCAGGGGGTAAATCGAATTATTTCCTCTATATCCAGCGAGACGAAACCACCTATCCGTGTCAATCAAACCAAACCCCGCTTTTGCCCGTCTTTCAACTCGATGTAAAACCCATCCATCCCTCGGGAGATTCCCAAAGTTTTCCTCCCTATTCATCATGCGTTGACCCCTGGCAGGCTGTCAGCAAACCCTAGTTTTCTAAACCTATTCACTTTTCCATTGCACCTTTATGAAATATAATAACTCCATGGCTAAGAGATATTCGATCCTGGCTCTTCTCGTTCTCTTGCCCGTTGTTGTTTCCCCGGCAGACGATACGACGGGAACATCCCCCGCCACGACCAACGTGGCATCTCCCAGCGCACCGGGATCGAAAACCCTCGCTTTCAGCAACGATGGGGGAATCGGCTCCGATGGCGCGGCCAAGGATGCGAACAGTTACCAGGTGCGGATCGGTGAACTTTACGCGCCGGGAGGAGAAGCCTATATCCTGCCTATTCGAATTCCCCAGCTTCCAGACGGCCAACAGTTCGCGACTGTTCATATCCGTATGCAATTATTGGCGCTCAGTAACGAAAGCGGTGGATTGGCCAATGCCGATATGTACGGCCTCGGCGTGCGCGATACGGACAAGGTGCTGGCTACGGATTACTATCAAGGCGCCAAACCCGATCCGAAGGCTACGTTGATCCAGGCAAATTTTTTGACTCCAACCTCCAAGGTTCGGGCTGATGCAGATACGGGGCCGTATGTGGAAACCAGCGCCGATGGTGATATCGCCTTGGCGAAATATCTGAACGACCTTTGCTCGAAGCCGGGCAGCGCGGGAAAAATTGTTTTTTTGCGGATCAGCTATGACATTGATCCGATCCCCGACGGAAATAACGCTTACATGTTGCTCACCAGCGGAGCAGGTGGAGAGAACGAAACGCCGCTTATTACCTACACCCTGGGCCCCGTTTCGAAAAAGTAGCTCGTGGATTTACGGATACGAGATCGGCAACAGCGATTTAGGACTGAAATAAACTTTTGGCGTGGTGCTTGCCACCTAGAGATTTTTTGCAATAATATGCACGGTCATGTCGTCTGTTAACCAGCAACAAATCGCCAACCGTCTTAACATGTCGCGAACGACGGTGTCGCGATGTTTTACCAATCATCCGGGCATAAATCCGACCACCCGGTCGCGTGTGTTCGCTGTCGCGGCCAAATTGGGTTACCAGTATCTCCAGCCCCGCAATCCACCCAAGAAAGCGGTCAAAACTCGGCCGGTCGGTGTTTTGATTTGCAGTGAGGAGGAGGAATACAGCCGCCCCGACTACGAAAGCCCCGGCGTCGAGATTCTTCCGGGCGTGTCCGAATATGCGCAGCTTCATAACTGGCAAATTGAGGTCCATTTCGTTTCACCCCTGGACACGAGTATTTCCGATCCCAGCTATGCCAAGATCACCGCGCTCAAGCGGCGGCTTTGGAGCGGATTGATTTTAATCTATCCCTTTCCTCCCAGCGTCATCGAGGAACTGGTCGCGCGATTTTCCTGCGTTTCGCTCGTGGAACAGTATGGGAAAGTTTCTCTCGATTGCGTCGATGCCGACCGTTTCAAAAGCATTTCCTTGCTCATTGACCGCTTGCGCCAACGAGGTCATACACGAATCGGCTTCTTTTCCCGGCGCTACGCGGTCGAGCCGGTTTGGTCTTACCGCCGATTCAGCGCCTATGTGGAGAAGTTAACGAGACTGGGACTGCCTTACATCCCGCAGGACATCATCCATCTTGATATCAGTTCGCCGGAAACCATCGACGAGGGGTATCGGCTGGTCGTGAACCGGATGCAAGACGGTGTCACCGCGTGGATTTGCGCCGCCGATCACCAAGCCTACGATCTCATCGTCGCGCTCGCGCAGCGGGGATATCAGGTTCCCCGCGACGTGTCGGTGACCGGCTTCGACGGCATTTTACGCCCACAGGGCGCCCCGCTTTTGGAGACAGTCAGGATACCCTATTACGAAATTGGCTATGCGGGCAGTCGCCGGCTTTCCGACCGAATTCACAAGCGCTTCGAATCGTCGCAGCAGATCCTGCTCGAATGCCGGTTGCAGGAGGGGGAGACCATCGGCCCGAAACGGTCATGAATCGTTTCTCAGAGGAAGAGTGCATAGATGTGCAAGAATTTTCTTGACCAAAATGGCGTTGGAAGCAACCATGTCGCCATGACTTCCTCTTTCCACCTTTTCGGAAAATTCCTTCTATCCCTGGGGCTTCTGGTCATCACCCTTCCTGCCACTGCCCAAACCAACTCGGCGCCGGCTCCCAAGGCGCCGGCGCCTGTAGCTGCGCCTGCCGCGGCAGCCCAGGCCCTCGATCTTGGCGATGGAAGTTCCTCCGCGATCACGACCAAAGCCTGGCAAGCGTTGGACGGCAAAGATTACGCGGCCGTCGCCGGTTATACGGGCAAGTGCATCGAGATGTTCAAGGACAAGGCCGTGGAAATGCAGGCGTCGCTGAAAGCGCCGGCGCCAAAGGACCAGGTTTTCAATTACTGGGCCCTCAACGATGTTGGTACCTGTTACTTTATTCAAGGCAAGGCGCTCGATGACCAGGGCGACAAGAAGGGCGCCATCGCCGCCTACAAGTTTCTGGTGGATAATTTAAGTTACGCCCAATGTTGGGACACCAAGGGCTGGTTCTGGAGTCCCGCAGATGCCGCGCGTAAACGCCTGGCTGAATTGCAGTTCGACGCCCAATGATCGCATCGGCTTTTGTGCCGGAAATAGCTTCCCAACCCCATCATACCCGAAGCCGTTCGAATGCAACTTTCACCCGGCAGTTGGTCGATCCTCACCTTGGCCGTTCTTTCCTCGATCGCGTTATACGTCTTCCCCATCAAGCCTCACAGTGGTGAGTCCTTTTGGACGTTTTCGCTTGATCTCGACTTGATGTACCAGCCGGGGATCAAAGGATGGAACGAGTCTCATCCCGATCCCGCTGAGCAGATCACCACCTACGTCATCGGGACGGATCCGCTTTCTCGTCGGCTCCAGTCCGGCTTTCTCTCCGGCACACCCGTTCCGGACCTGACTGATGTTGAGTCGAGCATGGTGGCGAATTTCTTTTCGGGCCCCCTCGATGCGGTTGGTTTTACCGATCTGACCGATCTCATCCACCAGGAAGGCCTCGATAAAAAAATCAATCCCGCCTCATTCAGTCCCTGGACCAATCGCGGTCGGATCTTTGGTCTTCCGCACGATGTGCATCCGGTGCTGCTGGCCTATCGGGCCGATATTGTGGAAGCTGCCGGCATCGATGTCAGCAAGATCGAAACGTGGGACGACTTTATCCGCGTGATGAGTCCCCTCATGCAGGGGCCGGAGGGCCAGCGCTTTTTGATGAACGTATGGGAGACCAATCCGCGCGACATGGAAGTTCTGCTTCTGCAAGCAGGCGGCGGTTTCTTCGACCAGGACCTCAAGCCCATCCTGAATTCTGAGGTCAACGCCCGTGTCCTGGCCACGATCGTCACGTGGATCGCGGGCCCCAAGCGGATCTGCGTGAATGCGCCCGACTTCGATGCCGAGGGAAATTACCTTTATCTCCACGGCGAGGTTCTCTGCTCCCTGATGCCTGACTGGCTTGCCGGTGTCTGGATGAAGGACTTGCCCGGGATGTCGGGAAAAATGAAATTGATGCCGCTACCTGCCTGGGACAAAGGTGGCCTGCGCACCTCGGTCGTGGGCGGGACGATGCTTGCCATTCCCAAGCGGGCCCCCAATTTTCAACGCAGTTGGGCCTTCGCCAAATATCTCTATCTCAGCCCCGAATTGGCCCGGGACATGTACCGCAGGGTGGGCATCATTACGCCCGTGCGTGAGTTTTGGAGTGACCCCGTCTTTGACCAGCCCAATCCCTATTTTTCAGGTCAGGCCAGCGGACGTTTATATATCCAGATGGCGCCATACGTTCCGATGCGCACTTCGTCGCCCTACAAGCCGCAGGCGGTCATCGCGGTGAACGACGCGCTGATCCGGCTCAAGCACTTTGCCGAGAGCACAAACACCTTCGACGTCGCCGCCCTCCAGGCCCAGGCGCGGATCGAACTCGACTCGGCCCAGGCGGTCATTCAACGCAAGATGGCCGCGAACGCATTTTTGTCCAGCACCCAGTGACGACATGAAAACCTCGGCCAATCATACGCGCTGGACGCCTTACTTTTTTCTCGCGCCGTTCCTCCTCACCTTTTGCGTTTTCCTGGCCTATCCGCTCTACGAGTCCGCTATTCTCGCTTTTTCGCAGACCTATGGCCCCAGTCACCATATCTGGGTCGGTTTCGCCAATTTCAAGAACATGGCTAACGATCCCGATTTCTGGATCGCGCTGAAAAACACCACGGTGTACACGCTCGCGTCGGTGACGATCCAGCTTCCGCTGGCCTTGATTCTCGCCCTGATCCTCAACCAACCGGGATTGAAGGGGCGCACCATTTTCCGGCTCATCTTTTTTCTTCCCTCACTCGTCGGGCTTGTCTTTGTGGCCATGATGTTCAGCCTGATGCTTGGTGACCGCGACGGCCTGGTGAACGTGATGTTGCGTGCGATCGTTCCCGGCTTTCCCCGCGAATTTCCCTGGCTGCAAAACTACGTCATGCCGTCGCTGATTCTCGCTTCGCTCTGGATGTATGTCGGTTTCAACATGGTCTATTTTCTCGCCGCGCTGCAATCGGTGAGCCAGGATGCCATTGATGCTGCCAACATTGATGGAGCCAATGCATTCCAGCGTTTTCTCTATGTCACGCTCCCGGAAATCAGGCCCGTGGTGGGTTTCGTCGTTCTTCTTTCCGTCATCGGCAGCCTGCAGCTTTTCGAGTTGCCCTTCGTTCTTCTCGGCGGTCCGGGACCGGAACGCAGCGGACTTACGCTCGTGATGTATCTCTATCAAAATGGTTTTGAGCGAAGCGATCTCGGCTTTGCCAGCGCCATTGGCTGGACGCTCGCCATTCTTTTGATGGGACTGGCGCTGATTCAAAGGAGACTTTCCCGCAATGAATGATCCAGCTCTCATTCGCCGTACCAGGGAACGTGTCCGCTGGGGCGTGACTTACGCTATTCTTCTTGGTTTTGCCGCGCTCACACTTATTCCATTTGTGTGGCTGGTCTGTGCTTCCATCAAGCGCGCGGACGTGTTTTTCCAGTATCAATTTCTGCCACTTGGCGATGGATTTCTCGGCATTGACTGGCAGGCGCTGACCCTCACGTATTACCGTGAGTTGTTTACCGGGGCCAATTTCAACTTTGGCCGCAGCATCCTCAACTCCATCTTTTACGCTTCCACCACCGCGACACTCTCCACGCTCTTCTGTGCGATGGGCGGTTACGCGCTGGCCAAGTTCCATTTCAAGGGCCGCGACGGCATTGCCTCGCTGGTCCTCGGCTGCCTGATCATTCCGGGTTCGCTGCTCCTGGCCCCGAGTTATCAGCTTCTCTATCACCTGGGCTTGCTGGATTCTTTCGCCGGCTTGATCCTGCCTTCGCTCGCGCCCGCCTTTGGGATTTATCTCTTCCGGCAAAGCATGATCAACGCCGTGCCCAGTGAGCTTCTCGAGGCCGCCCGCATCGACGGTTGCGGGGAATGGCGCATCTTTTTCACGGTGGTACTGCCGCTGGTGCGACCGATGATCGGGGCCTTCCTGCTCATCACGTACCTCGGCTGCTGGAATAACTTCATCGGGCCGCAAATCATCATCCAGACCCCGGAAAAATACCCGCTTGCGGTGGAGATTGCCCAATTAAAGGGCCTCTACTCGATCAACTATGGCATGCTCATGGCGGGAACCCTCATCTCCGTCGCGCCGGTCATGGTGCTGTTCCTCTTCCTCCAAAAGGAATTCATTGCCGGGCTTACTTCCGGTGCGGTTAAAGGTTAATTCTTCCAAGCTCAACCCCACAATACCATGGCCAAAGTCATCATCGAAAGCGTTTACAAAATCTACATGGGCGACGGCGGCACAGCAGTCACCGCGGTGGAGAATGCCAG
>Ga0206955_1053_pt2 | contig 28721 bp, 28 predicted proteins | sample Alteio_BWOrgHeat_34_FD_153247 | JGI IMG/M metagenome (GOLD analysis project Ga0206955, IMG submission 153247) | Enriched cells from forest soil in Barre Woods Harvard Forest LTER site, Petersham, Massachusetts, United States -... | ecosystem: Environmental > Terrestrial > Soil > Temperate forest >...
AAATTGAACCGGATGGCGACAAGATCACACTATATTTTAGCGCACAGGGTTATGATGTGAGCCTGCTTTTGACAAAGAAAGATGACGACAATGCAACCGGCAGCCTGATGGGTATGTTTGACGCTACTGCCGTTCGCATGAAAGCAAAATAATGAACGATAAAGTACCGGGGGCCTTGCCGGGACAAAAAGAACTTAGGTACACAAACGTGCGATCTGAGATTTAGGTGAAACACGCTGGGGTGCGTTCCGGGGTGAGATACGGAACGCATTTTTATACCATGACAGCTATTGCAGAATTATCAAAAAGGCAAAACCTTTAATGCCCTAAAAGAAATCAATTGACAATGAAAACCAACAGAAGAAGATTTATTAAGAACGGCGGCATTTCGCAATTTTTAAAACCGGCCTGTATGCTATTTTTATGCTTACTTTTCTCGGCGTCGGCATTCGCCCAAGGTAAACATGACACGACGAGCTATATCCAGACGGTTGATATCAAAACAGGAAAAATTGATACTATATTAGTTGCTAAAGGTGATTTCGAGGCACCTAACTGGCATCCCGACAATTACCTTGTCATGAATTTCAGAGGCAGGATGTACAAGTTGGACCTCGCTACCAAAGCGTTAACTGAAATTAACACCGGGTCAATTAGTCAGAGCATGGACGACCACGGACTTTCACCGGATGGCAAATGGATAGCAATAACCAGTTTCGATACGGGCAATCCTTTGCAAAAAGTTTATAAATTTTCCATTTCTATCGTACCTGCCGCGGGCGGGCAACCGAAGAAAATAATAACGTCCCAGGATCTTTCTTTTTGGCATGGATGGAGCCCTGACGGCAAGACAATAGCCTATTGCGGTGGGGACTTTAGCAACCTGGATGTTTACACCATACCAGTGGAAGGCGGCACACCGAAAAGACTGACCGATACCCCGGGATTAGACGATGGGCCTGACTATTCTCCCGATGGGCAGTACATCTATTTCCATTCATACCGTAGCGGCCGTATGCAAATTTGGCGCATGAATACCGATGGCTCGCAACAGGAACAGATGACCTTTGATGAAAATGCCAACTGGTTTCCGCACCCTTCACCAAATAATAAATGGATCGCTTACATAGCCTATACTACCGACCAAAAACAACTTCACCCTTTTGGTAAAGATGTCAAACTCCGTTTGATGGATCCCAAAACCAAAGCTGTTAAAGATATAACAGCTGTGTTTTATGGCGGGGCGGGCACTATTAATACGCCGTCGTGGAGCCCCGACAGTAGAAAGATTGCCTTTGTAAGTTATTCAGTCAACTAATATCAAAGAAATTAAAAACCCTCAATAGAATTGACATGAACAGAAAAATGTTTTTACAACAAACCGGCATGCTTGCCGCTGCCGGCATACTGTACCCGGGGCTTAGCCGCGCTGCTGGTTTTATTGTGCCCAAAATTGGCGACGCTATTGGCTTGCAGTTGTACAGTGTTGACGCCTTGATGCAGGCCGACACCAAAGGCACACTGCAAAAGCTGGCGGCAATTGGTTATAAGAACCTGGAAAGTGCCGGCGGCCCAAAGGGGCTTTATTATGGCTACAAACCCAGGGAATTTGCCGGTATGGTAAAAGACATGGGGATGGCCTGGCGCAGCGCACATGTAGGGGGAGTGCCTTTTACCGTATCTACATTGATGAAAATTGTGACTAATGCGCAAGACTCTGCCAAAATAATGAAGTATGCACCCATGATTGAGCATATGCCAAAATCGGCTAACCTGCTGGACAATGCACAGCAACTAGCCGACGAGGCAGCGGAGGGTGGCTTGGAATATCTTGTGTGCGCGGCAATACCGACAAAAACGATGGACGACGTTAAAATTGCAGTGGATGTGTTTGGAAAAGCAGGGGAAGCTTGCAAGAAAGCCGGAGTGCAGTTCGCGTTTCACAATCACAGCTTTGAGTTTGTGCCGATAAACGGGGTATTGCCTTATGATTACATAATGGCCAATACCGACAAAGATTTGGTAAAGAGCGAAGTCGACCTTGGCTGGGCAACTATTGCCGGACAGAACCCTTTGGAGATATTTAAGAAATACCATGGACGTATTCCGCTTTGGCATGTAAAGGATATGGACAAAACCACAAAAGAGCCCACGGAAATCGGCAGCGGATATATTGATTATAAACCAATTTTTGATGCCAGGCACATATCGGGTATGAAATACTTTTTTATTGAGCAGGACGGGCCGCCAAAACCAATGGAAAATGTTACCAATGATTACAACAATTTGAAAAAAATACTATCGTAGCGACAGTTATTTTATGACCGGATAGCTATATTCGTTTATCAAACTCAAATTATGAAATACCTCATCATTGTGCTGTTGTTCCCGCTGGCGGTACGGGCGCAAATTGTTACCAATCAACGGCTGTTTGATACCATACCCTTTATCCCCGAACACACGCCGCAGCGCTTGGCCCAATTTGCAAAAGAGCCGGTAGTAACGGGCAGGATCATTTTTCTGGGTAACAGCATAACGGAAATGGGCGACTGGAAAAAAGCAACCGGCGATACCACCGTTGTTAACCGGGGCATAGGCGGCGACATCACTTTCGGGGTTTTAAAACGCCTTAAGGATATTACCGACAGGCAGCCCTCCAAGGTTTTCCTGCTGATTGGTATTAACGATATTGGCAAAGATATCCCGGATGCCGTGATCGCTGCCAATGATCTCAAAATTGTAAACGAAATACACGCCAAATGCCCGCAAACCCATATTTATGTGGAGAGTGTACTGCCTGTTAATTCAACTATAAACAACTTCCCGCAGCATTATGATAAGGAAGAACATGTGCTGGCACTCAATAAGTTGCTGCAGGCCAATGCAGCAGCCGGCAACTATACTTATGTAGATATCTTTCACCTGTTTGCTGATGCCAGCGGTCGGCTGAAAAGTGAATATACCTACGAGGGGCTGCATCTTAAACCACCGGCTTACGATATTTGGGTGGCCTACCTCAGGAAGATGGGCTATTTGTGAAACTGCCAATCCGTTTAAAAGAAAAATAGTAAACAATAATATTATAGCGGTGGGTATAAAATCCATCGCTATAATATTTCTCAAATTATCAAATATTCCATCTTGGTATTGTTGTTTCCATTGGCGGCAGGCCCGGCATGCACGCCAGATAGCAATAAAAAAGGAAATAATCGCAACTAATCGGGAAATGCGCTCATTAATCGCCTTGGTTTTTCACTGCACTTTTGTATTGTTCAAACAAAACAAAAACTTTAAAATCAAATAAAATGGAAAATCAAGCAAAAACCCAGGCAGTAAAAAACGTAGTATTGGTACACGGCGCATTCGCCGATGGTTCCGGTTACAGAGGTGTTTATGAAAGCCTTACCAAACAAGGTTACCAGGTAACCGTTGTACAAAACCCATTAACTTCCCTTGAAGATGATGTGACAGCAACAAACCTGGCGCTGGATGCCCAGGATGGTCCGGCTATCCTTGCAGGCCATTCATGGGGTGGTGCGGTTATCACCCAGGCAGGTAATCATCCTAACGTTGCAGGGTTGGTGTATATCGCCGCCTTCCAGCCGGACAATAACGAGACCGCGCTTCAATGGTTCCAGACTGCCCCGCCTGCACCAGAGAACGGCGTGTTGCCTCCTGATGAAAAGGGCATTGTTTACTATGATAAAGCAAAGTTTCATGCCGGTTTCTGCGGGGACCTGAGTGAAGAAGATGCAGAATTTATGTATGCATCACATGGTGAGTTCTACGCCAAATGCTTTGTAAGCCCTATCGCTGATGCTGCATGGAGAAGTAAGCCAACGTTCGGCATTGTAGCCACCGATGACAAAAGCATCAATCCCGAAATTCAGCGTGCCATGTACAAACGTTCCAACACAAAAGTTACCGAGATCAAAGGCAGCCATGCTGTTTATATCTCGCAGCCGCAGAAAGTAGCTGCTGTAATAGCAGAAGCAGCACAAGCTGTGTCTGTCGACTAACCCGGCTGTTCTGTTATAATTTAAGCCCCATTTACAAAAACTTGTAAATGGGGCTTAGTCTGTTTACAGACGTCGGTAAAGCGGATTTGGAAGACGCGGGAATGGCAAAATTTAAACTTTGGGTTTCGATTGTACTTTCGTACTTTGAACGCTGATTATGCGGCAGCCGGTGGCTGCGCTGTATATTGCGGGTAATTATTTTATTTAATCGATAATGAGGTTTAAACTAACGGAAGAAAACACAGGCGGGGAATTGCTGCTTTTTAAGGACGAGGCAGTGTTTGACCGGTTATTTTTCAGCAAAGACCGCTTCAACAAATACTTCACTATCGCCTGGAATACGGCGGAAAACCAAACTGTTACTATTGACGGAACTGAATATGAATTCCCGGCCAATTCGCTGTTAACCCTTTTGTTTAATCAATCTTTCAGCTTTGAAAACCCCGCAGGTATCCTCGCCTGGCAGTTTAACCGGGAGTTTTACTGTATCATCGATCATGATAGCGAAGTAAGCTGCGTAGGGTTCCTGTTCAGCAATACAGATCATTTGTTTGTTAAGCTGAATGACCTGGCACAACAAAAGTTACAACTGTTATCCGATATTTTTGTTGAGGAATTCAGGACATCGGACAATATTCAGAATGAAATGTTGCTGGTGCTGTTAAAGCGGCTGATCATTTATGTAACCCGGTTGGCCAGGTCAGGGTATGCGCCTGTTAAAAAATTGCAGGACGAAAGATTTCATATCATCCGAAAGTTCAACCTGCTGGTAGAAAAAAATTTTAAATCAGAGCACTCTGTTAGTTTTTATGCGGAGCAGCTTTGTAAGGCGCCCAAAACCTTATCCAATCTTTTTGCAATTTTTAACCAGAAGGCCCCTTCGCAGGTTATCCAGGAAAGGATCATAGTGGAGGCTAAACGGCTTTTATACTATACCGACAAATCGATAAAACACATCTCTTTTGAGCTTGGATTTGAAGATGTAGCTTACTTCTCTAATTTCTTCAAAAAAAACACGGGTGTATCGCCTTCAGATTTCAAAAATCGGCCAGAAAATCCTAAAGAAGGGAAATAATTACAACTAATCGGGTAATGTGCTTATAAACTCGGCCTGCTTTTCGGCCCACCTTTGTATTGTTGATTCAAACAAAAACTTCAACGACAAAAAAAATGAAAACATTAAAAAACACATTGAAAGGTGGTATGCTGGCGCTAACAGTCGCTTTCGCCACCATGATTGGCACCGTAACTGAAGCAAATGCACAAACAGTAAAGAATGTAGTATTGGTACACGGCGCATTCGCAGACGGATCCGGCTGGAAAGCCCTTTACACCGTCCTTACCAAAAAAGGATACCACGTTACAGTGGTGCAAAATCCCTTAACCTCACTGGAAGATGACGTTACCGCAACCAGGGTAGCCCTTGACAAACAGGATGGCCCCTGCATCCTTGTGGGACATTCATGGGGAGGCGCTGTTATTACCGAGGCAGGTAATCATCCCAAAGTAGCTGCACTGGTTTATGTTGCTGCATTCCAGCCCGACAAAGGGGAATCAGCATTGCAATGGCTGCAAACTGCGCCGCCCGCTCCTGAAAATGGCGTATTGCCTCCGGACGATAAAGGTATTGTGTACTACGACAAAGCTAAATATCACGCAGGCTTTTGCGCTGATATAAGTGAAGAAGAAGCAGATTTTATGTATGCATCGCAGGGAGCATTTTATGCAAAAGGTTTTATAACACCAATTTCTGATCCTGCCTGGAGGCATAAACCAGCTTATGGTTGTATTGCAACCGAAGACAAAAGCATCAACCCGGTTATCCAGCATAAAATGTACGAGCGTTCCAACACTAAAGTAACAGAGATAAAAGGCAGCCACGTAATCTTCATGTCGCAGCCGGAGGCAGTAGCTAAAGTGATCATTCAGGCAGCAAATGACGTTTTGGCAAAAAATTAATACAAAAAACAGAAAGAAGTTCGGGAGGCTTCTCTTGCAAACTAAAAAGCCGCTCTGCGAAAGCAAAGCGGCTTTTTGTTGCGGTGCAGGCCCAATCTGCCGGTATAGCGGTTCGAAGTTTTTCAGCATCGAACAGCAGGGGAATTTTTTAATAACCCATTATTTATAATCGGGGTTTTGAATAAGTACACCGTCGCTCTTATCAATTTCGGTTTGTGGCAAAGGCCATTTATAAAATTTGTCCTGCCAGTTATAAGTAATTATCCCTGTATTCAGGCCGTTTAAAACCTGGCCTGCTATATGCCATCTCTCGAGGTCAAAGTGGCGCAATCCCTCCATAGCCAGTTCTATCCTGCGTTCATGGCGGATCCGCTGGCGCATTTGATCCTGCGACAGGCCCGCCGGATAAGCAGGCATGCCTACCCGCGCCCTAATGGCCGTAGTCAACTGGTAAACGGTTGCATCCGGACCCGATAACTCGTTTTCGGCTTCTGCCTCCATCAGCATTACTTCTGCCGCGCGAATGACAGGGGCATCCTGCTGGCTTAATGTAGAAAAGCCGTAAGGGATGTTTTTAGGTTCAAGGAATTTTTTGGTGCCATAACCGGTTGGGACAGGGTTTGATGGGTGGTGAATCTCACCATTCCCGAAATCGACATAACCCTTATAAATCGTCATTCCCAGCCTTGGGTCGCGATTGTTAAAATTATTCGTGTGGTCGGTCAGCGGCGAAACTCCCCATGGCAAACCGTCGGTACATTCATAATCATCCACCAGATTTTCATAAGGTGCGCAGGCATCCCAGTCGCCATAATACAGATCCCACGGTGCAGTATTGTTTGGCGCCAGGAAATTAATTGTAAAAATAAGCTCTTTACTGCTCGTCTGGGTGGCATCCCTGAACGGACTGATATAGTCTGGGTCCAGAGAGTATTGCGTTAATACTGAAGTACATAGCGTGCGAACTTGCCCCATGATTGTTGGATCAACCACACCTGTACCCTGATAGGCAGCAAAAATTAATACCCTGGCCAGTAAAGCCTGAGCCGATGATGCGCAGGCATGGCCATAGTTACTGCCGTAGGGTTGGGCGCTTAAGTTGGCAATCCCGTAATTTAAGTCACTTTGAATTTGCGCCAATATTTGCGCAGCCGGAACTTTCGGTTGTTTCTGTGTGGCGAGCGTTAGCGGTTGTGTAACCAGCGGGACATCACCATAAATGGTGTACAACTGGTAGTACATAAACGCCCTCACAAACATTACCTCACCCGTATATTGCTTTCTGATAGCGTCGGTTATATCGGCTCCCTTATAAGCAGCCAACTGTGTCAAAAAGTTATTTACACGTGCAATGGAGGTATACGCGTCGTCGTAAATTGCCTGTTGATACCCGCCGATGGTTGCGCTCAGGTTACCCTGGTCAATACTGGTAACCGAACCTGAATTAAACTGATTGTAGGCATCATCAGAAAGGGCATCCCTGAAAGGCATACCGTAAGAAAATTCCTCCGTCTGCATAGAACCGTAAACGGCTGCCAGGGCCTCATCAAAGTCACTTTTCTGTTTGTAAAACGTAGTGGCGGCTAATTGATCCGTTGGATTCAAATCGAGCGCCTTTTTGCATGCAGATATTGTTGAAACTATTGCGATGCATATAATGATATATATTCGTTTTTTCATTTTATCAATTCTTAAAAGGACACATTTACACCAAGTGAATATATTTTATTTTGTGGGTAGGTCAGGAAGTCGCCACTTGCTGCCCGTTCAGGATCAAGACCAGGATACTTGGTAAAGGTGAACAGGTTGTCGCCCGAGAAGTACACCCTTAGACGGTCTATGCCTATGTGTTTGGTAACACTGGCTGGAATGGTATAACCAAATACCAGGTTTTTTACCCTGAGATATGAACCGTCCTGTAAAAAGAAGGTAGACGGACGGGTCAGGCTTTGCGGCGCGTTAAATCCCCAGTAGAGGCGCGGCATTGTTGTGGACGGATTTGTAGGAGACCAGGCATTAAGCCAGTTGGTAGTTGGCGGCGCACCTTGTACAAATGGGATGGTTCCCCAATTGTTGACAAAATATTTAACACCGTAAACGCCCTGCATCAATACCGACAGGTCAAATCCCTTCCAGCTTGCATTTGCAGTAAAGGAATAATCCAGCTTGGGGACTACCCCTGGTACAATTACTCTGTCATTGTCGTCAATTTTACCGTCTCCGTTCGCATCAACATATTTCAGATCGCCCGGCTGCGTATTGTCGCCGTATTGTTTCGGTGAGCTGTTAACTTCGGCAGTGTTCTGAAAAATGCCGGCCACTTTTAACATATAAAAAGAACCGATCGGATAGCCTTGCTCGTTGATAGTATTACCATTTATAATATCGGGCGCGCCATACTTCACCAGTTTATTGGTGTTATGGTCAAGGTTAAGGCCGAAGTGATAGGACAAGCCCTGCAAAGCGCCGCCTTGTACAGAATTTCCATAGGTCAGGCCAAGTTCTACACCTTTGTTATCAACAGTTCCATCGTTAACAATAGGCGCCTGCAGCCCGACAACAGCGGTGATTTGGGACTGCCTCAAAATATTTGAGGTGACCCTGTTGTACCAGTCAAAAGTAACCCCGAAGTTCTTTATCAGCGTAATATCCGCGCCGACATCCGTCATGGTTGTCGTTTCCCATTGCAATTGCGGGTTATTCAATTGGGTCTGCGCAACCCCGGTAGTCAGGTTCTGGTTGTCAAACGAATAATTACCCGTAAAATTCAGCAATGCCTGGTAAGGGTAAAGGTTTGTGTTTTGGTTACCGACCTGCCCCCATGAGCCCCTGATTTTCAAATTGTCGAGCCAACTTAAATTAAGGCTCTTAATGAAAGGCTCTTCTGTTACCCGCCAGCCTGCAGAAGCGGAAGGAAAGGTTCCCCATTTATTGCTGGGGGCAAATCTCGAACTGCCATCTATCCGGATATTGCTTTCCAACAAGTAACGTTCTTTGTAATTGTAATCAACACGGCCGAACCATGATTCCAGCGCCCAATTGTTGCTGGTACCCTGATTAGTGATGTGATCGGTACTGCCCGCATTTATCTCCTGCAGGTTGGGGTCAACATAATTCTGCCTGTAAGCTTGCAGATATTGATATTCATTTTGCTCCATGCTCCAGCCGGCTTGCGCCAAAATGGTATGGGAACCGAAGGTGTGGTTATATTTCAGGTAACTGAATACGTTGGAATAAATGGTATGCTCGTCCTGTTCGGTTAGCCCTTGTCCCAGGTCAAGATTGGTGCCCAACTGATCGGTGTTATAGTAATATTCAGGAACGTCCTGCACCCATGTTTTATAGCTATCAAACTCTCCGTTAAAGGCGGCCTTGGTGTACCACGAGAAATCTTTAGTGAAACTCACGTTGAGCCAGCCCTGGATGTCCGCTTCATAATCTTTGGTGTCATGATACAAGCCTTCATCCAGCACCGCTATGGGGTTCTTATTATTATATTCAAACGGATATGTTTTATAGGTATAATGACCGCTGCCGTCGGATGTGTAAGGCCCATAAGTAGGCGCCTGCGATAAGGTGGACAGGAACATATCTTCAGATCCATTTTCCGTCGCATCCGTTACCCCGGATTTTAACAGGATATTGGTGCCGAAGGTAATATGATCATTGACTTTGGATTGTATGTTTGTACGAAAGTTGTATTTTTTGTAGTCAAAGCCGCGCATGATGCCATTTTCATCTACGTATCCAAAATTGATATTATAGGTGGTTTTATCGTTACCACCGCTAAATGTAAGGTTATGGGTTTGTGTTGTTCCCGTCCTGAAAAGGTAGGGTAACCAATTTGTGTTTGGATACATGGGGTCATTCGGATGCGTCGCATAAGCGTTAATTTCAGCCGGGGTATATAGTTGCGATGTGTCGGTAAGCCCCGAGTTGATACGGGCCGTATTGTACATATTCATATACTGAACCGAATTAGTAACCACCTGGAACATTTTAGTGTACTTGTCGAAACCCACATTGCCGTCATATTCAACTTTGAGTTTGCCGGCTTTCCCTTTCTTTGTGGTTACCAGTACTACGCCATTGGCGCCCCTTGATCCGTAGATGGCAGCGGAAGAAGCATCTTTCAATACCGAGACACTTTCAATGTCTGTGGGGTTGACATCGTTCAGGTTACCAGGGACGTCGTCAACTAATACTAAAGGGTCGTTGCCAGCGGAGCTGAAAGTACCAACCCCCCGAATTTTTATAGTAGCATTTTCATTCCCCGGTTCGCCGGAGCCTTGTGTTACTGCTACGCCGGGTGCAAGGCCTTCCAGCATAGTGGTTGTGTTTACAACCGGCCGTTTGGTCATATCATCTCCCGAAATGGTTGAAACAGCTCCGGTCAGGTTAATCTTTTTCTGGGCGCCATAGCCAACTACCACCACTTCGCTAAGTTTTGAATCCACAGGTGCCAGGGCGATCACGATATTGGTTTGCCCATTTACTGATACTTCCTTTTTTTGAAACCCGATAAAGGAAACTACCAGCACTGGTTTTTCACTTGTAACCCTGATAGTAAAGGACCCGTCTGCATTACTTGTAACACCATTTTCTGTTCCTTTTTCTAAAATACTTGCTCCGGGTAAAGGAAGGCCTTTATCATCAGTTATCTTTCCATTAATAACTACCGGGACCGGTGGTTGATCAGTTGTTTCTTTTGGAGTTTCTCTTTCTTTTACAATAATTATTTTGTTGTAAATAGTAAAACTCAGCGGCAGCTTTTCAAAACATGCCTTAAGTGCATCTTCAACCGAAGCATTTTCTATATGTATACTTATCTTGTCAGTTTTATTTATTTCGCTTGCAGTAAATACAAATGTGTAACTGGTTTGCTTTTTTATTTTTTTAAATATAACCTTAAGGGAAACGTTGTTTTCATTTAAATTAACCTTTTGAGCCAGCACATCTGCATAGCTGCTCAGCGTTAAACTTAAAAGGATAATTATAGTAAGCTTCATTATCAGAAGTTTTTTGAGAAGATGCCCCCGGCTGAAAAGCAGGCGGTTACATTTCGAAATTAATTCCATAAATTTGTTTTGTTTGGGTTTGAGAAAATGAGTGTGCAACACGTCAATATTGTATAGCCTGAACAGTAACCGGGGGTGGTACCAACACTTCCGGTTTTATTTTTTTCAGACCAATTAATATTGAAAAGTAGCTGATCGTAAATCAGCAATCGGGGTTTTTTGTCTATTTATCCGCTATCATAATGGCTTTTTTAGGTTAATAATCTGTTAATTGGTTAGCTTTATTTAAGGGTTTATAATAATTTTTCTGCCCTGGATATCAAAATTCACCTTCCCTGTGAGTTCTAATGCCTTTAACACGTCAGATAGCTTTGATGTAGTTGGAATTTCTGCAAAAAAACGATCATTGACTTTTTTGTTGTAGACCACATCAACATCATACGATCTGGATAATTGACGCATAATGAATTGTATATCAGCATCCTGGAAATCAAATAAATTGTTTTTCCATGCAATAACATTGTCAACATCTACATCTGAAGTAACTTTAATCTGCCCGCTCTTGTTCAATTCCGACTGTTCGCCTGGCTTAAGCATACAACTTGATGAACCATTACTAAACTGCACAGAACCTTCCAGTAAAGTTGTTTTAACAGCTGCCTCATCATCGTAAGCCATAACATTAAAATGGGTGCCAAAAACCTTTACTTCGGCGCTATTAACCTTTACAACAAATGGTAATGTTTTGTTCTTGGCAACTTCAAAATAAACTTCGCCGGTAATTTCTACATTTCGCTCTTTACCCGTAAAGGCTGTCGGAAAACGGATTGATGACGCCGCATTTAACCAAACCTGGCTCCCGTCCGGCAAAACAATCTCGTAGTGCCCGCCCCTGGGCGTTGTTACGGTATTATAAACACTGCCCGCCAAAGCATTATTGCCGGCACTGTAAGCCAGCTTTCCGTTTGTTTTGAGTACTTTGGTATTGCCCTGGCTTGACACTGTACCATTTTTCACATCATCCAGTATTACTTTGGAGCCATTTGCCAGTATAAGTGTTGCTTTTGCCCCTCCTGCATTTACGTCATTTGTAAACACTTTAGATTTGCTATGCTTTGCAGTAAAGTTGGGCGTGTTTTTTTTAGCTAAATACAGGATTCCGGTAGTTGTTATACCGATCAGACACGCCGCTACGGCTATGCGTTTTACCCACAATTGGAAAACATTTGACCGGGTTTCCGGCAGGCTTATTTTTTTGTGGATTTCGGTCAGCATCTTAATGCTTCTCTCTGAATTTATTGAGGGTGAATCATTTAAGCTATTTGTAAATTCATTTTCAAGTATCTTCACCAATACATCCTGATCTGTGTTCTCAAGATAATTTAAAAGCCAACTTTTTTCCGAAAAAGACAACTCTTTCTTATCAAGCAATTCCAAAAGATATTTTTTGTCGTCTTTCATGGGACTTTTTTTAGGTTGATTTTTTTAATATTAAAGAATGCCTGAATATCCTATTCAGGCAATTCCAAAAACAATAAAAAGTAACTTATAATGGTTTATTATATACTAAATACTCAGTAAGGAAGAAAACGGGGGGGTGTGTTGGAGTTTTTTTAACAATTAGTAAATAAAATTGTGATTTTGTTCCTTTGACAAGCCAAAATTTTAGATTTAGATGAGACGAGTATCGCGTTAATTCAGGCACTTGTCTGGGAGTCGATGCTCATTTTGTTAGTCAATTTCGTAGAAATGACCGGCAGGCTCGCCATTAGTTCGCTTTTTTCGCTTTAACCACCAAAACGATAAAGCAGGAAAACCAATAAAATGTACGATGATCACCAGGATGGCGATCCAGCTGGCCGGGCTTACCGGGTCTTTACTAAAGGTTTTTACCAATAATTGTTGACCAATGCTTTTATCCTGCGAAAAGAGCACGCTAGTGGCGAAATCAATACCAAAATGAAGGCCGGCTCCCAAATACATCGAGCTTGTACGTTCAAAAGCCAGCGCGTAGATATAACCTGCCGAACCAGTCATCAGGAAGATAATCACCATCGCGGCAGGATTGCCCAACGCACCCCACGCAAACCAATGGTATATACCGAATGCAACAGCAGAGATAAGCATGGCCTTTTGCATGCCGATCTTTTGCATCAAAATATATAGCAAGGCGCCGCGGAAAAGCAGGTCCTCATAAGCGACCGATTTGAGCAGGTACCAGCAGGCATGTCCAAAATCAACCGGCCGATAGCCGGGATGAAGTTTGTATGGGTTGTGTACAACAGCCGCGACCGCGAATTCAAAAACACAAACGTAAACCAAAGGCAGCAGCAGTCCGGATAACAGATCAAACAGCCTGCGGCGGCCCGGCGCTAAACCAAGTACGTTCAAGTTTTCGTGCTGTACATATTTCAAAAGCAGCCAGGAGATCAAAAGTTCTATAATTATGCCGATCATGATTTTAAGATTTGCTGCCAAAATTAGTAGCTTTAAAGCCGAATGCTCGCCGCCATTCCGCGAATGGCGTACAAATGACGTTTGTTTCTTATGCCATATGATAAACTAAGGATCGCAGAATTGGTTAAAGCCGGCAGGTCAGCTAAGGGTTATACACAACTTGAGCTTTCCGAGGTGAGCCGCATCAGTTTGCGGTCCATACAGCGGATCGAAAACGGCGAAGTAGAGCCGCGTTTGTATACCATAAAAGTACTGGCTACTGAACTTAATTTTGATTACAGGCTGGCGGCCTTACCGGAGGAGCCTGTGAGCGAAGAATCCACATTTGCGCAACACAATAAACACACCAACCGCCCGCGCAGGTTTATCCTGTCCCTGGGTATCGGCCTGCTACTCTTGCTGGGCAGCGCGGCTTTTTTATCCCAAAGTCATCGTTTTCCGGAAACAAATTTTGAAAGCTTCAGTTTTTGGGCCGTGGTTATTTTAGTTTATATGCTTGCGCTTTGGCAGATTTGGAAATAGACATCAAGATTATCTGATACGGATCACTTTTCTTTCATTTGTCTGGTTGCCTCATCAAAAGATGAAATTTTGTCTCATTAAAAGAGAAAATTTACAATTTTACATCATTATTTTTAGAGCCACTATCATATAGATAAATAGTGCCTTATCAGGAGGGTGTTGTTCGGCATATTCTTTAACAGCTTTAACTGCAACAGATAAATATTCTTTAACGGTATGTTTGGAGATATTTAACTCCCGGGCGCTTTCCTCGTAAGATTTGCCCTGGATCTTACATAAATCAAATACTTTTCGCTTTTGCGGAGATAGCTTAACAAGCGCTTCTTCAAGTATTTTTATCCTTGCTTCTCTAAAATAGATATCTTTTTCATCTGTTAGCATTATGTCGTCTTCAATATCTTTAAAAACGACAGATTGCTTTAAATTTTTTTTCAATTGGGTTACTGATTTATTATAACTCACCTGAAAAAGCCAATTAGCTATGGGTTTTTGAGGGTCAATAGAACCACGTTTTTCCCAAAGGGTCACAAATAAATCCTGTAGTATATTTTCTGATTCATCAGCATCTTTCAGAAGCCTGAAAATGTTATTGTAGATGGGGGTATGATATTTTTTGTACAGCAGATCGAAAGCTTTTACGTTGTCCATTTGCAATAATGCGACAAGCTGGGGTTCACTATAATCTTCCATTCTCATTAAATCTGTACATCTGAAATTGGATCTGCTTAGCCGGGGGGCTTAATTAGCATTTGTAAACATAAGCAAAATCTGAGACGCAATATAGAATTATTTACTTGTTTAGTGCTTAAAACATTAAGCAGCAGGAACATATTTAGCATCGCCTGCAGGCTACAAAGCCGCTCTGTGAAAACAGGGCGGCTTTGTGAGCTATTGCTTTGCGATCTGCAAAAATAGTGATTCGATTTGCAAAACTCCGAACAGCGGGCCATATTCGCCTTGTGCAGCCTTTATTTCATGCTGCGTTCTGTTTCGGGTATAGCTAAGTCATTAATACTTGCAAAGCGTTTTTTCATATAGCCGTTTTCATCAAACTCCCAATTTTCATTGCCGTAAGAACGGAACCATTGTCCGGTATTGTCGTGCCACTCGTATTCAAAACGAACAGCAATTTTATTGTCTGTAAAAGCCCACAATTCCTTTTTGAGTTTATAGTCTAATTCTTTTTTCCATTTGTTGGTTAAAAATTCTTTTACTTCTTCCCGTCCGTTAATGAAAAGATCTCTGTTTCTCCATTCTGTGTCAATGGTGTAAGCAAGAGAAATCTTTTCAGGATTTTTAGTATTCCAGGCATCTTCTGCCATTTGTACTTTTTGTGTTGCAGTTTCAAAGTTAAACGGTGGAAGTGGTTGCTTCTGTTCCATTATTTCAATTTATTAAAGTGTTTACAATTTCCGTCGCCTCAGGGTTTCTGGCACATTTAAGTTAACCCACAAAATAAGCCGCAAATAATGGACCGTTAATATAAAATTGGCAATCACCAAACGTTCCTATGGAACGTAAAAGCGATTTTTGCCCCGATTTCTACCAACCAGGCGTCCGCCAACCGGGGGACGCATTTTTTGTTTTTTCGTCCCATCAGGACGTCTGGTTGGTAGAAAATATAGTCACCAACAAATGCGTGCCGTAGGAACGTTTGGTGAAATCGACTACTATATCGGCCTAACCAAATTTTGTGGCTTAACTTAAGCTTACAGAATCTGCGGCGAGGGGATTGTAATTATTTTTTGATTACTTTTCGATGAAAAAATCCAACAGTCCCTTTTGCACCTGGGCAGGTTGTTCCTGGAGAATCCAATGCCCGGACCCTGTAATTGTGCATACTTTTACATTGGAAGCAACCAAACGGACATGTGCTCCCAAAAAGGGCGCAAAATGGTCTGATCCCATTGCTAATACCGGCATCGCCAACTTATTTTTACGAAATGCCTGATTGTCTTTAATGTCCTGATCAAATGCAAACCAAAGAAACGAAGCTCTCGTTGCACCTTTTACCGAATATGCCCGGGTAAATTCAGCTTTTTCCTGAGGAGTAAAAGAGTTCTGCACGAAACTTACCGCCGGAAAAAAATCTCCTAAAATGAAATTCATTCTTCCCTCTACAGCTTCTGCCGAATGTGGCTGACTAAAAAACCCGAACCACCAGGCCTGGGCTTTAACCTGGCTCCAAACCGGTTCGACACCTGGTATTAGTGCATCCAGCAAAGCGAGTTTATTTACTTCATTTGGAAATTGCGCAGCATAAGCCCAGGCAACCATCATACCGATATCATGCCCGGCTATATCAATTTTCTTATAACCAAGCTTTTTTGCAAGTTCGTGCAGATCGATAGCCATCGTTTTTTTATCGTAACCGCCCTGTGGCTTACCGGACTCTCCAACACCACGCAAATCCGGAGCAATTACAGTGAAATGCTTTGACAGTTCCGGAAGTAACCTATTCCACATGTACCAATTTTGAGGGAATCCATGCACCAGCATAAGCGGGGTCCCTTGTCCGCCGATGACGTAGTGTATTTTAACACCGTTTACAATTGCGTATTGATTGGAAAAGCCTTTGGGTGGCAACGCGGGTTTTGCAGCGTTAGTTATGGCAGCCCGATCAATAACATTTTTTGAAAATGAGGTATAAGCGTAAAAGGTAAATGCAATGAGCAATACCGCAATTTTAAGTATTCTATTTGTTGTTTTCATAATTGGTGATTTAAATGAGTGTTGGTGAATTATTAAGACAAACATTCTTATTATTACTTTTGAAACTCCGGTTTCAATTCCGCATTCATAACTTTTCTGAATTTCATTACTTTGGGTTTCGAGACCTGCATGATGTAAGGTTTATCGCCATTGAGCCTGTAATAACCCTGGTGATAGTTTTCAGCAACATAAAATGCAGTAAATGGAACAACTTTGGTGACTATTGCTCCATGATAATGCTTTGAGTTATTGATCTTTTTGATCAAACCCAATATAATACTTTTCTCTTCCGGGCTGCGGTAAAAGGCAATTGAACGATATTCGGTACCTTCGTCGGGCCCTTGCCGGTTAAGCTCTGTAGGGTCATGGGCAAAAAAGAATGCACGGGCGATCATCTCAAAACTGATCACCTTTGGATCATAATAAACTTGCGAACATTCGGCGTGCCCGGTAGTTTTCGCAGCCACCTGGTCGTAAGTTGGATTTTTAGTTGTTCCGCCCGCATAACCTGATATTACCTTATTTACACCCTTTAGCTCAGTCATAGCCTCGCTCATACTCCAAAAACAGCCGCCGCCAAAAGTAGCTACTGCCTCCCCCGGCTGCGGTTTTGGTAAGGGGGTGAAATTGTTATCACCGCCCACTGTTTGCCCTTTGGCAATACCGGCAAATGATAAAACCAAGATGCCGAATAAAAGGAATCGTTTCATAAGAAGTTGTGTTAATTAAAATGAATTAAATGTTTGCCCATGTTCATTTGACATCACCGTTTAGTTTTCAGATGATTTGGAAGACAAAACAAAACCGGGAGAAATTCTGAAAAACCACTGTTACCGTTATGTCTTATCCGATAATTTGCAGTCAGAAATCGATGCCCGAAACCCGTTAAAGGAGTTTCGGGCATTTGATTTTTTAGCGTATCAGTTTTTTAGTGCTTTGCATATGATGCTTTGACAATTACCGCTGCAACTGCTTCAGGTTGAGACATAAATACCGCGTGGCTCCCTTTGATCTCGGTGATTTTAGTATTTGCTCTTTTGTACATATTACGCTCTGTCATCGGGTTGATGGCATGATCTTCGGTAGCTACTATCCCGTAACTTGGCTTGTCTTTCCAGGCCACTTCTGTTACAGTGGTACCGAAACATGATCCTACGATAGGTTGTTGCATAGCGTTCATGAATGCCGCTGTAGCCGCAGGAAGATCGGCGCAGTAACCTTCATGGAAAGTTGTCCTGTCAAAAAATACAACTCCTTTTGGATCTGCAGTAACGCGCATTGAAGGTGCTTTTGGCTGGGTAACTGACCATGAATTTGCGGTTTCGCCTTTATCCGGCTCAAAAGCCGCTACGTAGACTAATGAAGCAACCCTGGCATGTACACCTGCCTGGGTAATTACCACGCCGGCCCATGAATGGCCAACCAGTACTACGGGCCCGTCTTGTTGGTCGAGTATACGATTAGTGGCGTCAACATCATCGTTTAATGATGTGAGGGGATTTTGAACAATGGTTACATGATACCCCTTTTTGGTGAGTATGTTGTAAACAGCCTTCCAGCCGGAGCCATCCTGAAATGCGCCGTGCACGATCACGATGTTTTTTATCGGAGGAGTTTGTGCTGCTACCGGGCTAACCCTAAAGAGGAAGCTGCTTGCCATAATGAATGCTGCGATAAAAAACTTATTTAACGCGCTGATTTTAAAAGATACTGTTTTCATTTTTTTGTTTTTCTATGGATTAATATTTGACTAAATTATTCGTTAAAAATGAGTGGTTTAATGGCTAAACTTCCCAAAATGATGGATGATTTTCCCCGGGATTAACGTCGCAGGTATAAGGATCAGCTGCTATTCAGGCACTCTGTAATGTGCCTGATGCCATTGAACCAACATGCGTATTCCTTAATGAATTCCTGAATGATTGAGGAGAAACCTTTATCTTATTTTTAAAGTACCTGCTGAAATGATATTCATCATTAAAACCCAGATCGTAAGCAATTTCTTTTACCGTCCTGGAAGTTAGGTTAAGCTCTCTTTTGGCCTCCATAACTATCCTTTCAGCTATTATTTCGGTGAGCGTTTTTTGGAAATGATTTTTAACAATTCGGCCAAGCGTTTTTGCTGAAATATTCAATAGTTCTGCATATTCACCTCCACTATGTTTGGTCCTGAAATGTAACTCTATCATTCTTTTAAGCTGGCGCAAAAGGGTAGCCTCAGTTGTACCATAATCCAGCGGGAGGGACGTTGTATTTTTAAGAAACTTTATTCGGATAGCGCCGATCAATAATATTTTAAGATATGCGATCAGGAGGTCTTGCTGAGCGAGACCGGCGGATAACATTTCGGCTGTTATGTGTTGTATTATGCTGTAAAGTGAGGAGCCTTCATTTTCGGGGATATTAAAAAAGGGTGGATTGTCGGGGTCATTAAAAAGTATACCGTCGCACGCAACCTCATTTTGATGCCTGAAAATACAGAAGAAATCAGGATGAAAATTTATCATTACCCCTTTCAGCGTTGTGCCACCGATCATAAATGGCTGAAATGGCGAAAAGAACAATATTGCCCCTTTAGAAATTTGATAATCGGTGAAATCTGCTTTTAATTCGCCGTCTCCCTCCGATACCAGGATAATAGAAAACCAGGGAACTCTTTGCACGGTGTTAAAATGTTTATCATCTTCAAAGTGTATAATCCGGAAACCCAATTCTCCATCAACGGGATTTCTAAGGATCAGGGCCGATTCTGTTTTCATAATCATAATGTTTTACAGTGTTGTTTTTATTCAGACACGCTGCCCTGTTTCTGCCATTGCTTTTAGCCCCTCCTAAATCCTCCCCGGTAGGGAGGACTTTAAAAAAACGAAAGCTATTGAAGCTAAAGTTTCCCCTACCGGGGAAACTTTAGAGGGGGCCAATGGCCAGCGGGCATTAAACCTCCGCCATTATTGGTAGGTAACACTTAAAGTAATGGGCACACTCAACGCTTTGGATACAATGCAATTGGCTTTAGCGCCCTCTGCAATTTCCTGGAAAGCTTCGGCGGATACACCGTCGATCAATGATGCTTTCAAATCCAGGTGAATGCCGGTGATCTGAAGATTAGCCAAATCCACATCAAGAATTGCTTCGGTGTATAAGTCATTGGCTAAAAAGCCTGCGCGTTCAAGCACGGCACTTACTGACATGGTAAAACAGCCTGCGTGTGCGGAGGCTATCAATTCTTCGGGGTTGGTACCTATACCCGACTCGAACCGGGTTTTAAACGAATAGGGTGTTTGGTTAAGGACGGTGCTTTGGGAAGATATTTCTCCTTTGCCCTCTTTTAGGTTACCGTTCCAATGAGCTTTTGCTGTACGTTTCATGTTGTTTTTCTTTATTTGGTTAAAAATTATACAACAAAGTACGGCAGGAAAATTCAGGTGGCTGTGTGACCTGTATCACATTTAACGGCAGGCAATATTTATGTGATGTAGGTCACTTTTGAGCGTGGTGAGGTTGTTTTTGGGTGGAACTGCATTAAGATTTTTTTCAGCTAAATAGGGCTTAGCCACTATTCATCGACTTTATTCCCTTGTTTTTTTAAAGAACTGAAAGAATTAAACGCAAGCGTGATCAAAAGGCCTATGATACAGCCAATCATTACACAGCCCGTCCTTTCCAATGCGATATGCCATGTACTGTTTGGCCCCTCTTCATGTATCATTACGATGACTAATGCTGAAAGGGCAGAGCGCAGGGCTGAATTCAGTTTTAGGAATATACCGATGACGATTGTTAGTATTACGCCGATGCAGATCAAAAACAAGTTGGGAATGCGTATTAGAAATAACAATAGCCCAATTGATGAACCCAGGATATTGGCTTTTATTCTGTCGAACGCCAGGCGATTGGAATCCTTGCTGTCCGGTGCAATAACTAACACGACGGAGATCATACTCCAATAAAATTGGTGTTGAGGGAAACATTTGTATAAAACATAACAAATGCACAAGCCCAGGATACATTGTAAAATGTAAACAGCTATGAGTGGCTTATAGAATTCTTTGATCACCTGGCCGGGTTTGTATCTATTTGTTATTATTCCAAAAAATTTGTTTTAAGCGTATCCCATACTTCGGCGCCATCGCCAAGCAGGGTCTGTCTTATCATATAAATTCCAAATCCTTTCGCCTCTGCAACGTTTATTTTAGGCGGCATCGCCAGTTCGGTAGGGTTGGTTAGCACATCAATTAAAACCGGGCCATCATGTGCCAATGCTTTTTCTATGGCTGCGGGTACATCTTCCGAATTTTCTACACGTATACCCATTATACCAATAGCCTCGGCCATTTTTGCGAAATTGGGGTTCTTTAGGTCAGTGCCAAACGGGGGCATACCGATAACCTTCATTTCCATTGCTACAAAACCAAGGGAGCCATTGTTATACACGATAAGTTTTACAGGCAAATTGTATTGATAAATGGTGAGGATATCGCCCATCATCATCGCGAAACCACCATCGCCGGATAATGAAATAACCTGCCTGCCGGGGAATGCTAATTGCGCCCCGATAGCCTGCGGCATAGCGCTTGCCATAGAACCATGATTGAAAGAGCCAATCAACCTTCTCCCTGCTTTCATGTCCAGGTACCTTGCGGCCCAAACTGTCGGTGTACCTACGTCGGCTGTAAATATCGCGTCAGCTTTAGCCATATCGCTTACCGTTTTTGTGAGGTATTCCGGATGGATCAACCTGCCGGATTCACCTTTTGCATGGGAATCTAAATTCTTCCGGTTTTCCTTATACCGTTTCTGACATTGTTCTAAAAAGGAGGTATCAGTTTTTTGATCTAACAAAGGAAGTAAAACATTGATTGTTTCCTTCACATCCCCTACAAGGCCCAGGTCGAGTTTGCACCTCCTTCCCAAACGCTCGGGGCGGAGATCTATCTGAACAATTTTTGAAGTTGTAGGATACCACTCCTTGTACGGAAAGTCCGTGCCGAGCATCAGCAACAGATCGCTTTCCTGTACGGCATGGTTACCCGAAGCCATACCGATAAGCCCCGTCATGCCAACATCGTAGGGGTTATCATATTGCACATGTTCTTTCCCTCTGAGTGCATGAACTGTCGGCGATGCTGTTTTTGCGGCAAGTGTTATCAAAGCATTGTGGGCGCCGGCACAACCGGCCCCGCAAAGGAGGGTGATCTTTTTTGAGTGATTAATGAGCACGGCCAGCTGCTGCAGGTCGGCATCGGACGGGCGGATGCTGGGGCGATTTAAGAACAATGGATGTTCCAGTTCATCATCGTTTCTGTTTTGCAGGGCTACATCACCCGATAAACTTACAACGGCGACACCATTTAAGCCAATGGCATTTTGAATAGCAATTTGCAGCACACGGGGCATCTGGCGCGGGGAGGAGATCGTCTCGCAATAATAACTGCACTCCCTGAACAATGCTTCCGGGCGGGTTTCCTGGAAATAACTGCTGCCTACCTGTTCGCTGGGTATCTGTGCGGCGATGGCCAGTACCGGGGCATTGCTGCGGTGAGCATCATATAAGCCGTTAATGAGGTGCATGTTTCCCGGACCGCAGCTGCCGGCGCATACAGCCAGTCTTCCCGTTAGCTGTGCCTCTGCCCCGGCGGCAAATGCAGCAGCTTCTTCGTGCCGGTAATGGATCCATTTAATTTTTGTGGATTTACGTAACTCATCGGTAATTCCGTTGAGCGAATCGCCCACCACGCCGTGAATATGTTTTACACCGGCATGTTCCAGTATTTCTACCAGGTTTGCTGCTACTGTTTTCGACATGATCATGAAATTTGAATGCCTGTATTAAACTGAAAAAACAAACTTTTGTTTATGCCTGGCTTTAATTTATGAGATAACCATTTTTTTAGTATTTGGGCGATATAACATTCGTTGTTTATCCCTGAAATGTATAAGGGATCAGTTGAAACGTATAAGTCGGGCAATTCTCTTAAACGGAATTTTGCTTTAGAAATTTAAAATATAAAGCAATGAAAAAGACAGTATTAATAACAGGCGCCTCGTCGGGGTTTGGAAAAGTGACCGCTAAACTATTTGATAAAAATGATTGGAACGTGATCGCCACCATGCGTTCGCCCGAAAAAGAAACAGAATTATCAGCACTTAGCAATGTTTTTATCACCAAACTGGATGTAACCGATAAGTTAAGCATACAAAGTGCGGTGGCTGCAGGCATTCAAAAATTTGGCAAAATTGATGTATTGGTGAACAACGCAGGCTACGGTGCGCTGGGGATATTGGAAGCCGCTACCGAACAACAGGTTAAACAACAGTTCGACGTGAATTTATTTGGATTGATAGAAGTAACAAAAGCGGTATTGCCAGGTATGCGGCAACAAAAATCAGGTACTATCATCAATGTTTCTTCCGTAGGTGGAAGGATCACTTTCCCGTTCTCCTCGCTTTATCATGCAACTAAATTTGCTGTTGAAGGTTTGACGGAATCCATGCAATATGAGTTAAACCCATTTGGCATTCATTTAAAAATAGTTGAACCGGGGGGTTATAAGACAGAGTTTGCAGGGCGTTCGATGACGCTTTTCAGTACTGATGGTTTGGAAGAGTACCAAACTGCATTTAGTAAATTCACGGATATGATAGATCATTGGCCCATGTCGGAAAATATTGGCGAAGTGGCCGATGTTATTTATGAAGCTGCTACCGACGGTACCGAAAAATTACGCTACCCTGTAGGTCACGACGCTGTGCAATTGATAGAGGCCAGGCTGCAAATGAATGATGTGGATTTTAAAAAAATGATGACTGCCCAAATAGGCATTTAAAAAATGCGGCTGCCTGATTCCGGGCAGCCACATTTTTTATGGTAACTTTATAACTATTAAAACATATGCCGGATAAATATATCGATCTTCAATCTATCAGCGATTTGCATAAGCTGGTAAAATTTGCTCCGCCCAGACATCCCCTGGTAAGCGTGATAGACCATGTGGACTTTTATGCAAACCGCCCTAAAGAGGATGTTTTTTACCGTTTTGGCTTTTATGTTATTTCCTGCAAAAAATTCGAGGGGTTGTTAAAATATGGCAAAGGCTATTACGACTTCAATGAGGGTTCATTAATGTTTACGGCCCCCGGACAAGTGATAGCGCCGGGGCCGGATGTTACGGTTGATGAGGGCTGGGCGCTGTTCATTCATCCCGATCTGATCCATGGTACCGATCTGGGTAAGAAGATCCAACAATATACTTTTTTTAATTATGAGGCCAATGAAGCGCTGCATATTTCGGATGAAGAGAAACTGATCATTAAAGATTGTGTGGCAAAGATTGAAAGGGAGTATTCGCAAAATATCGACAAGCACTCGCAGGGCCTTATCGTGAGTAATATCGAACTTCTGCTGAATTACTGCAGCCGTTTTTACGACCGGCAATTTTACACCAGGGCAAAAGTTAACTCGGATGTGGTGCAATCTTTTGAAAAGCTATTGAAAGATTATTTTGGCCAAAGCACCCTGATAGAAACGGGCCTGCCAAATGTTAAATATTTTGCTTCCCGGCTCAACCTGTCGCCTAATTATCTGTCCGATCTTTTAAATAAATTCACGGGCAAAACCACACAGGAGCATATCCACTTGGAACTAATAGATAAAGCCAAATCGTTATTGTGGGGCACGAATAATTCTATCAGCGAGATCGCATACGGGCTGGGCTTTGAACACCCGTCACACTTTACCAAGATCTTTAAATCAAAGACCGGGAAATCTCCAAGTGAGTACAGGCACCTGAATTAAATGCCGTACTAATTCTCCGGCTGAAGATTTAGCGTCTTCCGGGCCAGTATTTAGGCTTTATGCCTGGTTAAAAAATAGCGGCCATCTTGTCAATACTTTGTTCCAGACCAATTTGTGCAAAGTTGCTTATCGAGCCAAATTCTGCATATTCTGTAACGGTCATTTCTGTTTTACCGTTTTCAACGGCGCGGAAAGTCACAACGGTTTTAATGTCCAAAGGGAAATCGGGTGGCATACCTACTTTCGTGGGGTCGGTTTTATTGCCGTCTTCATCCGCTAAGCTTTGAATAAACTCAATGGATTGCAGCGGAATAATTTTTACGTACTCCCAAATCGAAAAAAATTCCTGGTTACCCATTTCCGGCGGGGCTTGCATACTTACCAGGGATTTGCCGCCTTCCCGGAAATCAATTTTTGCGACCGGCGAAGTGAACTGTTTTGGTCCCCACCAGCGCTTAACCAGTTCCGGATCCACCCATACCTGCCAAACCATTTCGACCGGGGCATTAAACATTTTTGTAACTTCTATTTGCTTTGCCATAATGTCTTTATTAATTATAACGTGTTTAGCGGTTGAACCCCTCAAGTGATAGTATAGTAATCAATTGACAATGTTAATGTTATGAAACTCCCCTCTTGAGAGGGGGCGCGTTGGGAAGTGTGGTGGCGGGGGTGTGTTCGCGATCATGCGGCTTAACACACCCCTCCACCCCTCTCAAGAGGGGAATCGCACAGCCAATGTTTTAAACGCTGCTTCTTTTACCATTTTTCAATTGCTAAACACGTTAATTATCCAGTTTTAATTAGCCTCAGGCATTTTGCAGCGCTTCAATGTCAAATTTTTGCATTTTCATAAATGCCTGCACTACACGCGGCCCCTTTTCCGGATCAGACATGAGCTGACCTAATATGGCCGGGATCACCTGCCAGGACAAGCCAAACTTGTCTTTGCACCAGCCGCACATACTTTCCTCGCCTCCATCTGCAATCAGTTTGTACCAGTAATGGTCAATTTCGGCCTGGTCTTTACAGGGAATGACAAAGGAAACGGCTTCGTTAAATTTAAACATAGGGCCACCATTTAAGCCCATAAAAAATTGTCCGTTCAACTCAAAATTAACCACCATGCCTGAATCGTAGAGTATTTTTGAATCGGGGAAAATGGTGCAATAAAAATCTGCTGCTGCCCTGGCCTGACTATTAAACCATAAGCAAGGATACACTGGCTGTTTCATTTCATTTGTTCTTTTATTGGTTTTAACTGTTACTTATGAGAACCAGGAATCAGGAGTCAAGAGCCAGGAAAAATACTTATAGAATGTAAAATCTATTTGAGGAAGCAAAATCGGCCGTTTTTAATATTCCTTTGCTTATCGGCCAAATATTCCCTTTCTTAGCTTGATTCCTGGTTCTTGACTCTTGGTTCTTTTTCCGCATTATTAATCTATTTTTTGTTAGACTGCATTTCGGTCAGTAAATCATCCATTGCTGTTAGCCTGCCATCCCACATCTTGCGGTAGGGTTCTAACCAATCAGCTATTTCTTTCATTTTTTTTGGGTTAAAGTGATAATAAATTTCCCGTCCCGATTGGGTTTGATTCAGCAATTCACATTCATTTAAAATCTGGATGTGTTTTGAAATCGTTTGCCGCGACGAGTTAAAGTTTTCGGCAATTGCACCCGGCGTCATTGCCTGTAACATTACCAAACCCAATATGGCCCTGCGGGTTGGGTCGGCTATGGCTTGAAATACATCTCTGCGGATTTCCATTTTTTGTGCAGCTATTTGACTGCACAAATATAATGCAGTTATTTGGCTGCGCAAATTTTTTTTCAATTATTTTTGAGATTTTTTAATGGTGTTTTCGGAAGACCCCGGATCGAAGCTGAAAAACGAAGACACAGAGCGAAAAGGAGGCGCGTTTTTATAGCGACGCGATATAATCTACACACGTATTGCCCGGCCACTCAGGCTATCAAGGCCCATGTTTTGGGGCCAACAACACCATCGGCCTCAACGTTATTAGCCGACTGGAAGGCGCGCAGGGCGGCCAGTGTATTTGGTCCGAAGATCCCGTCGGCAGGCACGCCTATTTTTGCCTGCACTATTTTAACCAGGGCGGCATCGTTATCTGATCCGTGGCGAAGCGTCGGCCGGGTAAGTGGTTGTGCGGTTAAAGCTGGTTGTTCAGTGGTTGTGTTTTGCAAAATAGCACTAACTGCTGCGCGGAAGGTATCCATATCAAAACTGGGGTCGGTTTTCCGGCCCTTTGGTAAGGCATATTCTTTATGGCCGGCGCAAAATTCGGCGCCTTTGCCGATATGTTTTAATATCGCCGCCACTCCACGGTGATAAGCATCCATTTGCACTTCTGGCCAGGGCCGGTCGTCGGAACCACCGGTATTTTCCGCTTCAATGCCAATAAAACTGGTATTTCCGGCAGTAATACCCTTAAACGAACCTGCGCCCGCATGGTAACATCTGCCGGCAGCCACAATATAATAGGTGCCGTCCCGTCCTAAACCAAGTTGTGACAGCGGGCCAGCCAAATCAGACCGCCCGGTGATTAACAGATTAAGGGTAGGCATATTTGCTTTTTTGCCGGGTGTAGCCGTGTGATGACAAAGTACACCCAAAACTTTGCCCATGTCGCCATGCCCGCGGTCCTGCCATCCGGGGCATTCCGAAACTTTCAGGCCTGCATCCTGCAGTACCTGCGGCAGCCAGGTTAGTGAAAAGGCCATATTAAGCTATGCCTCCTTTCCATTGCCGGTGGCAAATTGTTTTTTCAGAATTGTGCGGTTTTCTTTCCATTGTAATAAGGTGTATCTATTTTGGTATTTAAAAATAAAGCTAATAAATAAAAACCTAATCGTCAAAAACATTTAATAAGCCCTGCAATGGATAAACGCAGGGCGGCCTGGTGAAAGACACCTGCATTTGCGCCGGTTTCACTATTCCAATACGCCACATTCAAACCCATAGTTTGCCAGTGTTTCGATGACGAGCAACGAGCAGCAATTTTCGCCCTTAACCGTCTCTGGCGCGAATGAAGCACAAAGGCCAATAGCGCTGAGTTGGTGCCTCGCCGACAGGTGCACCCAAAAGCTTATTTTCGAATCTACATTTGATTGATTAGGTAGCAAACATTTATAATTATAAGTTTGTCAATTATTACCCGATGACGAGGTGCAGCACTTAAAAAAAGTTTATTTATACCGAATGACTCATGTTGAAAATATTCCGCATATTCTTCAGCATGGCATAACGCATATAAATTCACCAGATAGGAACCCTGCTTATGTGCCGATAGGCGACGGAAGCCTGATTGCCAACCGGGAAAATTTCATCATGCATAATGGTTTACGCCTGGGGGACTATATACCTTTTTATTTTGGCACCAGGATGCCCATGCTTTTTGTTATTCATAACGGGTTTAATAATGTAAAGAAAACGGCGTCGGAACAGATTATTTATTGTATAACAAGTGTGTTTGCAATAGTGGATCACCAATTGGAGTTTGTTTATACTGACGGGCATGGTGTTGATGAACTTACTGGTTTTTTTGGCTCCGATACGGTTGCCGATATACTTGACCATATAGACAAGGCCGCTATTGACCGAAAATATTGGAGGGATGATAAAGATTTAGATTTAAAACGAAGAAAAGAGGCAGAGTTTTTAGTTAGGAACGACATACCTATAGGAGCAATATTAGGTTACGCCGTTTATAATTTGGCAGCCAAACAAAATTTACTTAACTTAGGGATTGATGAAGCTCTTATAGCCATCAGGCCCAATTTCTACTTTTAAACATGATCAAATACGTTGTAGGAAACTTATTGGAGAGCAAAGCCGATGCCCTGGTTAATACTGTTAATACTGTTGGTGTTATGGGCAAAGGTATCGCGCTGCAATTTAAAAATGAGTTTACACACAATTATAAAGTTTATACCAAAGCTTATAAGAATGGTGAACTGGCGATTGGCCGCTTGCTTATAACCGAAGAGGAATCTTTACTATATGGCAAAAAACTTATTATCAACCTGCCCACTAAAACTGATTGGCGTAAACCTTCAGAATATAGCTACATAGAGGCCGGACTTAAGGAACTTGCGAAAGAAATAAGAATTAAAAATATCAGGTCGATTGCAATTCCGCCACTAGGCGCGGGTAATGGTGGCCTTGAATGGGAAAAAGTGAAGAGATTGATGGAGCTAAACCTTAATGGACTTGAC
>Ga0206955_1065_pt1 | contig 28641 bp, 30 predicted proteins | sample Alteio_BWOrgHeat_34_FD_153247 | JGI IMG/M metagenome (GOLD analysis project Ga0206955, IMG submission 153247) | Enriched cells from forest soil in Barre Woods Harvard Forest LTER site, Petersham, Massachusetts, United States -... | ecosystem: Environmental > Terrestrial > Soil > Temperate forest >...
TCAAACAGGCGGCAACCGTTGTTATAAGCGGCTTCTATTTTTTCTTTCCAGGTATCAGGTGTTGAGTGCAGGTGCATCCCGAATTGCATATTGGTAAACCCGTTCAGGTTTTGCATTATTTCGGCAATTTGCGGTGGCGTGGCAATCCCGATGGTATCGGCTGCATAAATGTGCTCAATGCCTGAAGCAACCATCTTTTGTGTCCAGTTTAAAAGGATCTCAATACTCCAATCATCACCGTAAGGGTTTCCAAAACCCATGGATAAATAGATGCGCAGTTTTTTATTTGTTTTGCCGCATAGTTGTTGTATGTTTTGTACAGTATCAAACGCTTTATCAATTCCGGAATTGGCATTCCGCTGCTGAAATGTTTCGGATATGGAAAACGGGAAGCCCAAATAGCTTATTTCGGGATGTTGTGCAGCTTCTTCTGCACCGCGATAGTTGGCAACGATTGCAAGTAATTTCGATTTAGAGCCGCTTAAATCAAGCTTTTGCAATACTTCTGCAGTATCCTGCATCTGCGGGATGGCTTTAGCAGAAACAAAACTGCCAAAATCAATTGTATCAAAACCAACCTGTAACAGCAAATTGATGTAAGCTGCCTTGGTTTCGGTTGGAATGAATTGGTGAATGCCCTGCATGGCATCACGCGGGCACTCGGTAAGCTGTATTTTCGGAAGCATTTATTTTTATCGAAATTAAAACTTTGAATATATCGAGGGCTTTTGTTCAATCCCGTCATAAAGCTCGCCGGTCAGCGTATTTAAATACTTTTCAAATGAGCCGAGCAGTTTGTGCGCATCCTTCGCTACTCTTTTTGAATTGGTATTGGTAGCTTTCAGGTACATGTCGTACAATGTTTCCCTTTTATTGCCATTCCCGTCCGGCCTGAAAAATACGACGTTGTTAATTGTATACCGGTAACTTCCGTTTTTCAGGTCGAGGATCATTGAAAATTGAACAGTATAGGGGTCCAAAACGTCATCATCATCGCCAACATAAACCGGGTTTACATTCAGGTCCTGGGTGGTAAAGTAGATCATTTTTCCTTCTTCCTGGTAGCCGTAGTTCTGCTGAAAGTTTTTAGCTGCCATAAACTGCACTGCCCGGATGTACATCAGGCCTTCAGGAAGGCTGTCAACTTTTACCTTGCCCTGGTAAAAGGCATAATTGCCCTCAATGGTTAATTTAATAGAATCGGGGTTGATGGATTTATTCGGGCTAACACCATTTTGAGCTATAGCGGATGTTATTGCTATCAGAACAAACGCGAAACAAAAGATTAAATTTTTCATGACACAGGAACGACTATTGAACGAATATAACAGGTTTGCGCCGCAATGGCGGGCACCTCATCAAATATCGCTAATAATTGCAAAATGGACGGACTTATCCATCTGTTTTTGGCAAAGGGGGCGTTTTTTCCGGAATAGCCTCCGTTACATACCTCCTGATAATAAGCCGTGCGCCCCCGTTATAGGTAAGGTAACTACCCACCCAATTGATGAATACCACGATCTTATTCCGGAAACCCAATAGAGAGATAAGGTGAACGAACATCCAGATCATCCATGCAAAAAAGCCCTGGAACTTTAATTTACCAAGGTCAGCCACAGCTTTATTCCTGCCAATGGTAGCCAATGATCCTTTATCGAAATATTTAAAAGGTGTGGTAGCTTCGTTATTGATGAGTTGCATAATAGTTTTGGCCGTGTGATTACCCATTTGTATAGCTACCTGCGCCACGCCGGGGTGACCTTTTGGCGTTTCATCGGTGATCATGGCGGCAACATCGCCGATGGCAAAAATATTCGAAAAACCGGCAACCCTGCAAACATTGTCTGTCCTGATCCGGTTGCCCCTTTCAATTATATTTTTATCTATCCCTTCTGGTACAACACCCATTACCCCTGCCGACCAAATGACATTTTTAGTCCGGATACTTCTGCCATCCTCAAACTTTATTTCGTTGCCATCATAATCCGCCACTTTTACACCTGTAAGTATGTCAACGCCCATTTTGGCTAAAAATTCCTTTGCGCCGTTTGAGGCTTCTTCAGACATTGCCCCTAATACCCTTGGTAAAAAATCAACAAGGTAAACGTTCATATGTTCTTTATCGAGTTCCGGATAGTCGCTGGTAAGGATGTTATTGCGCAGTTCGGCAAGCGCCCCGGCGAGTTCAACGCCTGTTGGGCCGGCGCCTACCAAAACGAAATTAAGATAGGGCTCGCGTTCTTCCTTTGTGTTTAGTAAAACAGCTTCCTCAATATTTTGCAGCATGAGTGAACGCAGGTTGAGCGCTTCGGGTATTGATTTCATCGGCATGGCAAAATGCTCGATATCCTTATTGCCAAAAAAGTTGGTGGTTGAGCCGGTCGCTATTACCAGGTAATCATATGGCAATTCGCCTATGGTGGTATCAATGGTGTTTTTTTCAGAATTGACCCGGGTTACTTCCGCATTCCTGTACCGGAAGTTTTTTTGATCCGAAAAGTTTTTTCTTAACGAAAATGCGATTGAATCGGGCTCAAGACTGCCCGTCGCCACCTGGTAAAGCAACGGCTGAAAGGTGTGATAATTATGTTTATCCACCATTAAAACTTCAACAGGCTTATCCTTTAGTTTTTTTGCCACCTGCAGGCCGCCAAAGCCACCACCTATGATAACTATTTTAGGAAACTTCGATCTGTCGTTTGCGTCCATTTTATTTTGCTTTTATCCTGCAAAGTAAAAACAAAAAAGGCCCCAAATGTTCTTTGGAGCCTTGATATAATTTTTTAGTTTTTTTCTACCTCAGGTCTTTCTTACCGAAATCGATAATAACCGGTGTAGCTACGCAAATAGATGAGTAGGTGCCGAAACATACCCCGATAAGCAATGCGAAAGAGAAGCCGCGGATAACATCACCACCGAAGATGAATAATACCAGCAAGATCATTAATACGGTAAGCGCGGTAATGATGGTACGGCTTAAGGTATTGTTGATGGCATCATTGATAACCTCTTTCGGGTCATCAGTTTTTGCATGGTGCAGGTTAAGGAATTCGCGGATACGGTCAAATACAACCACTGTATCGTTGATAGAATAACCTATTACCGTTAATATCGCCGCTATAAACGATTGATCGATATCCAGCGAGAATGGCAGCATATCCTTAAATATAGAGAAGAATGACAATACCATCAAAGCATCGTGCGCGGTTGCCACCATGGCGCCCAAACTGAATTGCCATTTACGGAAACGGATAAATATATAACCCGAAATAATAATGATGGCGAAGAGCACCGTTAAAGCCGCAGATTTCTTTAATCCGTTGGCGATCGTCGGCGCCACCTTTTGCTGACTTCTGATATTAGCCGCAGTTATGTGCGTTTGTGGAGTGGAATCAAGTGCTTTGATTACTGCTGCCTCAACTTTCGCATCCGCATCATTAGCGTTATCATTGATGAGGTATTTGGTGGTAATACTGATATCAGAACCAAAAGTTTTAACTTCGTTACCCGAGCCAAAGTTTTTGTCAATTATTGTACGAACTTGTTCAACACCTACACTTTTGTCGTCAAACCTGATTACGTAGGTATGACCGCCCACAAAATCAACGCCGTAGTTAAAGCCCCTGGTTACCATTGATCCTATACCAAGTAAAATGAAAGAACCAGAGAAGATATAGTATTTGAAACGGTTTTTTACGAAAGCGTAATGTGCGTTTTTAAATGTATGTGAACTCCATGGATTGGAGAATTTAACATCCCAGCCTTTTTCGATCATGTACTCAAGGATGATCCTCGAGATCAGTAATGAACAGAATAGTGAAGTGACGATGCCGATCATTAAAGTGATCGCGAACCCCTGGATAGTTCCTGTTCCGAAAACGTAAAGAATCAAACCAGTTAAAAAGGTACTGATGTTTGAATCCAGGATGGATGATAACGCATGTTTAAAACCATCTGAAACGGCTATCCTGAGCGATTTACCCAGCGCCAGTTCCTCACGCACACGCTCATAGATCAGTACGTTGGCATCCACCGACAAACCAAAAGTAAGTACGATACCTGCTACACCTGGCATGGTTAACACTGCGCCAAGGCTGGTTAACACACCCATCAGGAAGAAGATGTTGATCAATACGGCAATAACAGCCACGGTGCCGGCACGGTTGTAATAGGCAATCATAAACACCATTACCACCAATAAACCCACAAGGTTTGACAATAAGCCGGCATTCACCGCTTGTTTACCCAGCGACGGGCCAACAATATCGCTGGCAACTATATGTGCAGGTGCCGGTAAACGGCCAGCCTTTAATACGTTAGCCAAATCTTTTGCTTCTTCTGGTGTGAAGTTACCCGAGATAGAGGAAACGCCGCCCGGTATAGGATTATCTACCCGGGGAGCCGAATAAACGTTGTCGTCCAATACAATGGCGATTGACTGGTGATTATTTGGATCCTTACATGCTTCAGTAGTTATTTCGCTCCATTTCTCAGCGCCGTCCGAATTCATGATCATTCTAACTTCGGGGCTGCCTTTCTGGTCAACATCATTGAAGGCATCTGTGATCACCTCGCCTGATAATGACGCTGTGTTGTCGGCGCCAACCAGTTTTACAGCATACAGCTCAAACGTTTTGGTTTTGTCCATCGGCTTTACCCCCCAAAGAAATTTCATGCTTTGCGGGATAGCTGATTTTACTGCCTGGCTGCGTAAGTAATGATTTACTTTTGCGGTATCCCTTACATCGGCACGGCCAACAACAGGGCCTGGTTGAACTTCAAGCTGTCCGTTTTGTCCCTGGTACATCATCGGCTTCAAAACATCAAACAACGGGTATTGGTCGCTGCCTTTAGTTTTACCGCTTAATGAAGATGTATCCTTTACACCGCTCTTTTGAACTTTACTCAATAAAGCCAAAGCCCCCTGTGCTTTAGCAGAATCAGTTTTTGCAGCTGCTATCTTTTTAGTTGTGTCAGTTTTTACGGCAGCAATTGCTTTTGAAGTGTCTTTTTTAGCAGCTTTATTTTCGGCGGCGATGATGCTATTCAAATTCGAAAGTACCGGTGTAACCTGGCTGTTATCGTAAGTTTGATAGAACTCCATTTTTGCAGTACCTGATAAAAGCTTGCGAACACGCTCAGGATCTTTTATTCCGGGTAATTCAATTAAAATACGGTCGGCACCTGTAAGCTGGATGTTAGCATTGGCAACCCCAAACTGGTCAACACGGGTATTCAGGATAGTAAATTCTTGCTTAACGGCAGATGCTGCGTTATCTTTCAGGTAGGTTTCAACTTCGCTGTTGGTTGCATTAAATTTAATGCGGTCCTGGTTATCTTTTGTTGAAAAGATAGTGGCCAGTTTACCTGTAGGGTTCAGCTTTTCGTAGTCACTCACAAAAAGTGTGATATAATCCGTTTGGCTGTTAATAATATCCTTATTGGCCTGTGCCAGCGCCTGGTTAAAATAAACATCGGTATTATTATTCGATAATTTTTTTACCAGCTCGTCCAACGTGATCTGCATGGTAACACTCATACCGCCCTCAAGGTCCAGGCCCAAAGCAAGTGCCCGTTGGCTAACGTATTGATAATCGTGTTTTAATATCGGATATACCGGTTGTGTTGCGATAGAATCCAGGTAAGCCGTTTCTTTTGCAGTATCACCCTTGGCATAAGCCTTTGCGTTATCCTTAACTTTATTGGCTACCCAAGTAAATGAAAGCTGGTATAAGCACACGATAGCCAACAATATGGCGAAAAATTTAACAACCCCTTTACCTTGCATTTTGAATCAAAATATGTAATTAATTAGTTTATAAGCATTTTAAATAAGACGGCAAATCTAATAAAAATATGTAAGCATGAAATTTTTAATTGAAATAAGTGGGAAGTCCGAAAGTCCGGAAAGTCCGGAAGTCCGAAAGTGGAAGAAAAATGCTGATTATGTGGTGTTTAACTGTTAATAGCGATTTTTATTTACGTTTTTCAAATGTAATGAATGAATAGGGAATGAGGTTTTTCTCGTCGGGCTGATGATCTTCGCGGAAAACTTCATTCCATTCGCTTTTATTTATTTCGGGGAAAAAGCTGTCGCCTTCAAATTCTTTGTGTACGATAGTGAGGTAGATCCGGTCGGTTAAATGCATCGACTGTTTGTAGATCTCGGCGCCGCCAACAATAAACACTTCATCTTCGCCGGTACACAATGCAAGCGCGGCTTCAATTGAATTTACCACTTCGCAACCTTCAATGGCAATAGCCTGCCGGGTAATAATGATGTTCCGTCGCCTGGGTAAAGGCTTTCCAACCGAATCGTAGGTCTTCCGGCCCATGATAACGGTATGCCCTGTGGTGATCTCCTTAAAGTGCTTCAAATCGTTTGGCAAGTACCAAAGCAATTTATTGTCTTTGCCGATAACATGGTTTTCGGAAATAGCGACGACTTGTGAAACTATCATTGATTATTTAATCGTTAATTATAAGTCTTTCTTCAATCCAACTGACTATCCCTTCAAATCTTAAATTACCCATACTCGCCGAAATAGTCATTTCATACTTATCGTCTTCTCCGGCTGATATGTCATAATCATAGTCTTGCGAAATTAATCTTAACAATAAAAAGGCAGTACGTTTATTGCCGTCCATAAACGGATGGTTTATAACAATGCTTTCAAAAATCGCGGCAGCCTTTAATGCGGGAGTTGGATATAATTCTTGCTGATCAAAAGTCATATAAGGCCTTGCCAACGCGGAAAGTAACAGGTTTTTATCTCTTATTCCATTAGCCCCACCATGTTTCTCAATTAGCTCATTGTGGAAATCTAAAACTTCATTCAGATCGATCATTTAGCAAGTCTTTCGAAAAGTTTATCATCCTCTTCAAGGATTTTTTTGAAGTTTTTATATCGTTTCAATTGACTGGGCGATTTATGTTGAACTTGCTCTATATAGTTCAGTATATCTTGTAGTAACACATCCTCATCAACTTGATCCAATTTCTTTTGTATCTCAGTTTTCAATTGTATTGTTGTCATATACAAAATTACAAAATCTTATCTCAATTTCTCAAACAGCAACCGCCGCCTTTATATGAGGCCACGGATCATAGTTTTCCAAAGTGAAGTCTTCAAACTTAAATGCAAAAATGTCTTTTACCTCAGGGTTAATCTTCATGTTGGGTAAAGGCCTTGGTTCGCGGCTCAGTTGCAGCGTTGCCTGTTCCAGGTGGTTGTTATAAATATGGGCATCGCCAAAGGTGTGTACGAAGTCGCCGTAGTCCAGGTCGCATACCTGCGCCATCATCATGGTAAGCAATGCGTATGATGCAATGTTGAATGGCACACCTAAAAATATATCTGCACTGCGCTGGTAAAGCTGGCACGACAGTTTTCCTTTTTGCTCTCCCTTTAGGGGGCCGGGGGGCGGAGGCTCCACATAAAACTGGAACAAACTGTGGCATGGGGGCAAAGCCATCTGGTTAACATCCGCTACGTTCCACGCGGATACCATCATCCTGCGGGAATCGGGGTTGTTTTTTATTTGGTTAACCACCTGCGTAATCTGGTCGATATGTCCGCCGGCCGGTTTGGGCCATGAGCGCCACTGGTAGCCGTAAACCGGGCCCAGGTTGCCGTCCGCGTCCGCCCATTCGTCCCAGATGCGTACACCGTTATCCTTTAAATATTTGATATTGGTGTCGCCGCTTAAAAACCATATCAACTCATGAATAATGGATTTAAGGTGCAGCTTTTTGGTAGTCACCATCGGGAAGCCATCCTGCAGGTTAAAACGCATCTGGTAGCCAAAAACGCTAAGGGTACCGGTTCCGGTACGATCGTGTTTTTGTGCGCCGTTCTGCATCACATGGCTCATCAGATCAAGGTATTGCTTCATTGGTTGATTAATTGAGTCATTAGGTCATTGAGTCATCAAGTCATTTTTGGCAGGTTGTCTAAATTACAACCCTTCCAACCTTTACAACGTTTTCAACCTAAAAATAAATACAAATAAAAATAAACTAATGTTGGTATCCTACCGATGTGCAAAAATAGGGCTTTGTTAATCATTCCGGATAAGCGGGAAGATGATAACTTTGTTTCAAAAAATAATAACGGAAAGGTTTGTTGGTTGCTTGTTTTTCAACTTAATCAACCCGATCAACTAAGTCCAACCCAATCAACTAACTAAATGCTCATTTTCCCCAACGCCAAAATAAATATCGGTCTTAATGTTACAGAACGCCGTCCGGATGGTTACCACAACCTGGAAACCATTTTCTATCCCATCAAAATAAACGATGCGCTGGAGATTATCGAAGCTGATAAATTAAGCTTTGAGTCATCCGGATTAGAAATACCCGGTAGGATAGAGGATAACCTATGTATAAAGGGTTACCATTTGCTCAAAAAGGATTTCGACCTCCCGCCGGTAAAAATTCACCTGCACAAACATATTCCGATTGGAGCAGGACTTGGTGGAGGCTCGGCCGATGCTGCTTTTTTTATCAGGCTGCTCAATGAGTATTTCAGACTTGGTTTAACCGATGACCGGATGACGGCCTATGCCCGCCAATTGGGCGCCGACTGTGCGTTCTTCATCAAAAACAAACCGGTATTTGCTTTTGATAAAGGCGATGAATTTGAACCCATCCGGCTTGATCTTTCCGCATACAAAATTGTGTTGGTGATGCCGCCCGTACATGTGTCAACCGGCGAGGCCTTTGGCGGCATAAAACCCGCTCCGGTTAAAACATCATTAATGGAGTTGATTTACCTGCCGGTAGCAGAATGGAAGCAACACATCAAAAACGATTTTGAACTATCCGTTTTCAAAAATCACCCCGTCATCAGGGGCGTAAAAGCTTCCCTTTACGAAGCCGGCGCAATTTACGCCAGCATGAGCGGGAGCGGAGCTTCTGTTTTTGGGATCTTTAATGAAACACCGGATTTGAGAATTTCGGATTTCGGATGTCCGATTTCGGATTTGTTTTTCTTGTAAAAATCTTGGAATTTCAGATGTTCGATTTTGGATTTGTTTTTTATGAAAATCCTGATGCTCTGTTTCGGATTCATTTTCTGATTCCGCATTTGGCATTCCGACTTCCGCATTAAATAATTCCGAAATCGAAATTCCGAAATCCGAAATCAAACTCCTGCATCCTCACAAACCCCGCGCCCCACGCCTTCAACCCAATCGGTTTCGCCCCAGCCTTTGGCAACGGCGCTCAATAGGCGGTTGTGCACCGTTGTTACCACCGGCATGGGTGTCTCACTCAACTGCGATAGTTTTAATGCAAGACGTGCATCCTTATAGCCTAATTTCGACTTGAAACCTACCGGCTCGTATTGTTTGTTGGCGATAAGCTTGCCATAGTTTTGAAAGATGGGTGCATTGAACAAAGTCGATCCAAAAAATTCCGCAACCTTCACCCGGTCCACACCGCTCTTCTCGGCAAGGGTATAAGCCTCTGCCATGATCTCCATTGATGCCAGGATCATAAAATTGCCCGCTACCTTTACCACGTTTGCGCCTGCTCCTTCGCCGAAATCGATGACGCCCTGGCCAAGGTTTTCAAGCACTGGTTTTGCCAGATCTTTTGCATGCTGATCGCCCGAAACGCAAACCCATAATTTCTTTGCCGCCGCTGCTTCCGGTCTGCCGAAAACTGGTGACGCCAGGTAGTTGCTTCCGGCTGCTTTGTGGGCGTCGGAAAGTAGCTGCGCGGTGTCGGGCGAGATGGTGCTCATCGAAATATGAATGGCGCCTTTTGGCAGTTTTTTAAGGATGCCGTTTTCGCCCAAAACGGTTTCTTTCAGCACCTCGTCTTCCGACAACATGGTGATGATAAAACTTACCCCATCGGCGGCTTCGGCAGGGGAGTGGCATTTAGTAATTGCACCTTCGCCCAGCTCGTCAATTTTTGATAAAGTGCGGTTGTAAACCTGTAAATGATAACCTGCGTTCAGCAGGTTTTTTGCCATTGGGGTACCCATGTTCCCCAAGCCTATAAATCCTATTTTTGTATTCATTGGTATTAGTTGATGTATTCTCTGTCTTCTTTACTTAGTGTACCGGGTTCATCGTCATCCGGGTTGTGGCCGTCCGTGTCCCCGCCAAGACGGATCACTCTTTTAGGGCGGCCAACGAGCCATCCCAAAATGAATGCTACTATAGCCACAAGCAGCATCACGCTGAGTTTTGAAACGTGAATTTTAAAGAATAAAATTTTGAACCAAACCTCATCTGTATTTTGCATTATCATAACAGTAAGCAAAACGGCGATCAGGATAATAACGATTGTTTTAATGCGCATGGTATTTCGGTTTTACATTTAATACAATATCCGCTTTTTATGCGATGAATAAAAATGCATTTCGGATACCCAGATTTTTTTACTCAAAAATTGCTTTGCAAAACCGGCTTGTTTTGCCGCGGGAAATTTGCAGTAGTAATCGATGTTGTTTAATAGCCTTCGCTATTTTTAAAATGTTCGCTGAACTGTTGTCGATTTTTTGATTCGATTTTTCTGAGCGCGTTGTCCTGAAATTCCTATAGAATTTTTAGCCTGAATTTTTCCTGGCGGGAGGTAGGAGAGTAGGCAATCTTGCACTGTTTTACCGCGCTCAGGATTTCAATTTTTTTCGCAAAAAAATTATTTTGTATACAAATACAGCAAAATTTTCAATTACAGGTTGATGCCTGTTTCGGCGTTTCGTTACACTTTCAATCCATCATTCATCAAAATTTGCCAAAGTGAATTATTGCTTTAAATAATTAACTATATTTAGTTGAATTGTATGTTGTTAAATGCTAATTTATGGCGTTGATTTGATATTTACTAAAATGGTTAGTATTGTGAAATTCATGGGATTTTATATTGTTAAATTTTTACTTTCGATAATGAATATAAATATTTGATTTATAAGTTAGTAGTTTGTTTAAATAAATTTGATAAATTATCAATTTCACCGAATTTTTCGGATTTTTATTGCCTTAAATTAACATATTTTAAAACTTTTTGCATTGCAGGTTTGATACACTTAGTCCGAAGTCATAAAAACCTCTTAGATGAAAAAATATTTTGACCGGAATGTTCTGGTGTGTCTGAAGGCTATTGTTCGTTACGGGGCTTTAAAATGCCTTGATAAGGCTTCGCCGCTTTGCCCCTACTTGGGGAAATTCAGCAAAATTGTTTAACGGGTAATCAACTTGGCAATGGAATTATGGAAGAGGAAGATTAAAATTAACAGGTCAAATTGATCAGGAAGCCTTCGCTATCCTGCGCTCTTTACGCCGTGCCAATTGCTTTTGGGTAAGGGGATAGAGCATGATGGTCGACAAAATAATCAGCGCACCTGCCCAGAAACCAGGTGTCATTTTGTTCAGGTCACCAAAGAAAAAGAAGGCGATAAGGATGCCGTACACCGGCTCAAGGTTGGTGATCAGCGCTACCCTGAAGGCCGAAAGTTCGCGCATAACGTATACGCCTGCAACGTAGGCAAGCGAGGTGCATACGGTGCCAAGCAAAAATAAGTACCCTATATCTGCAGTCGTCGGGATCATTTTTTGGGTGTATCCCGAGGTTGCAAACAGGTAAATAGTGATCCACAAAAGCGCTCCTGATAACTCATAAAAAGCAATAACCGGTGCCTGGTTATGCTTCACCAGTTTGGAGTTGATGATAGCAAAAAGGCTGGCAAATACCGCACTCAGTAAACCTGCTATGATACCCTTAGTGTAATTTGTTTCAAATTTAAAGATCAGAATAATGCCTGTAATGATGAGCACACCGGCTAAAATCTCGAGCCGGGAAATTTTCTTTTTGTTGATGAGCGGCTCAAATATCGCCGTGAATAAAGTGATGGACGAAAGGCAAACAAGGCTTACCGCAACGGTGGATAATTTGATAGAGGCGAAGAATAAAATCCAGTGTGCGCCTACCAAAGCACCATTGGCAATCAGCTTAAGAAAGGTGATTTTATTCACCCTGAAATTGCTTCTGCTAACAAGAAAAAAGAGGAATAATGATATGGATGCAATCAACACACGGTACCAGACAAGCCCTACCGCCGGGATACTGATGAGCTTGCCGAGGGTGCCCGTAAAGCCCCATATCATCACTGTTCCGTGCAGTAATAAAAGGTTTTTATTTACAGTTTTTGGGGTACCTTGCGGCTCCATTATTTGGGGGCTTGTTTTAGTAAATATAAGCCAACCAGGCCAAAAATTCCATTAGGAATACACACCGCAATGATGGCAGGCATGTCGCCTTTTACAGCGAATACAAAGGCAAAACGGTCTACCACAATGTAGGTGAAACATAGGAAAATTCCTATTCCCAGGGGCAGTCCTATCCCCCCGCGCACCTTTCTTGATGATATGGAAACGGCAATCAGCGTGAGCACAAATGCCGAAAACGGGTACACAAAACGCTGGTCAAAATCGTACCGCATCTCCTTAATTGCCCCTGTACCCCTTATCTTTTCTTTGGTAATATTCTTGCTCAGGTCACTGGTCGACATGGCGGTAAACTGGTTATCGTACTGTATAAAATCCGTTGGGCGCATATCTAAAACGGTATCAATTTTCTTGTTTATCCCGTCAACCCACTTCTCTTTTAACCCGTTGATATACCTGATGCTATAGCTGTTTATCGACCATTTTCGTTTTAACGAGTCGTACACAACCGTATTGGCAACCAGCTTTTCCCTTAAATTATCGCCGTCAAATTTCTCCATTACAAACTGGTAGCCGGTGTGGATACTGTTATCGTAACTCTGCACGTACACATAGGTATGCTTATCCAGCTGGATATGTACCTCGCTTTTTGTGGGGTCGTCCGCGTTAAAAGAATGCGAGTTTTCGAAAGAAATTTTAAGTTTATTGGTATAGGGGATCAGGAAGATATTGGCTAAAAATGATACTGTAAAGATTAGTCCTGCACAAATAAAATAAGGCCTTAAAAAACGGTTAAAACTTACTTTACCGCTCAAAATTGGCACAATTTCCGTCTGGTTGGCCATCTTGGAAGTGAAGTAAATTACCGCTAAAAAGTTGATGAGCGGCGACAGGAAATTGAGGTAAAAAGGGATAAAACCGGCGTAATATTTAAACACGATATCGTGCAGGCTGGAGTGGTATTTAAGGAAGTTATCCAGGTGTTCGGATACATCAAAAATTACCATCACCACCAGGAATATCCCCAGCGTAAATACAAAAGTGCCCAGGTATTTTTTGATGATATACCTGTCAATTACCTTTAAATACCTGTACAAAAATGCCTTCATTTATAGTCGTTGCCCAAGGCGGTTTACCATTATATTTTTCCAGTTATAAAACTCGCCGGCGATGATCTTCTTTCGGGCTTCGGTTACCAGCCATAAGTAAAAATGGAGGTTGTGCAAGGTAGCTATTTGCGCGCCCAATATTTCGCCCGAATGAATTAAATGGCGTAAATACGATTTTGAATAAGCAGTATCCGAAAACAGGTCGCTGTCTTCTTCAATAGCCGAAAAGTCGTTTTTCCATTTTTCATTTTTGATATTGATGATGCCGTTTTTTGTAAAAAGCATGCCATTACGCGCATTCCGCGTAGGCATTACACAATCAAACATATCAATTCCTAAGGCTATATTTTCCAATATGTTAACCGGTGTACCTACACCCATTAGATAACGCGGTTTTTGCTCCGGTAATATATTGCACACAATTTCTGTCATGGCGTACATCTCTTCGGCCGGTTCGCCAACAGATAAACCGCCTATAGCGTTGCCCTCGCGCTCCATAGAAGCGATAAATTCGGCAGAGCGTACACGCAAGTCTTTATACACCGAACCCTGCACAATAGGGAACAGGGTTTGGCTGTAACCATACTTAGGTTCGGTACTGTCGAAACGGTCGCAGCAGCGTTTTAGCCAACGGTGCGTCATGTCGATAGACCGCCGTGCATAGTTATATTCGCAGGGGTAGGGTGTACATTCGTCAAATGCCATAATGATGTCGGCGCCGATAATGCGCTGTATATCCATCACATTTTCGGGGGTAAACAGGTGTTTCGACCCGTCAATATGAGAGCGGAAAGTAACACCTTCCTCCTTAATTTTACGTACTTCAGTGAGCGAATACACCTGGTAGCCGCCGCTGTCGGTTAATATTGGCCGTTCCCAACCATTAAATTTATGCAGGCCGCCGGCTTTCTCCAGCGTATCAAGTCCAGGCCTTAAATAAAGGTGGTAGGTATTGCCTAAGATGATCTGCGCTTTAATATCATCCCGTAATTCGCGCTGGTGAACGGCTTTTACGGTGCCTGCTGTACCAACAGGCATAAATATAGGCGTTTGTATGGTGCCGTGATCGGTGATGAGCTCACCCGCCCGGGCTTTTGAATGCGGATCCTGTGCTGTTAAGTTGAATTTCATTATTAAGGATGCAAAGGTAGTCCGAAAGTCCGAAAAGTCAGTAAAGTCAGCAAGAATGTTTTTGATATGCCGATGGGTATGTTGTTGTATTAGTGTCCGTCCGTCGCAGGGTGCGACGGTAAATGGCCGGGCGGACGGGGCTCATTGCCTTTTTGTCTGAACCTGGATTCGTAGGATTAAAGGATTTTAGGATGTTTGGCGGGCTACCTGTCAGCGGGGCACGGAAACAAACTTGCACAGTTCATCGGGATTCATTTCCAGGATTAAAACATATTTTGACATTAATCAAAATTTGCTAATATTTGATCTCACTCTAAACTTCAAACCAATGGCCTCATCATCAAAATGTCCTAAATGCGAAAACTCAACTTTCGAATTAGCTATCGAAACGCCAAAAAAGGCGAACTATAAATTTTATTTTATAAGATGTTCATCATGTGGGACAGTTGTAGGAACTCATGAATATTATCATATTGGAGCTCTCATACATCAATTAGCTGAAAAACTTCATGTTAAACTAGATTGATAACTTTATTGTATGTCACATTTTAACGAATTTGGTAAGGTTATTTCTCCTTGTATTTGTTCTAAGGCTAAACACGCTTTGGGTTTAAAAAAAGTAATGCCAGAAAATGATAAATACTGTACTTGGGGCTACTGGGAGGATACTTGCCGGGCGCTTGGAAGTGAGTATAATTTGTCTTGGTTAGTTGTAGAAAAGGCTATGAGCAGTTATTTTATTTATATAAAAAAATAAGAGATTTTGTTTTTAACTCTCTTCTCCTGACAAAGTCTCTGACACTGACACCTGCATTTCGAATAATATATTAGTAGAAAAATTAAAAATTATCAATATGTGGTTACTGATTGTGTCTTCATTGCTGGCTCTTTTGACGGGCATCTCAAATCAGGTAACCGATTTGTTTAGTTTCAAAAATGACTCTGATAAGGAAAGATTTAAAAATAAGTTTAAATGGATTGCATTTGTTATTTTTTTAATCACTAGCGGATTCTCGGCATTTCAACTTTTACATAACTATAAAGAATCTGATAAAGATCGAATTCACGCCGATAGCCTATTACGCGCAACAAAAAAGGATGATTCTATAAAATCTGATTCATTGTTTAGAGATAATAAAGATTTAAAAGATTCGCTTCTTCACGTAAACACAAACTTGAGAAATCTTGAAAATTTAAACACCAAATTATTATTATCACAAACGGCCAACTTTGTAAATACCGCAAAAAAGATTCAAAACTCTGCCGACACCTTAAATAAATATATTGCTGGTATTGAAGGGTTTTGCTATTTGGTATTAAACAGCATGAATAGCGGTGACTACTTTTTTTCAATCGTCAATCCCAACAAATATTCATTAAGAAATGTACGGGTTTATACAAACAAATATTCCGATTTAGATAGCTGTACTGAATGGAGGGGTGGCGTCAAATTTATTAATATTGATAAAACAATGAGGAAAAGTATAATGACTCTAAATGATCAGGTTCTTGCGCCGGGCGAGTCAACCGAAATAGTTCAAGTTAATTTGGTAAATGGTTGGAAGCAAAAATTTCTGATTAGAATAGAGATCGGCAGTAGTGTTTACTATGAAGAATTGATTATTTCATTAACAGATGGATGCATCGGCTATAAAGTTTATTCTGCAAAAGCAGATCAATCACTGATCATAAATAAACAACATAAAGACAAATGCCTCTTTAATTTTGACTGGAACACTGAATTTCATTTTAAAATCAATGATTTAAAGTTATCAAGGGGCAATGGGTAACACGCATTTTCGCAAGGAGTTTCACTTTCAGTGAGTCTAATTGATTGTGAAAAAATGCCCCCCCCCCAATCCACCCATCCGCCAAATCAATGACTGATTGCTGTTCTTCATCCGTTGCGGCGCGCTCCATGGTATCATCAACGGTAAAGCGCGCGTTGGGGATTTTGCTCCACCGACCCCATCGGGGTCTAATATTGGTAGAAAAAAAGAAAGCGAAAATACCGTGCCGTAGGTACGGAACACGGCGAGGTTGCGTACCGATGGCACGCTAAAACATTTATTGATACATTATTCTACCGATATCCAGCACCTGACGGCGCTTGTTTTGATGGAGAAGAATGTCTCTTTGTGCACCGAATTTCGCGTTAGCGGTGGTAGCGGATACCGGCCGCGTTGTGGGCCTCAGTGCAGGCCGCGCTTAAGGCCTTCGGCGTATGAGCGAACGACGCGACCCCATTTCTACCAATGGGGTAACGCCCTTGTTTTGAGCCTGAAGTCAAGAGCCTTTAGTCCAAAGTCGTTTGCCGGCAAAACAACTCCCCAACAATCGAACAATCCAACAATCGAACAACCCAACAATAAAACAATACAGCAATCAAACCTTACAACCTTACAACCTTACAACTTTCCAACCTTCCAACACCCGCCACCCCAACTTTCCAACATTACAACATTTCAACCTTCCAACCATACCAAATTCCAACAAAAATTAACAACTTTGCAACCTTATAAATATCAGGGGTTTGGAAACGTACATACAAGACGCATTATTTATTTTATTCCAGTTAGCATTTATTGTCCAGTTATATTTTCTTGTAAATAACCAGAGCAGGCTTACCGAATATAAGCCGATGGAGGAACTACTGCCTGCCGCGATTCCGGTTTCGGTGATCATCAGCGCACGCAACGAGGCGAAGAACCTCACCAACAACCTGTCTGCCATCCTCACCCAAAACTATCCTGATTTTGAGGTGATAGTAGTGAACGATTGCTCGTACGATACCTCGGATCTGGTTTTGGAGGATTTTGCCAAAAGCTACCCGCATTTAAAGGTAGTCACCATTACCGAGCACGACCGTTTTAAAACCGGCAAAAAGTTCGCCCTTACTTTAGGTATCAAAGCAGCAAAAAACGAACACCTTTTATTTACTGATGCCGATTGTAAGCCAGCGTCGGAGGACTGGATAGCCCGCATGACAGCCAATTTTACGGTACCTGCATCACAAATAGTGCTGGGTTATTCGCCTTATATTAAAACAAAGGGTTTTTTAAATGCCTTTATCCGTTTCGAGACTATTAAAACTGCCATCAGTTACCTGTCGTCAGCTATTATTGGCGATGCTTACATGGGTATCGGCAGGAATTTGGCGTACACCAAAACTTTATTTTTTGGGGCGAAAGGCTTTGCGTCGCACATGCATGTACTATCAGGCGATGACGACCTTTTTGTAAACCAGAATGCCACACCTGATAACACAGTGATTGAAATACATGCCGATTCCTTTGTGTATACGCATGCAAAAGAAAGCTGGCAGGCATGGTTCAGGCAAAAAAAGAGGCACTTTGGGGTGGGCAAAATTTACAAAACCAGCCATAAACGAATGCTGAGTTTGGATGCTTTGAGCGGTTTCCTGTTCTACATTTTATTAACATTGTGCATAGTTTTCAACTTTGAGCCCTGGTTAGCAGTGGGTTTGTTTATGTTTAGATTGATTTTTCAAGTGATTGTTTACAACAAACTATTTAAGCGTTTAAGTGGAAAGGATTTATTATGGTATTTACCATTTTTGGATTTGATTTATTATCTTTACTTAAACACTTTCGGCCTTATCGGCACCTTTATAAAAACTACTAAATGGAAATAAATTCGAATTTTACCGAGAACGCTAAGAACGATTTTCACCTTGTTGTGCGGGCACGCCAGGGCGATCAAAAGGCTTATGCCGACCTGATGCACCGATACAAAGATTCCATTTATTTTATGGTGCTGAAGATGGTAAACAACAAGGAAGATGCGATGGACCTTACCGTTGAAACCTTTGCCAAAGCCTTCGAAAAACTTGATAAATACCAGCCTGATTATGCTTTCAGCACCTGGTTATTCAGGGTTGCCACCAATAATTGTATCGACTTTATCAGGAAAAAAAAATTGAATACAATGTCTATCCACGGCATGATGGATGACGATGGCGAGGAAAAACAATTGCAGATAAAAGCCGATGTATTAAATCCCGAAGAAGTTTCCATCAAAAAACAGCAAACCCAGGAGCTCAAATTACTGATAGAAAGTTTGCCATCGCGCTATCGCAACCTGATTACCCTGCGTTATTTTGACGAATTATCATACGAAGAAATTGCCCAGCAGCTTGATTTGCCCTTAGGCACCGTTAAGGCACAGTTGTTCAGGGCCAGGTATTTGCTTGGCAATATCATCAACCGTTTTAACAGGGATGACATCTGATCTGATCATCAAATATTTTCCATCCCTTACGGCCAGGCAGCTGGAGCAATTTAAACGCTTACCCGAATTATACCAGTTCTGGAACGACCAGATCAACGTGATTTCGCGCAAGGATATTGAGCAGCTTTATGAGCGCCATGTGCTGCACTCGCTGGGTATAGCCAAAGTAATGACCTTTTTACCCGGCGAAAAGGTGCTGGATGTAGGCACCGGCGGCGGTTTTCCAGGTATCCCTTTAGCGATTTTATTTCCGGAGACTGACTTTTACCTGGTTGATTCTATCGGCAAAAAAATAAAAGTAGTACAGGAAGTTGCTAAGGCCCTGGGGCTTACCAATGTAAAAGCATCGCATCAACGGGCAGAGCAGGTAGACGAAAAGTTTGACTTTGTAGTATCAAGGGCGGTTACGCGCTTAAAGGAGTTTTATCCATGGGTAAAAGGCAAATTCAGCAAGCAATCGAACAATAAATTACCTAACGGGATACTATATTTAAAAGGAGGGGACCTTGAACAGGAAATTGCCGAATCGGGTTTAGCCGTTCAGCAATATTACCTCAAAGATTACTTTGATGAGGAGTTTTTTGAAACCAAGCAGGTTATCTATGTTAAGGGGTGATTACACCGATTGTTATGAATGATTACACCGATTATGTTCCTGACACTATTTTAAATAGCCTTCCAACACAACTTCCCCTATAAATGAAGGATCGTTGCTTAACGCTTCACTGGCAGGTTTAGGTGCCGCAAGACCATTTAATATAAAAGTTACCGCTAGTTTATAGGTACCGGGCTTTGCATCAATAGGGTCGGTAAAATTATTCAACACCCGCATTGCTTCTTCATCGCACTTGTTTCCGATTCCCGAAATAAGCTTAACGTTTGTTATTTTATGATCGGCATTTAACTCAAATGTTGCAATTACGCTACCTGTCACCTTGTTTTCCAATGCAACAGCAGGGAACCGGGTGTGCACAGCAATGTATTTATCCAGCGCGGCAAATACATTGGTTAAAGGCTTGTAAGGCTCCATTGGTGGCGGTGGCGATTTAACCTGTTGCGGAGAAACAGGCTCATCAATTCTAACATCAGCCTTTATTGGTGGTGCAGGCTTTGCTGGTTTAACAGTGAGAAGCAGCGGCGATTTAGGCTTAACAGGAGAAACCGGTTCGATAATGGTAACATCAGCCTTTACCGGTGGTATGGGTTTTACAGGTTTACCAGTGGGCGGCAATGGCGGCGGAGGCGGCAGTTTTGGGTAAATCGGCATGGTTGGGAAGGTGTAACCATATTTATCGTGCAGCATTTTTATGTCGGCAGCGCTCACCTTGTTTTTCCAATATTCCTTTTGCACATTTTTTGACTCCTGGATAATCACTCTATAATAGCTTTTTCCATTAACCAGGTAACCAGATTCGGCGTACCGGTAGCCTTTTTTAGTTATTGTACCAAAGGGAGGAGTAGGTGTTTTAAACTTAACAACATGTTTTAACTCAGGAGGTTCAGGCGGCGGTGGAGGGGCAACATAAGCCGTGTCAGCTTTTTGGGGTAACAGGTCTATGAATCCGTAAGTTTTACTAAACCCGAGCGTGGATACACAGAGCAGCCCCGCACAAACAGGCACCGTTAACAGGTATTTTAGCCTTGCCAAACTACCTGATCTTTTTTGATTAAGCATAATAATTCTCTTTTTTAGAAGGTTATAATTGAAAAATGAATGCGTGATAGATGGCCCGCCAATGCCATAGGCATTATTCACCAAAAAGGCGGAGTAGGTGAGGGGATCGGTTTTGTAGGAGGCAGTTTGTTCGTCGGCAATGTACTCATGCACCGTTTTCAGGCTGTTTTGAAGTAGATAAACCAGTGGGTTAAACCAGTTAATAATCTTCACCAGCTCCAGCAAAATGATATCGAAAGAATGTTTCTGGCGGATGTGTACCAACTCGTGCCGGATTATAATTTCGGCATCCATAGCTTTTGTACCGATAAACAGGTAATTAAAAAACGAGAATGCTGAGTTGGAATCATTGATATGTACCAGTTTGTACCGGTTATCAATGGTATCCGATGTGTTCCTGGTGAGGCTAAATAGCCGGTTTAGCTTGATAATAAGCAGGATAATAAAAATAATAGCACCAAGCAGGTATACCCCTAACAGGCAGTTTTGTAAGGTAAAATAAGGGTTTGCCACCTCCGTTTTTGCAAGGTTATTAAAACCATGTGCAGCAATAACGTAACTTACAGTCTGCGCTTTCTGCTCGTCGGGCCTTAAAAAACCAAGCTGCACCAGCGGTAATATAAAAGAGATCACGCAGCTAAACAACAAATAGGCACGGTTAAACAGGTAATAAGTTTCTTTATTTAAAAACAAGCAGTAAACAAGGTAAAATATACCCAGGTATAAATTCGCCTCGAGCAGGTATTGCAGCCAGTTCATGATTTTTTGTTTTTAAAGTTGTTTAACAATTGGGTTAATTCGTCCAGCTCATTCAGGTCGAGCTTTTTTTCATCGGCAATAAAGGATACCAGGCTTTGGTAAGAGTTGTTGAAATAGTTTTTCATCATCTTATCAAACGTAAATTTTTTATAATCAGCCTCCTGTACCGCCGGAAAGTAAACGTGCGAATTGCCATAGGCTTTATGGTCGATAAACCCTTTGCCCTCAAGCACCCTTACTACGGTGGAAACCGTGTTATAGGCAGGCTTGGGGTCGGGCATTTCCTCAATAATGTCTTTTACAATGGCTTCTTTTTTTTGCCATAATATCTGCATTACCTGCTCTTCGGCTTTTGTTAATTCTTTGATGTGCATAGCAAACTATTTTTATAGTTGAGTAAAGGTAGAACTATTTTTATAGTTTGCAAACTATTTTTATAGTTTTTTTGAAAAAAATGAATGAACAATAAAAAGATAAGGCATTTCTGTGAGGCAAACGTATTAAAAGTCGCTTCAAAACGGTTGGTAGGAGGAGGCTCCTAACGGAGCCGTAAACCTTTTTAGTCATTTTTCTATAAATAGGTGGCTTCGCTGAAGCCAATATTCAATTGGTGAGGCGTTTGGTTAACTCCGTTAGGAGTCGCCTGTTTATAGAATTGTCAATCCGGAATTGTAGGCTCCGTCGGGAGCCGCCTTTAGGCAGCTATGCACGCAAACGTTCTTTTGGTTACTTTATGGTCATTTAGATATTTTTTGCTAAAATTCTTAGGATTTTTATAATTTAGTGCCTTATATCTTTATACATGTCACAACTTCACCAGATAGCATTAACCTTTTTAAATAATATCGGGCCATCGCTGGCAAAACTATTGGTAAGCCATTTTGGCGATGCCGAAAATGTATTTAATGCACCTAATTATAAACTGTTGCGGGTACCGGGAATAGGCGAGAAAACCATCAGCCAGCTAAATTTTAAAGAAGCACTCATTAAAGCCGAAGAAGAATTAAAGTTTGTGGAAAAGAATGGCATAGATGTTATTTTTTATACCGACAGCAGGTATCCCAAGCGCCTGAAGAATTGTGGCGATGCGCCGATTTTGTTATTCTCAAAGGGTAATGCCAACTTAAATATGCAGCATGTTGTGAGTATAGTTGGTACCCGAAACGCCACCGAATATGGCAAACACCTGTGCCGCGAGCTGGTAGAAGAACTAAAGCAATACAATGTATTAATTGTAAGCGGTTTGGCTTTGGGAATAGATGTAGCAGCGCATAAAGAATGCTTAAAGCAGGATATGCCAACAGTTGGCGTGCTCGGGCATGGGCTCGACAGGATGTATCCCAGCCAAAACCGGTTAACGGCGGAGAAAATGATTGAAAACGGCGGTTTATTGTCCGAATATCCTTCAGGCACTATCCCCGACAGGGAAAATTTCCCGCAGCGAAACCGCATTGTTGCAGGTATGGCGGATGCAACGGTGGTGATTGAAGCCGGGATAAAAGGTGGTGCACTCATCACAGCGGAGATAGCCAACTCCTATAATCGCGATGTTTTTGCTTTCCCGGGCAGGGTAGGAGATGATTACTCCGAAGGTTGTAACTTCCTGATCCGCAATAATAAAGCAGCCCTGCTTACCTGCGTTGCCGACCTTGCCTATAGCCTGGGATGGGAAAAGGCGGATAACCTAAAGCCAGCCGAACAATTTATGCTGCCGATAGACCTTTCGCGGGACGAACAATTGATATTTGATATTTTGAAGCAAAGCAACGCCCCAGTCGCTATTGATGATCTCACGATAAAAGCCGATTTACCGACGAGTTTGCTCGCCATGAATCTTTTGAATATGGAAATGCAGGGGTATATCCGATCACTTCCGGGGAAAACATATTGTATTTCATAACGTCATTAGGTCATTGAGTCATTAAGTCATTGGTTGGTTGGGGTTTGGCGGTAATTAGATATTAAAATAGAATTTATGAGTAATAGAATTGAGGAAATTGAGGTACATAACTTAGCTGAGGCATTTGCAGATGAAATATGGTTCATTGCAATAAAGTGGGACTTTTTTGCTAAGGATACGGTTGGTAAGCAATTGGTTCGGGCAGCAGATTCCATCAGCGCTAATATTGCAGAAGGTTTCGGCAGATTTCATTATAAAGAAAATAAGAACTTTTGTTTTTTAGCAGAGGATCAATCATCGAAACAAAAGGTTGGTTAAAGAAAGCGAAAACAAGAAACTTAATTGATGATGAAACCTATCAATCGCTGTTAAAGCAATTAGAAACCATTCACTTGAAACTTAATATTTACATTAAAAATATTGGAAAGTAATATCATGATCAAGATTTTGGAGTTACATTAATGACCCAATGACCCAATGACCCAATGACCCAATGACCCAATGACCCAATGACCCAATAACCTATTCCTTCGGAGAACTATAGTAAACCAATTTGCCGGAATCACCGGTTATTTCCGCCCAACTGTTAATATCAAAATCAACCACAGCAACGGTGGATGTGTGCACTTCCCTGCCTTCGCCGGTTAAGTAACGGAGAATTTCCGCAACACCGGGGTTATGACCAACAACGGCTATGGTATTATATTCATTCGGCAATCCATTGATCACTTTAAGCCAGGTTTCCCTGCTGGCTTCGTAAATAGATTTTTTTGTAGCTGGATCAGGTAAATGAAAAGCATCCGCAAATATTTCGGCAGTGGTTTTTGTACGTAAAGCCGGGCTGGTAACTATTAGCTGGGGTATGATAGCTTTTTCCTTAAGCCGGTCAGCCATAAATCTTGCATCCTGGATACCGGGGTATTTTAAGGGCCTGTCAAAATCCTTTGCAAACCCATCTTTTTCCGCTTTGGCATGCCGTATCAGGAGCAACTTTTTCATGATGTAAAATAAATAAAATAAGCGCAATTACCGAAGATTTTATTTAAATATACTTTGCGTTTACTTATTAACGCTGGTGTACCCGAATAGTTTTAAATCAGTGGATTATGCCTGTTGGTTTGCAAAATCAACGATAGGCCCTTCAGGCAGTTCATTCATGCACTTAAAATGCCCGAGCGGACATTTCTCCAGTCCGAATTTGGAGCATGGGCGGCAATCAAGATCGATCCCTGCAACCAAAACTTCTTTCACTTTATAAGGCTGAACACCCAACAGTTCAGGAACTGTACCACCCCAAACAGAGGCGATAGGTACACTAAAAGCTTCGGCAATATGGGTTAAGCCGGTGTCGAACCCGATAACGCTCGTCGCTTTTGATACCAGGAAAACCGATTCATCAAGGGTGGTTATATCGCAGGCGTTGTAAACATTATCAGTTTGTGCTGCAATTTCATTGCCATTTGCTTTCACATCATTGCCGCCAAGCAAAACAACCGGGTATTTTAGTTGGTTGCATATACTGATGATCTTGCTATTGGGCATCCTTTTGGTAAAGTGGGTAGCCCCGATGATAAAAGCTACATAACCATCCCGGTAGGAAGGTGGGAGCAATTTGCTTAGCTTGTGATCGGCTTTGATATAATAGTCGATAGGTTGTTCATCATTTTTCACCCCTAAAAATGCAATTGCTTTTAAATAACGGTCAACCAAATGTTCAGGCGGTACAAGTTTTAGTTTGAATTTTAAACTCAGCCACTTTTGGATCCGCTGTTTTTTATAGGTTGATGATTTAACCTGTACGTTGAGTTTAATCAGCGCCGTACGCAAATTATTATGCAGATCGATGATATAATCGTATTGCTCCGCCTTAATTTCAGTGATCGTATCGGCAAGTTTATCTTTTAATAACAGCAATTTATCCACGTATGGATTGTTATCGTAGATATATTTAAAGGCGGGTTTGGTTAAAAAGTGAACTTCGGCGCCGGGCAATTGTTTTTTAAGACAGCGTACTACAGGCGTGGTGTAAATGATATCGCCCATGGAACTGAACCGGATCACTAAAATCTTCATGTCCTGCTCCTGATCTTATTAATGATGGAAGTGGATGAATATCCCTCTACAAAAGTAATGGTCTTCACTTCACCGCCGTTGGCCAGCACTTCTTTGGCGCCTACAATGTTTTCAATGGAATAATCTGCACCTTTTACCAGGATGTCGGGCAGTAAGGTGGTGATGAGATTTGCAGGGGTATCTTCTTCAAAAATGGTAATCCCGTCAACAAAAAACAGGGCCGCCAATAAAGCAGCACGGCTATTTTGGTCGTTAACGGGGCGGTCATCACCCTTAATACGCTTCACCGAAGCATCTGAATTTAAGCCGATGATCAATTTATCACCCAGTTCTGCCGCTTTCGCCATATAGGTAAGATGCCCAATATGCAGCAGATCGAAAACACCGTTGGTAAAAACAACCTTTTGCCCTTCCGCCTGCCAGGTAAGTACATGATTTTTGAGGGAAGGAAGATCCAGTATTTTATTTAAAAGGGTATTTTCTATGTCGGTTCTCATATCGAATACAAGACTTACGAAGTTTCGAAGACTTCGTAAGTCTGAATTATTAAGGGTTAAAATAAATCATCTACTGCCTTGCACAGGATGTGTCCAATTAAAATATGCATTTCCTGAATCCTCGCAGTCACATTTGAAGGTACTACGATATTCAGTTCGCAAAGATTATTCATCTTACCGCCATCCCTGCCTGAAAGACCTAATGTTTTGCAACCCAGCCTGGTCGCAGCGTCAAAAGCATTTAAAATACCCTGGCTATTGCCGCTGGTGGAGATGCCGATAAACAAATCGCCGGGTTGTGCCAAGGCTTCCACCTGGCGCGAAAATACATGTTCATAACCGTAATCATTGGCAATAGCTGTTAATGCTGAAGTATCAACAGTTAAGGCGATACCCGGCAAAGCCCTTCTCTCCTTAACAAACCTGCCGCTCAGCTCCGCGGCAATGTGCTGTGCATCGGCAGCGCTGCCGCCATTGCCTGCCAGTAATACCTTTTTGCCGTTTTGTATTACCGCAGTGATCATAATACAAGCGGCTTCAATATCGCCACCTAAATGATCGATCACCTTTTGTATTACCTGTTGATGATCTTTTAATTCCTTTATTACCATGTTTTTATATTTCGGATGTCGGATGTTCGATGTCGGATTTATTTATTTTTAATGACCTAATGACTAATACCCCTCCATGTCTTTTATAATTTCATCAATAGTTGTTGTAGCGCTGCCCACATGCCTTACCACATTTGCTGCCGCGTGGTTTGCCAGTTCGCAGGCTTCTTCAACAGAAAAGCCAAGCGCTGTAAAATAAGCAATTACGGCAATTACAGTATCACCTGCACCAGTAACATCAAAAACTTCTGTAGCCTTTACGGGCATCAGCTTACTGCTTCGTTCGGTAATGATCGCCATCCCTTCTTCCGATAAGGTAACGATAAGGTAATCGGTGCCGGTTTGCAGGAAGATGGTTTTTGCAGCATTTTCCAGGTCAGTAAGGTTGCTTATTTTCTCTATTTTGGCAGCTTCAGCCAATTCCTTACGGTTTGGTTTGATGATATAGGCGCCTTTATATTTTTCGTAGTTTAAGCCTTTCGGATCAATAACTACCTTTTTTTGATGTTCCTTGGCAATTTTGATGATCCTTTGGGTTAGTCCTGGTGCAAATAAACCCTTATTATAATCGGACAATAATACGATATCCGAACTATCGATATTTGCAACAATTCCGGCTATCAGCTCCTCTTCCAGCTCAGGCGAAATAGCATCAGTTACTTCCCTGTCGACCCTGACCAACTGGTGACTGCCAACAAGTACACGGGTTTTTACGGTTGTTGAACGCGAAACGTCTTCAACGATAGTCCCGGTTTTAACGCCTTCATTTTCCATGATATCAATCAGTTGCCTTCCCGACGCGTCCTTACCGATAACACCGGCAATAGCAACACTGGCGCCTAAAGCTACCAGGTTCTGCACCACGTTGCCTGCACCACCAAGGGTGGTGGATTCTTTTTTTACGTTTACCACAGGTACAGGCGCCTCGGGTGATAACCGTGTTGCCGAACCCCATATATAATGATCAACCATCAAATCGCCGATAACTAATACCGATGGTTTTTTTTGTGCTGTTTGTATTGAACGTACCTTATCTATTATCGTCATTTTGTAATTGTCATTGAGTCATTAGTTCATTGAGTCATTTTTTACTGACTTGTGCCTTTGACCTTTCGCCTTTAACCTTTTACCTCCCTAAAAAAAGAGGCTATCTCCTGCAATGATAATGCATTCAGGCATCTTTCTTTGTATAAACCGCCTTTTCTTCCGGCTAATATGCCGTAATACATATCTAAAAAGCCTTCTTTACGGTGCGCATCCGGGTTAATGGACAGCCAAACGCCTTTTTCGAGGGCATACTGGTGCCATCGCCAGTCGAGGTCTAAACGCAGGGGATTGGCATTTATTTCTATCACCACATTGTTTTCGGCGCAGGCATCAATTACTTTTTTATAATTGATGGGATAACCGCTGCGGCTCAATAATAGCCTGCCGGTTGGGTGCCCCAATATAGTTGTATAAGGGTTTTCAATAGCTTTGATGAGGCGCGAAGTCGCTTTTTCCTCATCCATTTTAAGGATAGAATGCACCGAGGCCACAATAAAATCAAAACGTTTTAAGATTTCATCAGGATAATCCAACGAACCATCATATAATATATCCGATTCAATGCCTTTAAAAATATGAAAGCCGTTTAACTTTTTATTCAGGTGATCAATTTCTTCCTGCTGGTTTATTACCTGTTCAATACTTAAACCTTTGGCATAAAAAGCACTTTTGCTGTGGTCGCACATACCCAGGTATTCCAGTTTTAATTCATCCCGGCAATAAAGCGCCATTTCTTCAACGGTGTTTATACCGTCGCTCCAGGTGCTGTGGTTATGTAAGGATCCTTTCAGATCAGGCAGCGTGATCAATGCCGGTAAGGTATTGTTCTTAGCTTTTTCAATGAAGGTAGTTCCTTCACGTAATTCAGGCTGGATAAATTCAAGGCCTGCTTTTTTATAAATAGCTTCTTCATTCTCGGGATGGTCAATACCATCACCGGCAAGGGCTAAAACGGCGTTTACATGTTCTTCGTCGCCCGTTAACACAAATAGTTCATGGTAGAAATAGCGTTTTTCGACACAAAACAACTCAATCTTTAAGCCATTTTCAAGCTCACCGGCAAATTGTTTGTCTACAACAATAGGATTGAGAATAATACCAGATTCAGTGATCGCATTAAAAGCGGTTTCCTGGTCATTATCACCCAAAACAATTATAAGGTTGTTGATAATCTCGCAGCATCGCCTGAATTCTCCCCCAAATTCAACTAAGGAATCAGGCAAAATGGCTTTGATCTTCTCAAGTACTTTTTTGGCTTCTTCTTCAATTTTGGCATACAGGAATTTGCCATTGCTGGCCATGTTAAATTCAATGACATTGCGGATATCCTCCTGCGTTTTTAAGCCGAAGCCTTTTGCCTCAACCAGGCGGTTCTCATTACAGGCATAATACAGTTCGCCCAGGTTTT